>ERZ1026977.1238-NODE-1238-length-9873-cov-4.781320_pt1 | contig 9873 bp, 6 predicted proteins | sample MGYA00519292_ERZ1026977 | MGnify/ENA primary metagenome ERZ1026977 (study PRJEB26926, sample SAMN06164410) | human gut metagenome | biome: ENVO:00009003; feature: ENVO:2100002; material: ENVO:00002003 | host: Homo sapiens | place: USA | collected 2012 ... | reverse complement strand
GAGATCATGCCTAGTCTCGTGGGCTCGGAGATGTGTATAAGAGACAGGTCTTATACGTGCCGAATACATTGTTTTTAATAGCTTCATTGGGACTCGTCTCCATGAGCGGCACATGTTTATGTGCTGCTGCATGATATACAATATCCGGACGGTATGTCTCAAAAATCTTCTCTATACGAGCAGTATTTCGTACCGATGCTATCAGCACAACCTGATTGAGTTCAGGATACTTCCGCAACAGTTCCTGCTGAATCTCGTAAACACTATTCTCATAGATATCCAGGATAATCAGCTGCTTCGGATGATGTGCTGCAATCTGTCTGCACAACTCGCTTCCGATAGATCCTCCTCCACCGGTGACCAGAATCACCTTGTTGTGTACCGAATTCAGTACCTCCTCGGTATTGATCTGAATCGGATCTCTTCCCAGAAGATCCTCGATTTCTACTTCTTTCAGCTTAGATACCGATACATCTCCGTTGATCAGCTGGTAAATCCCGGGTAATGTACGAAGTTTACATCCTGTCTCCTTACAGATATCCAATATTTCCTTACGTACTTTATTGCTGGCAGAGGGAATTGCAAAAATAATCTCATCAATGCTGTACTGTCCCACCGCATCAGCGATTTTCTCTCTTCCGCCTACAATAGGCACACCTCTCAGGAACTTTCCGTGACAGCCGGGATTATCATCAATGATACATTTGATATTCATGGATACGAACTGACTGGATTCCGCTTCTTTCAGGATAGCGTTCGCTGCAGCGCCTCCACCGATCAGCATGACATTATTGCCCGTCTTCTTCTGTGCGATCTCAGTGCGTTTCATGTTAATAATGCGTAGAATACGATAACTGAAACGGATACCACAGGTCATTGCAAACAGCAGGAACAAATAGATAATATAATAGCTCCTGGGCATTTTCTGGTTCGTAAGCTGGCAGAGTACAAATTGGGCAACTGATGCACAACAGGTGGCGAACACAATATTCAGCATTTCTGTTGCACTTGCATAACGCCATACACTTTTATACAATTTCCAGATTACGAAAAACAATATCGTGAATCCAATATTAAACGGTAGAATATATTCGAACTTCGCCATATATTCTTTTGGTATCGCATTGAATTGAAAATCGAAGCGGATATAAATTGCTGCAAACGATGCTATCACTATGGACATGGTGTCCATGATCAGCAACGCAATAATTCTGTTAATCGGTATTTTCAAAAAATTATTTTTCATTTTCATATACTAATGTTTGTCTCCAACACAGGAATAAAAGTATCATGGTGAGAGCACTGCTGCCCCAGGAATACTCTAACATTCCAAATAAAAGAGGAACCAGCATAACAAAAATGCTGACTGCTGCCACTACCGGTCTCCCTTTTTGATAATAGCATTTTACTAATTTCACAATACTGACTAAGCATAAAATAATCAGGCATACTGCGGCCGGTATGCCAAAGTCTGTTGCAAACTGCAAATAAATATTATGCGCATGCCCAATCCAGTAAGCATACGTCAATTGAAATCCCTGATCACTCTGTGTATGTCCTACGAGATTCAAATTGGCAAGATAGTGACTGTATATCGTCTTTCGTACTAGAAATGGATCTGTGTATTCTTCCTCTGTCTTTAAAACAGCCATTTCCTGCAGTTGTTCTTCCTGCGAGGCCGTTTCTTGCAGTTCTGCCGCAAATGCCTTTATTGTAAAAGGATTTGCTCCAAAAATCCCATTTGTGATTTCTGTCGTTCTTCCGACAGCAGTCTCTAACAGTTCATCTATATCTACATATTTCTCGGAATTCCATGGGTCCCAGGAATGCACCTTGTCTTCGCTCCATTCCCCCCAGAACCACACCGGATGATGGAATACCGCCGGCAGATACCTTGTCATGCTAAACGTAAGCGGAAACATCACACATACACACAATACCAACAGCAGACCATTTCTGATATACTGCTTTTTTCGTTTTTCACTCTGGTAGAATCCAAGGAATATCAGTCCTAATACAAAGGAAACCATCCATGCGGTTCGTCCAATCGTCATAAAGAGAAAGGAATACACCACTCCTGCACCGAGCCAGTAATATACTCTCCAGAATTTATGCTTATTTTCCTTCGTCACATACAATATTTTTCCAAATATCGCTGCCAATACCTCCAGATAAAACAAGCCATTCAGATTGCAGTTATTGTAAATGCCTATATATCTTACCTGATCATAGGGTCGAAATACGCAGCAATATCCCTGGAATGCAAAAAAAGCAAGGATAACGCCATTCATGATTCCCTGATACATGTCCTCCTGCTCTTCTGCCGTAAAGTCCGTGAGATAAAAACAGCCAAACATGATAAAATAGCACCACGGCCATATATAATCGCTTTTGGAAAAAATCATCAGGAGCATCATAACTGCCCACAGGCCAAGCATTCGTTTATTCAGCTTCGGATACTTTTTTTCTATCAATACGCTGATCACCGTATGAATCGCCACATAGCCAAATAATAATACATCAAGGCCGACCATCACACGTCCGTTAACATAATATGCTAAGGGCTGCCCTAAAGCAATAAAGAGAATTCCCGCTGTAAGACCTATCACCGTCCAGATCACATACGGAATCTTGTGAGCCATCACTTCTTCCCATTTGTAGTGCGACATGATGATAACAGCCATCAATACTCCCACCATATTTCGGAAAGTCTCTATCGCCCCATCCAATCCGGAACCGGTCTTCGTTCTCTGGTCGATCAGACAGAATAGGAAAAAGCAGATGGTATATAATATCCGCTTCTTTGACCATATGCAGAACGACTTCCCTTTTATAGCAAATTCCATGTCATTATCCTCAATTCTGTTTCCTATTAGAATTTCTATATTTTCCTTTCTATTCTAATCAATTTAAGCTACAAGTACAAGCTTTTATTTATTATCATATAATTTCTTAAAAAAAAATGAAGGAGAGTCTACTTCCTCTTCCGTTTCTCCTATTGTTTCTAATTGCGATATATCATAGTTTGTAACTATTCAGAGCCATGCAAAGCTGGATTCTGCGAATAAAGGCACCGATATTCCACCGATGCCTTCCCTACAACGCAATATGTATCTTCTTCTCCACTATTTTCCGGGCCGCCTCTGCACAGTCCAATGTAATCTCCCGATTGTCTATATCGTAGATTTCAGCTCCAAGGATTTTGATGATTCCATTGTTGCCGGTATCTCCGGTTCACCCGTCTGAAAGCGGCATCTATTTTACCTGCGGCGCCTTTATCATCTGTAATTACGCAAAATTTTCCCTCTTCTTCCGGCAATTTCACAAGAACATGCAGGCATACCGCAAGCATTTCTTCCCCAAGGTTGTCTCCTGTTTCCTTATTTTTTCGCACCCCGGAGAAAAAACACGTATAAAAGTCCTGCGTGTTTTTACTCTTCTCCTCCACAATATTTCGAAGGCCCTCATCTTCAAGAAGCGTCTTTGCAATCGTGCTCACAGGATGGTTGACCATTCTGATTGCCCAGATCAGATAATTATTCACCCGTTGTCTGGAAGCGAAGCAGCTTTCCATAATATCCTGTAATTATTCTCCCGCCATCCCGGCTACCACCGTCACAGATTCCTTCCCATAATACTCCGCGCAGGCCATATTTACCCACACATAGCCATTCTCGGGCTGCAGATCGGTATACATGAGCAGTTCCACATAATTCAGCGGTCGGAATACCGGATTTTTCACGGAATCATCCTTCAGCACCGCGATCCGCTCTTCCCAGCCGGCGCCGTAGGCCTGTGCCCAGCCGTTTCTCCACATGCGGTAGGCACGGTAACTGGTGGTGCTCTGGACATTGCCAAACAGAACGACTGCTGCCAGAAGTGCCCCCGTCACTGCAAAATAACGCAGGAGGTATTTCTGTGCCAACAGGTCTGCCTTTTCGCTCTTTTCCGCTTTCAGAACCCGCTTTGCGATCCAGCCGCACCAGTACAGTACATTGGCCACCATCCACAGCACATAAAAATACCACAGGATAGCGCCCTGCCTTCCGCCGCCCATGGTACCGTCCACGTAGATCGTTGCAGTAGCCTGGGAGGCGTATACTCCGAAAGTCAGCGCAGTAAACAGGCCGGGGAAGCGAAACTCATAGTTCATTTTTCTGACCGCTTTCCAGAAGAAAGGGATCAGCAGAACCAGTAACAGCAGGACCTTCAGATTCGTCCAGCTGATAATATTCAGAAAAGTTCTCTCCAGGGACAGCCAGATGGCCATCAACGGGGAATTGGCTGTGCTGCCGCCAAAATTGCCGTTGAGTCTGGTGGCTGTCAGCGGAGAAGTCACACACATCAATACGCTGAGTGTCTCTAACAGTGTCACGATCCAGGTCCGGCGGAAAGCATCTTTACGGCAGATCAGGAATAAGATCTGCAGACAGATCAACAGGCACATGGTGGATACGCTGGTGGAAAAATTGTTGCCACCCACCAGAATCGCCAGCAGGCAGGCCAGCACGGTAAGCACGACCCGCTTTGCCTTGCCGGTCTCGCGAAGCGCAATTTCCAGATACAGTGTCAGCAGGACCAGTGACAAGCTATACACAAAAGTGTAATTCACCGAACCGTTATACCAATAAAAGCTTTCCTCCGGATAGGGGCAGTAAAGCACCTGGAGAATTGCCATGGGAATACCGATGGGCAGGATCAGCCAGCGGTTCTCCTTTGCCTGGCCCGCAATGCATTCTCTGAGCAGCAGGAACTGGGACAGGATCACGGAACCGATCATCAGATAGGGGGTGATCCGGTAAAAATGTTCTCCAAATGCCGCAGGCTGCAAAGCCGACAGAATCAGTATGGAAAATCTGGCTTCCCACACATTTTGTGCCAATGTCTGGTATATCGCATGAAATACACCGGCGATTCCTTCTCCGTCCTGCATTGCCCGGTACATATATTTTCCGAAAGACCAGTCATCTGCAGAGGGATAATCGTATTTTGCGATCGTAAACAGCGGCCACAGGATCACCGCCAGTGCCAGGATCCACGCGATGTGGATCAATATCATTTTCTTTCGTTCTGTCAGTTTCATTGGTATAAAATATCCTTTCTTACAATAGATCCGGTGTCCAGTCCATATCTACATCACTTCCGCCGCTGTCTCCACCGGAACTGCCGCTGTCACTGCTTCCGCTATCGTTGCTGCCAGAATCACTACTGCCGGAATCACTGCTGCCGCTGTCATCATCGTCGTCATCGTCATCATCCTGCGCAGGTTCCGGGGTCGGAGCCGGTGTGGGCGCAGGGGTCGGAGTGACTGCAGGCTTTGTCGCAGCAGGTTTGGTCGTTGGCTTTGGCGTGGTGCCGGGATTCTGGGTGGCTGCAGGTTTCTGAATACTTCCACCGGTCTTGTCTCCCGACACGGTTCCGCTGCCGGTGATCGTCTGCCCATCGTTACCGGCTGTACTGTTGCCATCTGCACTGCCGGTGATTTTGCCGGTAATGCTTCCTGTGATGCTTCCGGATGCAGTGGTATCATGTTTTTCTTCATAAGCCGCAAAAGGATCCTGTTTTGCCATTTCTCTGACCGCACCGGCGCTGACCCAGTATTTTCCGTCAAACCATTGTACTTCTCCGTCAAAAATACGGATCTGCGGGGTATCACTGTCTATGGCACCCGTGGTGTTGTCCGCTGCGTTGCCTTTCTCTCCGCCGTCCGTGGCGGCACCGGTTCCCTCTGCTGTATTTGCATTGTCCTCTGCTGTCATATCTTCTGTCACCTCATAGGACGTGTATTCCGGACGGGTCTCCAGTCCGATCATTTCCCCGCAAAAACGATACTCCTCTGCGGTAATATCCCCGCCGATTCCCTGCCACAGGCAGTTCTCACCGGTAGCATCATAGGCATAGAGGATCAGATCCGTATAATCTGTTCCCTCCAGCAGTTTTTTCTTGATTTCTTCGGAGGGCTGCTCTGTCAGGATCTTTCCTTCGGAATCAAAACTTCCCGTGTAAGTGATATATTCCATACCCTCCCGGTTGCTCCAGAGGGAATAGACATCCAGCGCACCTTCTCCGGTATGGACATCACAGGTATAGTCTCCCGTGAGCACACCGCCCTGCATGGTTCCCTGTTCATGGGTAATGCTCCCGGTAGCGCTGTCCACGCTCCAGGCTTCGAAGGTACCGTTCCAGTCCTTCATGGTTTCCGGTGTATCTGCCAGAGGCGCTGTTGTATCCGAAATCTCTGTCGTTGTATTTTCCCGGGCTCTGGCTTCTGTGGTTCCCGTTTCCTGTGTGGCATCGGGATTCTCAGTTTCTGCCGGATCCGCGATGTTCTCGTCCGCACCGGCCGCTGTCACTGTTACCAGCCGGATCGTTGCACCCTCCTGGCTCAGGAATCGTTTCGTGTCGTTTCCGGTATACCACACCCTGGAGAAGCATTGTCCCTCTTCCGTATAGCCGGTCTGTACATAGAGCAGAGGCTGACTGTCTCTTTCCAGATAGTAGTTTCGCTGTCCTTCTTTCAGTTTGGGCATCATGGTGGTGAACCAGTCCTCGCTGTCGATGAGATTCACGCTCTCACTCAGATACTCGGTCAGCTCCAGATCATTTTGCATTTCCTGTGCACGGCTGCGGATTCCCTCTGTCTCTTCCTCCAGATTCACGCTGAGCTCCTGTAGAGCAGCAAATGCTTCCTCATCCGCATAGAGCCGGTAATCCTGTTCCAGCATATCCCGCTGTTTGCGGATGTATCCCGCTCTGTTGTAGGCATCGGCCAATGACAGATAATCCTCCTGGGTAAACTCTCCTTTATTATATTTTGTCTCCAGATTGAGAATCTCCAGCTCCAGCTCTGAGAGCATCGGCTGTGCCTCTACGGGAGTCACGGCATCCTTCGCATTTTCATCACTGCCATCTCCGCAGGCCGTCAGGGATGTTACCAGAACAGCGCTCATGGCCAGTGCCAGAAATCTTGTTGCTTTTCTTTTCATCTTTTTGTCCTATCTGTTTTTCATTCTTAACTATTGTGCATCACTGATCAGTTTTCGCAGGAAAGTATCCGCCTCCGAGCCCTGTGCATAGGTTCCCATGTTCAGGACCTGCTGTGCCAGAGCGTAGATGCTGCGGGCCTGCACCGGACCGTAAATGGTAATGTCCTTGCCATCCTTGTTCAGGATGATGTATCCGCGGAATGCATATTCCACCTTATACTGGTTTGCCGGAAGGCCGACCAGTACGGAAGTGAACCGGTATCTGCCACTCACGGTCTCATAAATACTATCCTGATGGGTGCCGTTGGCATTCGTACCGTAAGCCAGTCCGCTGATGACTTTTTCGCCGCCTTTGATCATGGGATAGCTTGTCCGGTTGGCATTGTTCATGACCAGTGTTCCGTATTCCTTCAGATGATAGCCGTTCACACCATTTCCCAGCAGTTGTGCTCTGAGGTCCGTACTGATGCCGGTCTTGAAGCGGATTCCCGCTTTTCCGGTAATCCGGATGGAAAATCCGTGATAGGTCAGCAGATCCGTAAGTCCCGGCTGTTCTGTGGCCACATAGGCATTGTTACGATATTCCAGGGTCCAGACATACATGCCGATGGGCGCTCCGTTCTCATTATACCGGTACACGACCGCCGACTGGGCATTTCCGTTCGGCAGTTTGACGATACGGCGGTTATTCCGCACCTGTGGTGTATAGGCAATACCGTCCACGTAGATCGTGGAAGCATCGTAACCCGACGGTACCTGCAATACCACATTGGTAGAGGAAGTCGGCATCGGGCAGGGGCTAGACGGCATATTTTCATAGACCGGAATCTTGAAGACAAAGGTATTCTCCAGCGCTCCCGCACTTTCATACAGTTTCTTCATGCTCAGTGCCTCACTGGTGGGTGCTGAGATGTTCTGCATATATTGATGGGTATATACCGGATTGCTGGCAGTGGGGGATACATTGAATTTCTGTAAATACAGGGTATCCTGGCCCTTACGTATGTAGCTTGCGGAGATTACTTCCGCTCCTCCAAGGATCGAGTAGTAGGCTCCATGCCAGTCATGATCTTTGGCATAATTCAATCCATTGCGGATCACTTCTTCATTGGTACTGCCGGAAGCTCCCACATTGAAATAATTGTAATAATGTTCATAACCGGGATAGGTGCCGGAGATCAGCGGGGATGTCCCCTCTCCCTGCTCCTGCAGTACTCTGGCTGCCAGATGGAACGGGCTGACCTGCCGGTTCTCCTCCGCACCGATGGACCAGAAAATATGGTAGAATTTCATTGAGGTCTCGGGTGCGTTCTGACTGCTGTTCATGAAGGTTCCCTCGAGGAAATTCTTTACCGCTTCTTCCGTATGATAGCTTGCGTTGTAGGTCAGCTGTTCAAACTGGAAAATAGCATTCTCCTGCAGGGAATTTCTGGGGTCCATGTATAATTTCAGTACATCTTCCGAAGCGAAATACCAGTTGGGGCTGTGCTGTCCTTCCTTGCAATAATCCCCGTAACTCTTATAGACCAGACTTTTTCCACCCTGCAGTTCGTTGTTGACTGCGGTCTGGAAATCCAGTCCGGTATTCTGTCGTACAAAGGTCCAGTTGGGATGTTTCTGTTTCAAAGCCTGCAATGCCGGCCGGTAGCTCTCCGGGAACTGCTCGATGTCCACATAGACACCGGTGGCATTTTCCTCTGCCAGCATAACCGCCGCTCCGGGATTCATGCCGTACAGTTCTTCCCATTCCAGAAAACGTTCATCCGAGCATGCCAGATAATCCCGGGGGATATATCCCTCGTAAACCTTGCCCTTTACCTCGGCGGATACTTTTTCCCAGACCTGATAGTCTTCATCCATCGTCACATCCCGGATCTCCACCATCTGTCCACTGGGCACGGTGACCACTTTTGTGCTGTCTTCCGCCGCTTCCGCACGGATCGTCAGATCATCGCACAGATAGACCAGTGCCATGACCTCCCGGTCTTCTACGATATTCTGCAAAGCCCCTCGTGCTTCTTCGATCCATGCCTGATCTTCTTCATCCAATGCATGCGTCTGATAGGTATTGCCCTCGTAGGTGAATATAAATGCCGCCAGGAGAATTGCTCCCAGAAATGCCAATTTTCTCTTCATATAACGTGACTCATTCCTTATTTTATGGTTGCTGTGTTGCCCGTTCTATCCTGCCTCTACGTCGGGCATCACTCTATGTGCTTCAGTTTCTTATGCAGTACCCGGATTCCCTTCGGTGCAATGGCAAACAGTGTATGATAACACTTGTTCTTTTTGGTAAGCCAGGGATTTTTCATGGCTCTCCACCAGCCGTGACGCAAGTCACGCACCACCCTGCGGTAGAATGCGTTGTCCCCGGTCATCTGGGCAATAGGGATGTGCAGCAGATAATCCAGCCGCTGGAAGATCCCGAACCGGAATGCGATTTCCGACAGCTCCGGATATTTTTTATCCACCAGTGCAAGCACCATGTCCGCATTGTCGATATTGTCGGCGAATACTCTGGAGAACCGGTTCTTGTCTCTGGTATTGCTGTCCGGACGATAAAATACATGATACGCCTGTCCGGGAATGCATGCAATCCCCGGAACTGCACTTTCCTCCCGGGTCAGCATTTTTACTAATAAATGAAAATCTTCATTCAGTGCCCCCACCGGAAATTGTTCTATGGTAAACAGGTCCTTCCGCAAAAGCTTGGTACAGAAGGAGCAGTCTCCGCGGTGCATCAGAAGTTCCTTCAGAAAACCTTCTGCCGGGATCACCTGTTCCGTTGCCACCGGCTCGCAGATATTCGGTAAAATATTGCCGTCTTTGTCGATTTCATCCCTGTCTCTTATACACATCTGACGCTGCCGACGATAAGGCTCGTGTA
>ERZ1026977.1233-NODE-1233-length-9924-cov-4.692066_pt1 | contig 9924 bp, 7 predicted proteins | sample MGYA00519292_ERZ1026977 | MGnify/ENA primary metagenome ERZ1026977 (study PRJEB26926, sample SAMN06164410) | human gut metagenome | biome: ENVO:00009003; feature: ENVO:2100002; material: ENVO:00002003 | host: Homo sapiens | place: USA | collected 2012 ... | reverse complement strand
TACACGAGCCTTATCGTCGGCAGCGTCAGATGTGTATAAGAGACAGGATTTATGCCATTTCAGCACGGAGCATGTCGAGTCCGGCACGGACGATACGTTGCAGTTCCATTTTCGAAGAGCAGACGAATTCGCAAAGAGCGAAGTCTTCGGGAGCCACTTCGTAGATACCCAACGCTTCCATACGGTCAATATCACCGGCGATGATAGCTTTAATCAGATATTCGGGCAAGATATCCATTGGGAATACCTTGTCGTATTCACCTGACATAATCATATGACGTTCGCCACCTTTGATGCGGGCATCCAACGTATATTCTTTTTTGCCCATTAACCAGCTAAAATAAGAGCGGTTGGCACTGAACTGGTTGAAACGCGGCATAATCCAACCAAGCATTTCGTGAATGTCGTCACCTTCGGGAATTACAGTCAGCTGGCTGTCGAAAGCTCCCAGGAATCCGTTCGGTGATACCTGTTTTCCGCTCAACACATTACCACTGATGTAGCGCAGATCCTTGCCTGTCGTTACATTTCCGGCAAATACGTTAGTCAGCAACGCACCTACCTGAAGTTTGCAGTAAGCAGGTTTCAACACTTCGGAACCAGTCACAGCTACTGTACGGGTGAAATCCACACGGCCTGTATTAAAGAGACGGCCGATAAAGATAACTGCCTGCGGGTCGATCGTCCACACAGTCTCACCTTTGGATACAGGAGCGATGTGATTGATTTGAACACCTACGTTACCGGCAGGGTTCGGTCCCTCGAATGCAGTAATTGTAACGTTCTTAGCCTGAGTCAGTGCAGTAGCATTTTGTTTTACGCTGATACTCAGGTAAGTTTTTGCCATTTTGGCGAGAGCATCGAGTCCGGTCTGGAAGTTTGCTTCCTCTCCTTTCAAAGCAAATTCGAAGTTGGGAGCCAGCGGATTGGTATCGAATGCAGATACGAAGATTCCCTTCGGGGTAACCGTCGGGTCGGCGATGATGTCATAAGGACGTTGTTTGATAAACGCAAAAATACCGGCTTCCAACAAAGCGGTTTTCACAGCATCAGCATCCATTGAGGCAACATTCTTCTTTCCAAATTCTTCGTAGTCTTGTTCGGCAGCCGCCTCTACTACGATGTTTAACACCTTGCGGCGAGCACCACGTTCAACACTCGTCACCACGCCACTCACGGGCGAAACAAATTTCACTTCAGGATGATACTTGTCGATAAACAAGGGTCCACCAGCCATCACATACTCCTGCTCTTTTACGACTACCTTCGGCGTCACTCCAGGAAAATCATCGGGTACGAGTGCGTAAAATCCCGGTTCTTTCACTGTTGCGTACGTTTCAGCAGCTTTACCTTTCAGGTTTATGTCAAGGCCTTTACGTAACTTTATTACATTTGCCATGCTATATAAAATAATGGTTTCATAAATTTGCCGCAAAAGTAATAAATAAGATTGGGATTCGTGAGGAAAAAAGAAAGGAATTACGGAAAAATATCCGCAATTCCTTTCGTGGTCGCACACAATATTCTTTAGAGTGCCTTTCTTTTGTTCTCAAAAAGAAGAAAAAGACTATTCTTCTCCGGCAAACATCGGGTCCCAGGCAGGGAGACGAATCGGTTTCTGCTTGAGTATTTCCTGTATTTTGGAAGACGCATATTTCGTTTCAACCACCAGACGGAACATATATTCGTCAAACCATTCGTCAGTCATGATAAGATGCCCCTGATAACCGGAAGCAGGTCCCCAACTATTCTCAACCATCCATTTGGTCGGTTTTCCATTTTCATCGAGGTCAACCGCCATAAGAGTCATGGCGTGACTTGAGCCGCTGGCAAAGCTTTGGATACGTTCTTTCTTGTCCATGCCGAAAGTGGTGCCCATGAGAGATTCGTAGTCGTAGTTTTTAACATCCAGCAAGCCACGGTCGGAGTTGAGGAATTTGCCGACATCGCAAGAGAAATACATCATCGTACTGTCTTTCAGAGAGGCGATTGCCATTTCCTTGATATCTTCAACGGGTAGGTTGACGTATGTCCAGTTCTTGCCGTCGTAACGGTGGCGGTCATAGTCGATTTCGTAGCATTTGTAGTATTCGCGGCTGGGATCGTTCATTAGCATAATGTAGTTGCTGATGAGGTTTTCGTCACCATACTTCTTCAAGAAAGACAACGGGGTATAATTTTCGGTAGAAACAAGCTTACCTTGGGCATTATACTCAGTCCATGTAAATTCTGTGGGAGGAACGCCCAAGTTCAGAACGAGCAACCGGTAGATAGTGCCGAGCATTTCAGTTTTCGTTTTCTCCAGAGCAGCAGGTTTAGCGCCCTTAGCAGCCATATCGCGAAGCTGAATCCCCTGTTCGCGAAGCTTCAGGGTGATCAGACCGGCCATGCGGGAAGTATTTTCACTACTGTTCGTTTCCGGCATTACATCTTTGGGTACAAGACCATATTTACTTACAATGTCGGCTACACCGGTGAAAGTTCCGCCGTCACTCAGAGGATTACGGAAAAGCCATTCCACCATTTTGTCGTTCATCGGTTTGTCACTGGTGTCGATGATACCTTGCAAGAAAAGGTTCGCTTTCTCCAGTTGGTCGAAGAAAAAAGGATAAGTCTGAGAGAACTCAAAAGAACCCAGATGATACTTGTCAATCGCTTTGGCACGCATCACGTTCAGCCCCGTAAAGAGCCAGCAACGTCCGGATGATTTCTGGTTCGTGATACCTTTGGAGTTCACTTTAACTGAAAAGTGCGTATCCATACCTTTCATATTATCCTGGTTGAGAGCCAGTTTGCGGATGTCGTTGCTGCCGATAGCGTTGCGGATAGCTTTGTCGGCAGACGTATTCTGGTAACTCTGTTTGATTTGCTGCATCATAGCGTCACTGATGCCTCCTTTCGCGTTTTGCGCCTGTGCCGAGTAGCAGAGGGCACAGAAAACAAAAACTGGTAAGATTCGTTTATTCATTATAGATAATTCGTTAAGTTACTTTGCCGGTATGCTAATAGATAGACGTGTCGTGTTTATGTTTGCCGCACCGGATATTAGCATATTGGCAAATTGGTGTTACATATATTATTTGGCAAAAATACAATTCTTTTTTAGATTTATTATCTATGAAGATGAAAACTAATCGAAATAAAATAGTTTCCTTTGCAGCGGATTTCAAGAAAGAATATGAAAAGATATATAATAGGTATGTGGTTGGCAGTTCTGCCCATCAGCTTTACATTAGCCCAAACAGATCGCACGATAGTAAAAAACGACGAAGTGCAAGGTTCTATGAATTCAATGTCTGCTGGTGAAATTCTCCCGACAGATACCACTCCCACCCTTTCCAAACGTGAACTACGACGTGAACGTGTAGCCAAGAGAAATCTTCACTATAATATATTGGGCGGTCCCAGTTACACACCTGATTTTGGCTTGTTGGTAGGTGGTAGCGCTTTAATGACATTCCGGATGAATCCCAGCGATACTACCCAACGGCGTTCGATCGTCCCTATGGCGATTGCCCTGATGTTTAAAGGCGGTCTGAACCTGATGACCAAGCCGCAGCTTTTCTTCAAAGGTGACCGTTTCCGTATCTTCGGTACCTTCTCCTACAAAAATACGATTGAGAACTTCTATGGCATCGGATATAGCACCAACAAAGACTATCCTCGCGGAGAAGACACCAGCGAATACCGTTACAGCGGCATTCAGGTGAATCCGTGGTTTCTGTTCCGTCTGGGAAAAAGCAACTTCTTTGCAGGCCCTCAGATTGATTTGAATTATGATAAGATCACGAAACCCGCCGCCGGAATGATCGAGCAACCTTCGTATATTGCAGCCGGAGGGACAGAGCACGGATACACAAATTTCAGTTCGGGGCTCGGATTCTTATTGACGTACGACACACGTGATGTTCCGGCAAATGCTTACCGGGGAACATATCTTGATTTTCGCGGAATGATGTATAGCAAAGTATTCGGAGGTGATGACAATTTTTACCGTTTAGAGATCGATTACCGTCAATATAAGACTGTCGGCAGACGCAAGGTGGTTGCCTGGACGGTACAGACTAAGAACGTCTTCGGAGATGTTCCACTGACGAAATATGCACTCAGCGGAACCCCTTTTGATCTTCGCGGATATTATATGGGACAGTTTCGCGACAAGTCCTCTCATGTAATAATGGCTGAATATCGTCAGATGATAAACACGGACAAAAGCACGTGGGTGAAAAGAATGCTGAATCATGTAGGTTATGTAGCATGGGGAGGATGCGGATTCATGGGTCCTACGCCTGGCAAGATAGAAGGTGTGCTTCCTAACCTCGGACTGGGGTTACGCATCGAAGTCCAACCCCGTATGAATGTGCGTCTCGACTACGGCAGAGATATGGTGAACAAACAGAATTTGTTCTATTTCAATATGACGGAGGCATTTTAACCGGTAATCCGCGCACAATTAACAAGAAAGATTGCAAAATAGATAGTAAAAGACTGCTCATAAATAAAATTAATCCTTATATTTGCGCAAGCTATAACACAGCAAGAGCAAATAATATGATTTTTTTATGAAGCAATTTATATATCTTTTTTCGGGATTACTACTTTTGTTTGCCTCTACCCCCCGTGTAGTTGCGCAAGAAATCGGCGACTATTCTCAACTGAATGACGAAGATTATAGTAAGATAGATCTTCCTCCCCTGTCCGTTCTATTCGAAAATGCCAAAAACAATCCTATCTATGAGTTGGCAGACGCTAAAACAGCAATAGAGCGTAAATTATTACAAAAGGAAAAATGGGCATTTCTCGGCTTCTTCAGTTTGAGGGGAAGTTATCAATATGGTATGTTCGGCAACGAATCTACCTATACAGATGTGGCGATAGCCCCCTACCTCACCTATTCTACTCAGGCGCAAAACGGTTATACGCTGGGGGCAGGTGTCAGCATTCCGTTAAATGATTTATTTGATCTCAAAGGACGTGTCAGCCGACAAAGGCTTACACTGAAAAGCGCGCAACTGGAGCAGGAAATCAAATACGATGAGATTAAGAAAAACATTATTGAGATGTATGCCATGGCCACTTCGCAGATAAGAGTTCTTCAAATGAAAAGTGAAAGCCTGATTCTTGCCAATGTACAATACGAAATATCCGAAAAGAACTTTGCCAACGGAACCATAGAATCGGCCGATCTGTCAACAGATAAAGAAAGACAGTCACAAGCCCGTGAAGCATACGAAAAGAGTAAATATGAGTTAACAAAAAGCCTGATGATACTCGAGGTTATTTCACGTACCCCCATTATACGAAAATAAAAACAGAAGATATGAATTTTGTTATCTCTACCATACAGACTTTATTCCGCCACCGGTGGTTATTGCTGATTGGAACCACCCTCTTCACTCTATCAGTCATCTATTATACACGCCACATGCAGGGCGGATATGATGTAAAGGCCACTCTGTACACCGGGGTCGCTTCAGGATATAATCTGGAAAGTGACAAGCGGACAGACTGGGCTACCGTACAAAATTCAATGGACAATCTGATCAGTATCATGCAAGCTGAAAGTACACTAAAACGAGTGTGCCTGCGACTATTTGCCAGAGTTCTTATCCAAGGAAATCCGGACAGGGAAACCAATGGTATTACTGTTTCCAGTTATACCACCACATATAACCATTTAAAAAACAGTCCGAACGGGAATGAAATTCTAAAGCTGATAGACAAATCAAGCGAAGACAAAACAGTCTCCAATCTGGAAAAATATATGCGGCCGCATAAAGAGAACTATATTTACGGCCTGTTTTACTATATTCATCCGTTTTATAGCTATAATGCCCTGAAAAATATAAAAGTACAGCGCCGCCTGACCAGCGATCTGCTGGACATCAGCTACTCATCCAGCGACCCGGGTATCGCATACAACACAGTAAGTATCTTAATGGATGAGTTTGTGGAAGAATATCGCCGTATCCGTTATGGAGAGACCGACAAAGTTATCAAATACTTTGATGAAGAACTGAAAAGGATCGGGAAGAAACTTAGTACAGAAGAAGAAGACTTAACTAAATACAACGTAGAAAAACGCGTCATCAATTATCTTGATGAAACGAAGGAAATAGCCGCTATCAACAAAGAATACGCATTGAGAGAGCAGGACGCAATGTTTGCATTAAACAGCAGCAGGTCCATGCTCGACGAATTAGAACGGCACATGGACAGCAACGCCAAACAGATAATTAAAAACATGGAGTTTGTCGGAAAAATAAAAGAAGCTTCCGATATAACAGGAAGAATCTCGGAGGTCGAAGCAATGTCCGATTCCAATAATAAAGACATTACTGCTCTCAATAACAACAAGAAGCGATTGAGTGAACTTAAAAAAGAGCTAAGCGAACTGACAGATGCCTATGTAGGACATAAATACAGCAAAGAAGGTGTTTTGCGAACAAACATCATCGACCAGTGGCTCGAACAAACCCTGTTATATGAAAAGGCCAAAGCCGAACTGCTAATTGCACAGAACTCGCGCCAAGAGCTGAACGAGCGATACGTATTCTTTGCACCGGTAGGTACTACGATTAAACAGAAAGAGCGTATGATTAACTTTACCGAGCGCAACTATCTAACCGTATTGCACAGCTATAACGAGGCCTTATTAAGAAAGAAAAATTTGGAAATGACCTCCGCTACACTGAAGGTGCTGAATGAACCGACCTATCCGATCTCGCCCCATTCAACAAACCGGAAACAAATCGTCATAGCTGCGTGTATAGGCAGTTTTTTAATAATTGTTGCCTTATTGCTGCTAATAGAAATGCTTGACAGAACATTGCGAGATGCCGGTCGCACCAAGCGAGTGACGGGATATAAAGTGGTAGGTGCTGTCCCCAGCCTTTCGGCTTCCCGCTACGGAGGGCTGACCAAGACCTACGTGCAACATTCCGCAAGTGAGCTGACCAATTCGCTGCTTCGTTTTCTGGACAAACGGAAATCTCCGGGTGTATTCATCATCAATTTGTTCAGTATCAATGAAGATTCCGATGAAGAAACAATAGGCAACCTTGTCTGCGGATATATGCAAAGCCGTATGTTGAATACAAGATTTATCACCCACGGAGTGGATTTCAACACCAATTCCACTCAATATTTGTTAGCTAAGAACATCACAGACTTCTACACTTTACAAGGAGAAGACATCCTGATAGTTGCCTATCCGCCGTTATCGGAGAGCAGCATACCCAGTGCACTGTTGCACGATGCCAATGCCAACATCCTGATAGCTTCGGCGAATCATGGTTGGAAAACATTCGACAAACAGCTTTGTGACCAGCTTATGGTCCAGCTGGGAACAACAGATGTTCCGTTCCGTATCTGCCTGACCAATGCCGGACGGGGAGCAGTAGAAGATTTCACCGGTCAGCTGCCACCGTATACGTTATTACGTAAAATCGGTTATCATCTCAGCCAATTATCATTAACTGAAAAAATCATATTCAACTTCAAGAATAAGACCAAAGAAGTAGAAGACGAAGACGATGAATAACAGGATAGTAACTTTTCATATTCTGCTTGCCGCACAGTTTGCACTGGTTGCGGCAAACATTATAATGAATATCAAGATAGGTCTTTTTTCCATGATACTTATCTTGTTGTTAACGACTACTTGCCTGATACAGCTTAACAATGACGAGCAAACAAACTGGAAGCCCGGACGAAACATAATGACATATTTGTTTGTAGCCTGGTTCCTATTCTATTTTCTGGAATTACTGAATCCCAACAATGTAATGGAGGCATGGAATATCAACATCACCCCATATACACTCATAGGCCTGATATGTGCCTTTATAGTTCCGATAGTCATTCGTACCAAAAAAGACATCGAACTGCTACTGATCGTATGGTCTGTATTCGTCATCATATTTACAATCAAAGGATATTGGCAGAAAAGCCATGGTTTCAGTTCCAAGGACCTTTATTTTTTATTTTCAATGGGAGGTGCCCGAACCCATATCATCTGGTCGGGCATCCGCTATTTCTCCTGCTTTACAGATGCGGCAAATTACGGCGTACATTGCGCTATGGCAACCGTAGTTTTCACCATTAGCGCATTTTTCGTAGACTCAAAATGGAAACGCATCTACTTTCTGTGCATTGCAATGGGAGGGCTCTACGGAGTGGGAATCTCCGGAACCAGAGCAGCCATGGGAGTTATCATGGGCGGAATGCTGATGATAACCATTTTGGCCAAAAATTGGAAAGCGCTGTTGGCAGGCATCTTTGTCTCTATCGGAGTTTTTTGTTTTTTCTATTTCACTAACATAGGAAGCGGCAACCAATACATCCATAAAATGCGTTCTTCTTTCCACCCAACCGAAGACGCCTCCTACAATGTGCGTGTCGAGAATCGACAAAGGATGAAAGAATTGATGATAAAGAAACCCATTGGTTACGGTATCGGGCTGTCTAAATCAGGCCATTTCAATTCAAAAGAGCAGATGCCCTATCCTCCTGATTCATGGTTGGTCAGTGTATGGGTAGAAACAGGGATTGTCGGACTGATTCTTTATCTCGGCATACACGGCACCCTTTTCGCCTGGTGCTCCTGGATACTGATGTTTAAGGTACGCAATAAAAGCCTGCGGGGACTCGTAGCGGCCTGGCTCTGCATGGACGCAGGGTTCTTTATAGCCGCCTATGTCAATGATGTGATGCAATATCCCAACCAGTTGCCTGTCTATATAGGCTTTGCCCTCTGTTTTGCCGCACCGCATATAGACAAGCGTATCAGTGAAGAAGAAAACACCCAATCAGTATCCACCCCAGAAACCGACGAGCAAATATGACAAACAATATTCCGGAGATATCCTTTATCACGATCTGCTATAACGGGTTCAAAGACACCTGTGAACTGATAGAATCATTGCAAAATAAAATACATTCCATACGTTATGAGACGATCGTGGTAGACAATGCATCACGTGAAGACGAAGCTGCCAAAATACGTGAACGCTACCCCTCCGTCATTGCTATCCGCAGCAATGAAAACAAAGGATTCTCCGGTGGCAATAACATAGGCATCCGAGAAGCAAAAGGGAAATATATCTTTCTGATAAATAATGACACATACATAGAACAGGATACAATCTCTTTTTTGATAGAGCGACTCGAAAGCCGTGCGGAAATAGGAGGTGTATCTCCCAAAATCCGTTTCGCTTTTCCTCCTCAGAATATACAATTCGCAGGGTTCACTCCACTGACCCCTATCACACTGCGCAATGCAGGCATAGGTTTCGGTTGTCCGGACAACGGGACATTCGACACCCCACATCCCACCCCTTATCTGCATGGGGCAGCTATGCTGGTGAAACGCGAAGTGATTGAAAAAGTAGGGCTGATGCCGGAAATATTCTTTCTTTATTATGAAGAACTGGATTGGAGCACCCATATAACACGTGCCGGCTATGAATTATGGTACGAACCGCGTTGCACTGTTTTCCACAAAGAAAGCCAAAGCACCGGGCAGCTAAGCAAATTGCGCACCTACTATCTGACGCGTAACCGCCTGCTCTATGCCTGGCGGAATCTGGAGGGGAGCAACCGCTGGCTTTCTATCATTTACCAGACAACGCTGGCTGCCGGAAAAAACGGACTGTCTTTTTTATTAAAAGGTCGGCCGGATCTCTTAACGGCTACCATAAAAGGTATATCAGCATTCATCCGTATTCCTCATAAAAAAGAACAAAAATGATAACCATACTACACATTGCAGAAATTATACTCTACATAATCCTGGCCTTCAACACAGGTTACCTGTTATTGTTTGCCATAGCGTCAAAGTTCTGCCGCCCCCGTATCTATCCTGTCTGTTATACACATCTCCGAGCCCACGAGACTAGGCATGATCTCGTATGCCGTCTTCTG
>ERZ1026977.1217-NODE-1217-length-10028-cov-5.377319_pt1 | contig 10028 bp, 10 predicted proteins | sample MGYA00519292_ERZ1026977 | MGnify/ENA primary metagenome ERZ1026977 (study PRJEB26926, sample SAMN06164410) | human gut metagenome | biome: ENVO:00009003; feature: ENVO:2100002; material: ENVO:00002003 | host: Homo sapiens | place: USA | collected 2012 ... | reverse complement strand
ACGAGCCTTATCGTCGGCAGCGTCAGATGTGTATAAGAGACAGGGTCTCTGTATATCTCCATGAAGGCGTAGCGGCTTATGCTGACCGCTTCGTCCCCCGCTGGGAGCAGGCGAACTGCGCAGTGGCGGGACCTTACTGGATCGATACCACCCTTGCCAACAAAGGCATCGGTGTCACCTCTATCTGCAGGATCCTTGGTATTGACCTTACAGATGTCATGGCATTCGGTGACAATTATAACGACGTATCCATGCTAGATATCGTGGGACATCCTTATATTATGGACGGAGCTGCCGGTCCGTTGAGAGAAAAATATCCGCAGCACACTCCCCGGCCGGAAGAAGTACTGCAGACTTTCCTGAAATAATTTTATTTTCTATACCTGTGCGGATATTTTCCCAGCAATAATCTCTGTTACTTCTTCCAGCGATTTGTCTGTGGCGGAGGCTATCTGCTCTGCCGACAGACCATTCTTATATATTTTGCTCTCTTTTATTTCCTCCCAGTGTGCTTTTGTCATTACATTTGTATGACCAGTTCTTACTTCCTTCAGTAAAGGCACGGGAACATTTTCGCAGGTATGATGGTACACGAAACCGACCTTTTCCTGCACTCTTTTGGATTTTTGATTTCCCTCATAATATCCGCACCATATGGTGTTCATCCCAAGTTCTTCGAATCCATGGCGCAGAATTTCCTTTGCGGCCTCCGGCATGTACCCTTTTCCCCAAAATGGCTGTCCCAGCCAATAGCCCAGTTCACACTCGTCCTCACGGTCTGTCATATCCGTGTGGCCCTTCAATTTCAGTTCAATGGCACCGATTGCCTTCCCATTCTCTTTTTCACAGATGGCATAGCACTCCGGACCATTGAATACATTTCTGATCACATCGAGGCTTTCCTCTACGGACTTGTGGGGTGGCCATCCTGCGATAGGGCCGACTTCCGAATCTTTTGCATACTCATATAAACTCTCTGCGTCTGCCTCTGTCCATTTTCTTAATACTAATCTTTTTGTTTTCATAAATAATCATTCTCCCATATAAGTGCAACCTCAAACTTCTCTTTTTTCTTGGTCATAGACCTTTTTCGAGTATAATATTGCAATAATCGTTGCTGATAATAAATACACCAATAATAAAATTGTACTGGTTATTCCATTGGCAAATGCAGCCGTAATAATGGTCAATACTCCTGCAACAACAATACTGATGGCTCCAAAACGGTTACTTTTTCTCCATGTATTATCATTATACATACTCCAGGCCGTTCGAAACCCAACTACCGTATTTCGCTTTGCCTTTGTCATATAATTTCCTACTACAACAAAAATAATTCCACATAAGATGCAGGAAATCCTTGCAATATCAACTGTTACCTTTGAACCATTCACATTTTCCTGCACACAAGAGGAATAAAGGATACAATAATTCATAATTCCAAACATGATAGCCTGCGATAGTCCTACCACACATAGTACCCTTGCGGAGGAATTTGCTTCCATACGTTCTTTATCCGTGCTTGCTTTCACGGTCTTTTTTTCGAATGTACCAATTAAAAGGTGCCAAAAGAATGTAACACACAAAATAACTATCGGAAAAATAAAAATTCCGATTTTATGCGGTATCATATCCGGTATCACCTGTAACATCATACTTGCAACCACCACTGGTAGCACCGCAACAATCCACATGATTTTTTTCATCCCTTTGCTCCTCCAAACTGGTTAATCCATAGAATTAATTCATCAAAAACTGTCGTATTGATTTCGTAAAATATAAAGTTTTTTTCCTTATATTCGGATACTAAGTCGGCGCTTTTTAACAGTTTTAAGTGGTAAGACAAAGCAGCCGGTGTGACTTGTAATTTTTCGGCAATCTCCCCGGCATTTAATCGGCCATCTTTTAGCATTATCAGAATCTCTCTCCGTTGTTGATCCGCCAATACTTTAAAAATATTTGTTTCTTTCATAATCTTCTTACCCATTTAAAATTATCTTTAAATAGAATATAGCATACTCCCTTTTGCTTGTCCACAGGTATTTAAAATATTTTTGAAATAGTTGTGTCTTCCGAAACATCTTTATTCAACTGGGGTGTGACGCTAATATTTACATAGATGAGAATGACAAACAGACTGTTATTTTCGCTTATCCAAATCTGTTCACAAATCCTTCTACCCTACAGGTAATCCGCCTGGAAATCGGTGCATTAGCAGCCTGGACACCTGCTAAAATTGCAAGCATTGAACCGTATACAGCTGTATACTACCCAAAAATCTTTGAGCAGAAAAATACTGAAATTCATGCCACAACGATATTCCAGACATTACTATGATCTTTATAGAATGGCCCAGACCCCTGTAAAAGATGTTGCTTTCTCTCACATAGATCTTCTGAAAACAGTAGTTGATTTCAAAATGAAATTTTATCCAAGAGCATGGGCTAAATATCCGGAAGCAATTCCCGGCACCTTAAAGCTGATTCCACCGAAATACCGCTTTCCAGCCCTCATCAATGATTATGAAGCTATGAAAGATATGTTATATGGCGATATTCCAAGCTTCAATACTATTATGGAATCAGTTCACCAATTAGAGAACGAGATCAATTCTCTTTACATAATTACTTTTTATTCCTAACAAGCTTCTTGCTATCTGTGAACTGCTGAATATCCACAATATTTATACAGAATTTATTGGGAAAAATTCTGATAATCCGCAATGATGCCCAGCTTTATTTTCATTTTCAAAATACGCAGAACCGATTCGTTGAGACGTTCCTCGGTAATCTCACCGGTTTCGACCGCCTTAATGACTGCGGGTACCTGTACTTCAAAATCGGTGCAGCACAGCATATCGTTTCCTGCCTGTACCGCCCTTACGGCAATCTCCGCATCCCCGGCGAACTGCCTTACTCCTTCCATGACCAGATCATCGGTAATGATCACGCCGTCAAACCCTAATTCATTACGCAAAATATTATGCACCGGCAGAGATATGGAGGCCGGCTCCTGATCATCCATGCAGGAAACCACATTGTGGGATACCAGTACCATATCGGCTCCGGCATCGATTCCTGCCTGAAACGGCAGAAAGTCAGAATTTACAAATGTTTCATAAGGACGTTCATCATAAGCAACACCGGTGTGCGTATCGGAGTTATTGCCATATCCCGGGAAATGTTTTAATACACTCCCCATGTGCTCTTCGGACATGACACCGACCACCGTTTGCACATAGACCGCCGTCTGTTCTGCATCCTGTCCGAAACTGCGGGCATATATAAAATCATTTGTATCCTGTGATACATCGCATACCGGAGCAAAATTCAGATTAATTCCCAGGTTCTGCAGTAATTGACATTTTTCCTGTGTGTCGCTCCGAATAAGATCCCATCCGCCCTGCGCATACAGTTCCTGAGGAGAGGCAAAAGGCGTTTCCCGTAAGTTCGCATTTTTGCTGACTCGGTTTACCGTGCCGCCTTCCTCATCCACACCGATCAGCAGAGGCACTTTTGCAGCATTCTGATAGCTTTGAATGGCTGCCGTTACTTCCTCTTTTGTTTTACCGGTAAAATCCCGTGCAAATAAGATATATCCGCCGAGATGATACTGTGTCACCTTGGATGCTGCATCCGTCTCCGGGCACCGGGCGATGAACATCTGTCCGACTTTTTCCTCTAAGGTCATTCCTGCCAGGAGTTCTTCTGCCCTCTGCTCTACAGGATCTTCCGTTTCCACCGGTTCACTTTCTTCCTTCTCCGGCAATTCCGTAAGATCTGCACTGTTCTCTGCGCTGTTGCCGCTCACATCAGAATCCGATACACTCTGTTCCGACATAGGCTCCGGCTGAACTTCCGGTATTATTTCCTGTGCAGACTCCTCTGTACTTCTTAAATTCCATAACAAAAAAACCAGAATTCCAACACATATGACAGATAAAACGATCACTGCGATATTCCGTACCTTTTTCATTTCGCATTTCTCCATAACCATATTATTAAGATGCCAGGGTCAAAAGGTCTAAGCCCACATGAGCTTGCTCATAAGTGGGTGAAAGACCTTAGGACCCGCCCCGATATGAGCATAAAAGTGGGATGATAATCCCACGATATGCGAATATTGGGGTAGGATTGTGGGAGTGCGTAGCACGTAACAATCCGTAAGCATCAGAGTCGGGGGCTTTTGACCCCGACATCATTATATTCTCTTCGTTTTATGACAAAGGTTCTTTGGATGGCAATCCCGCTTTTCTGGGATATTTGGCAGGTGTGGACTTTTCCTTTGTAATAATAAACAGATTCCGATAAATATCCGAATCGGGAAGTGTAAATTCAACCTGTCCATCCATTTTTCCACCAAGTATCTTCACAGCATGCTGTGCGGCATTCATCTCTTCTGTTATTTTTTCAGATTTATAAGAGATAAATTTGCCGCCGACCTTTACAAAAGGAAGGCAATATTCTGACAATGTGGAAAGATTTGCTACTGCCCTGGATACACAAAGATCATATTTTTCTCTGCATTTTCCAGGCTTTGCAAAATCTTCCGCACGTCCGTGAATTGTCTCCACTCCGGTAAGTCCCAATGTAGCAATCACTTCATTTAAAAAGTTAATTCTCTTATTCAGGGAATCCAGCAGTGTCACCTGCAGATCCGGAAATGCAATTTTCAAAGCAAGTCCAGGAAATCCAGCACCGGTTCCCACATCAATGACTGTTTTATTCTGCGTAACATCATAGGCTTTGCAGAGGGATATGCTGTCCACAAAATGTTTTTTCATAACTTCGTCGTATTCCGTAATTGCTGTAAGATTCATGACCTCATTCCATTCCACCAACATTTCATAATATTTCAAAAACTGTTGGATCTGTTCATCACTTAAAGTCACACCCAGCGCTTTACAGTCTTTTTCAAATTGTTCTGTATTATAATCTGCCATGTATTCCTCCGCAGTATTCTACTTTGTTGCTTTATAATGTTCCAGATATACCAGTAAAACAGAGATATCTGCAGGAGATACTCCTGAGATACGGGAAGCCTGTCCTACCGAAACAGGACTGAATTCCTTCAGCTTCTGTCTCGCTTCCAGACGAAGGGACGGAACTTCATCATAGTCCAATGTCTCTGGAATCATTTTTTTCTCCATCTTGCGATACTGTTCTACCTGACGCTTCTGTCTTATAATATATCCTTCATATTTAATTTCAATTTCCACCTGTTCCACAACAGCAGAAGGCAAAGGATGTCTCTCCTTATCAATCGGAGCCAATGCTGCATATCCCAGCTCCGGTCTGCAGATCAGTTCTGCCAGAGTTGCCGCCGTTTTCAGAATCGAACTTCCGCTCTCTTCCAGAAAATGCTGAATTTCCTTATTGGCCCCAACAGAAGTATTTTTCAAACGCTGAATTTCACGATCGATCAGCTCCTCTTTTTCCACTAATGCATCATATTCCTGCTGAGAGATCAATCCAATCTCGTATCCTTTCTTACGCAGACGCAGATCCGCATTATCCTGACGAAGTAACAGACGATACTCTGCTCTGGAAGTCATCATACGATAAGGTTCCCTGTTATCCTTGGTCACCAGATCATCAATCAAAACTCCGATATAACTTTCGGAACGATCCAAAATCAAAGGATCTCTATGCAAAACAGACATAGCTGCATTAATACCGGCGATCAATCCCTGGGATGCAGCCTCTTCATATCCACTGCTTCCGTTGAACTGTCCGCCACTGAACAAACCATTGATATTCTTAAACTCCAGAGAAGGATTCAGCTGTTTTGCATTGATACAATCATATTCGATGGCATAGGCATTTCTTACAATTTCACAATGTTCCAATCCCGGAACCGTACGATACATAGCTAACTGTACATCTTCCGGCAGAGAAGAAGACATGCCGCCAACGTACATTTCATTCGTGTGCAGACCTTCTGGCTCGATAAATACCTGATGTCTCTCTTTTTCGGCAAATTTAACGACCTTGTCCTCAATGGAAGGACAATATCTGGGACCGGTACCCTCAATAATACCGGCATAGATAGGAGAGCGATCCAGATTATTCCGAATGATCTCATGGGTATTCTCATTAGTATAAGTCAGCCAGCAGGAAGCCTGTTCCTTCTGTACCGATTCCGGATCCGTAGAGAAAGAAAAGGGTACAATCCTCTCATCACCGAGCTGCTCTTCCATCTTGGAAAAATCAAGAGAACGCTTGTCCATTCTGGCGGGAGTTCCTGTCTTAAAACGACGCATTTCGATTCCCATAGCTTTCAAAGAATCCGTCAGATGATTGGCTGCCTGTAGTCCGTTCGGCCCAGTGTAAGTAATGGATTCTCCGCACAGGCATCTGGCCCGCAGATAAGTTCCAGTGCAGAGAACAACAGCCTTACATTCATAGATAGCACCGGTAAAAGTCTTTAAACCGGTAATCTTTTTCTTGTGATCTTCGGTTTCTTCCCAGAGAAGTTCACAGACCTCCGCCTGCTTGATCAGAAGATTTTCCTGATTTTCCAGCACTTTACGCATGGCTCTGGAATATTCTGCCTTGTCCGCCTGTGCCCGCAGGGAATGTACTGCCGGTCCCTTGGACACATTCAGCATTTTCGACTGAATAAAAGTCTTATCAATATTTTTACCCATCTCTCCACCCAGAGCATCCAATTCTCTGACCAGATGTCCCTTGGAAGATCCTCCTACATTAGGGTTACAGGGCATCAATGCAATACTGTCTACACTTACTGTAAAAATTACTGTCTTCAGACCCAGTCTGGCGCAGGCCAGAGCAGCTTCACATCCGGCATGACCGGCACCTACTACACACACATCTACTTGTTTCTTTAGTTCCATAGTATTTTTCCTTCTGGTTGTTACTTACCCATACAAAATTTAGAGAAAATCTCATTCACCACATCTTCATCCACTTCTTCTCCTATGATCTTACCCAGAGAAGCATAGGCACTGGTCAGGTCAATGGAATAAAAATCTTCCGGCATTCCATCCTCAATACTTTGTTCTACCAGCTGCAAACTGTTCAAAGCATCCTGCAGGGCCTCTTTATGTCTGAGATTTGTTACAACCAACTCATTGTTATGCCTTAATTTTCCTTCAAAGAACATATTGCGGATTGTTTCTTCCAATTCTTCCATTCCGGAATTTTCCGAAGAAGGATCAATAGTAGAAGTACGAAGAATCTGAATCTCTCCGGTATGCTCCAACACCTTTTCCAGAGTTTCTTTCAGACTTTCTTCTGTGATTTTATTCTCCAGATCCGATTTATTCAACAGAATAATTGCCTTTTTCCCTTCCAATAAGGGGATGATATTCTGATCATCCTCATCCAGAGTTTCTGAAGCATCTACCACATACAGAATCAGGTCTGCTTCTACGGCATATTTTTTGGCACGTTCTACACCGATCTTTTCTACTACATCCTGTGTCTCATGGATTCCCGCCGTATCGATCATATTCAGACTGATGCCATGCAGATTGATGGTCTCATGCAAGGCATCTCTGGTGGTTCCGGCAATCTCCGTGACAATGGCTCTGTCCTCTCCCAACAACATATTCAACAGAGAAGATTTTCCGGCATTGGGCTTTCCAACAATAACTGTGGATATGCCTTCTTTCATTAGTCTGCCGTTATCTGCGGTTGCCAATAATTTTTGAATTTCTTTTTCGAAACCTGTGACTTTTTCAGCTAATTGTTCCGGATATCCTTCCAGGCTGATATGCTCCGGATCATCCAATGCCGATTCTATAAAAGCAATCTGATATAAAATATCTTCCCGCAGGCTGCGAATCTTATCCGAAAGTCTTCCCTTCAACTGGCTGACCGAAGAAGAAAGCGCATATTCGTTCTGGGAATGGATCACGTCAATAACCGCTTCCGCCCGGGATAAATCAATTCTGCCGTTTAGAAAAGCTCTCTTGGTGAATTCACCCGGTTCTGCCAGTCTGGCACCGGCCTGCAGCACTGTCTCCAATACTTTCTGCATCACCAACACACCACCATGACAGTTGATTTCCACCGTGTCTTCCATCGTATAGCTTTTTGGTGCTTTCATTACAGAGGTCATAACCTCATCAATGATATTCTCATCTTTATCAACAATATATCCATAATGGATCATATGACTCTGTACCTTTGTCAGAATCTTTTTCCCGGATGCGGAACGGAAAATACTATCTACTATATATATGGCATTTTCACCACTGATTCTTACAATTCCGATTCCGGAATCTGATAGAGCCGTGGCAATGGCTGCTATTGTTTCCTTTTCATAATTTTCCATACTGTTTCTAATGCCTTTCCATGAACTGCCAACATCTATTTTGCATCAAACACTCTTCCTGTAGGAACCAGCGTCGATTCGTCTCCCGCATAACCAGTCTGTACATACTCCACCATATGATCTTCTCCCAGATATTTATAGAGAAGATATCTGCGCTCTCTCTGATCACCTTCTTTGTATGCAAAGCAATCATCAGATGCTGCGCCATCCATTAATTTATAATAGGCCTCTACCAGATCCTCATAAGAGATCGGTGCTCCGGATACTTGTAAATCATGACTTTCATTCAATCCCTTTACAAATAAAATAGGATGCTGTCTGCCGGTTTCGTTCTCGTTTTTCTGAGCTACTTTTACTGCTTCACCTTCTATGTTATATCCATGATCCGATAGTATGATAATGACAGAATTATCATAAACTCCCGCTTCTCTTAGTTTATTCAGATAAGACATAGTAACGGTCATAGAAGATTCAATAGAAGTATAATAATCTGCATCATCTATTACGTTTACATCCTTATCAAAATAGAACGGAACATGTGCCCCCATTAAATGAATTAATTTAAATCTTTTTCCATCTACATAGGTTATATCATCTTCCTGTACATCCTTATAAAAATCATCATTTCTCCAGGAAAATAACTCTTCATCTTTGGAACCCATTTCCTGATTTTTGAGCATACTTACATTAAACCAGCAATACGGTTTTAATACGTAAGGTGCGTATTTCATTCCCACCATTTTAATAATTCTGGTATTAAACAAAGAACGATCCCAAAGAGAAGATTTCGTATATGTTATATTATTAAAAGCACCATCCATGACGCCTTTTTCAAATTTATATTCGTCATCATAATTACTTAAAGTATAACCCTGCTCACGCAAATAATTAAAAAAAGGAGAACTCTTAAAAATTCGATTTCTATAATCTATAAAAGGTTCTTTATTTTCAAACCATTCTCCAGAAAGTATTAACGGTAAAGAATGCTCCGTGTATGCATACCCTGACATTGCGTTATTATAAAAAGTAAAATCATTCATTGCATCTTCATATTCCGGATGCTCCTGCCACACTTGCCAGAAGCATTCTTCATCCACAGCATCTAATAAGAAAATAATAAAATTAGTATCTGTAGACATTTCAAACTGATCTACTTTTGTAAATCTTGCATATTCTTTTATGCAGCTTGGAAAGAAGATTCTTGTTGTGGATGCTGATCCACAGGCAAATGCAACGCCATTCTTTTTACCAAGAAAGACAGACCGGTCAATCAAAGATGTGTACCGGAATCCGGCACACGTAAAGAAAAGTATTTATAGAACCAGGTATGGCAATATTGATATAATACCGGGCAGCACAGAACTGGAGGAAGATGATGCATCACAGATTGATGTAATAAAAAAGGCACTGGATACCGTGGCAGACAGATATGATATATGCCTTATTGATACGAGGCCTGCCTTTGAGCAGTTGACAATTACATGTATTTGCGCAGCTGATTTGGTGCTTACTCCGGTATGCCTGAATAAATTCTGTCGTGATAATTTATCAGTTGTAGATGAAAAGATAAATGGACTTAGATATATATATCCAATTATGGATGGTGAGTTAATGGAGCCTGTCTGTTCACCGGTATGGAAAGTATTTGCGACTATGGTGAATTCAAACAGAAGGGCACCTGTCTCTTATACACATCTGACGCTGCCGACGATAAGGCTCGTGTAGAT
>ERZ1026977.1198-NODE-1198-length-10148-cov-5.035074_pt1 | contig 10148 bp, 8 predicted proteins | sample MGYA00519292_ERZ1026977 | MGnify/ENA primary metagenome ERZ1026977 (study PRJEB26926, sample SAMN06164410) | human gut metagenome | biome: ENVO:00009003; feature: ENVO:2100002; material: ENVO:00002003 | host: Homo sapiens | place: USA | collected 2012 ... | reverse complement strand
CTACACGAGCCTTATCGTCGGCAGCGTCAGATGTGTATAAGAGACAGGGTCTATGAAGGCCTGGAATTTGACATGGAGGCATTGCGGGAACTGGGATGTGAGTACCTGTTCTCCGGAGCTGAGATCGGCGATGCCGACAGGATGGGCATGGAACTTGTGGGATACTTTGAAACAGAAGACTCTTACTGGGGGATCTGGGTGTATAGATTGTAAAGGTACAGCCGTTGCAACAGTTCAGCGCAAGGCTAATTCATAAAAGCGTCTGCTTCGCAGCCGGCGCCGCATCGCGGCTCATCTTTTATTTCATTGACCTTGCGTTCTGCTCATAGAATGACAGAATCGTTGCCTTGTGTGCAAGCACCCACGCACCAATTCTGCCATCCTATGGCTGAACTGTTGCCCAACTTTCTTAAAATTTCATAAGATTTTTTACTGGAAGAGAAAAGTGTGCTATAGTGTAACTATTCATGGAATCCGCATTGCAGCGATTCTGCGGATGGGGAGTGAATAGTTACTAAATTATATGGCAATAAGCAATAATAGAGATTATATATGAAAGACAGAATCTATATCTGTCACACATACTATCATGTATATGTGACTTTTTTAAAAGAACTGAAATTAAGGGCGGAGGCAGATCCTGCGAAGAAAGCAGGGGCTGCTACTTTAGTGCTGTCCAAAATGTCCAATAATTTCGAGAACCTGAAATCCCGGGTGGAGAGCACGGGACTGTTCGAAGAGGTACTGGAATTCGATGAGAAGCGTGAAGATTTCTTCCCGGAACTGGAAAAATACCGGGAGGACACCGGAAGCTTTCTGGGGAATCTGAAGAACCGGATCCGCTTTACGAAGGAGTATGCCAGACTCGAGGCTTCTTATGTGCCGGTAGATCTTCGGACTTACAAGGACATTTATGTCTACTGCGATTCCGATCCCATCGGCTACTACCTGAATCAGAACCATATCCGCTATCATGCCGTGGAAGACGGCCTGAACTGTCTCAAGAATTTTGACGCGGCGCGATATGACAACCGTGGACATTTTAAGATCAAGGCATTCCTGTCCATGTATCTGAACCTGATCTTTGTTCAGAACGGCTACGGAAAATACTGCATGGATATGGAAGTAAATGACATTTCCGCCATCCGCTATCCCTGTCCCCGATATATTGAACTTCCCAGAAAGCCGCTGGAAGACCGGCTGACAGCGGAGGATAAGCAGCTGCTCCTGCAGGCATTCGTGAGAAATAAAGACGAACTGGAACACCAGATCGAAGAGAGCAATAAGGTGGGAGATAAAATATTGATCCTCACGGATCCGGTATGCGCACTGGATGTGAGAGAACAGATCTTCCGGGATATTATCAAAATGTATGAAAAAGAGGGCACCATATTTTTAAAGCCCCATCCCAGAGACCTGCTGGATTACCAGAAGCTTTTTGCGGAATATCCCCAGTTCGATGCATCCATGCCCATGGAGATGCTGAACTTTTTCCCGAATCTGCGTTTTAAAAAGGTGGTAACCATATTTACGGAGGTAAAGGGACTTCCTTTTGCGGATGAAGCGGTACGCCTCGGACCTGATTTTATGGATGCCTATGAGGATCCACTGATCCACAGACAGAATGAACAGATATAAGTTTGGAGACCGTCAATGATACAGATCATCAAGAAATTACGTGTCCTGCTGGACAAAAAACAGAAAAGAACCATGGTGGGACTCATTATCCTCATGGTGATCAGTGCCTTTTTGCAGACTGCCGGTGTGGGAATGCTGGTGGAGGTCATGCAGATCGTCATTGATCCCGAAGCGGTACAACACAGCCGGGTGGCGGAAGCCTGCTATGAGATCATGGGTGTGGAGAGCTATCGTACGTTCTCCATTATTGTCATGGTGCTGCTGATTCTGGTATTTGTGGTGAAGAACCTGTTTACTTATGTACAGCAGAAGCTGACTTTATCCTTTGTCTATACGAACCAGTTCCGCACTTCCGAGCGCATGATGCGTAATTACCTGCGCAGAGGTTATGAATTTTATCTGAATGCGGATACCGCTGTGGTGCAGCGCAGTATCACTTCCGATGTCAACAATATGTATGCACTGATCCTGGCACTGTTACAGCTGTTATCCGACAGCGTGGTTTCCCTGTTTGTCATCAGTTACTGCTTTATTTCCAGCGGTACCATGACGATCCTGATGGCGGTGGTATTGCTTCTGTTGATGTGGCTGATCAAGAGAGTGCTGAAGCCCATCATGTACAAGGCCGGTAAGGACAATCAGGACTATTACAGCAGTCTGTTCAAATGGATCTCCCAGACGGTACAGGGTATCAAGGAAGTAAAGATTTCCGGCAAGGAGCAGTATTTCGTATCCGAGTACCGCAAATGCGGAAAAGGCTACGTGGATGCCGTACAGCGTTACAGCCTGTACAATCAGGTGCCGAAGCTGCTGATCGAGACAGCCTGCGTTGCCACTATGGTAGGATACATGATCTTTCTGGTGGCCACCGGTGTGCCTACAGAAAATATGCTGACAGTGTTCGGAACTCTGGCGGCAGCGGCACTGGTACTGTTGCCCTGCGTGAACCGTATCAATAACCAGATCAATTCCATCGCCTATTTTGAACCTTTCTTCATGGGTGTCAGCGATAATTTACAGGATGAGATCAACGGACAGAATATCGACATGTCCTTTGCTACCGATGAAGATGAAAAGCTGGATGTAAAAGAAAGCATCGAGATGAAAGATATTACTTATGCCTATCCCAATACGGAGCGTCTGATCTTCGACCATGCGGATCTGAAGATCCCGGTGGGTGCATCGGTAGGTATCGTGGGTACTTCCGGCGCGGGCAAGAGTACCGTGGTGGATATTCTGTTGGGACTGCTGGAGCCCAGTACGGGACATATCTATGCAGACAGCGTGGATGTAAAGGATGCGGGCAATTACCGGAAATGGCTGAAGAATATCGGCTACATCCCCCAGATGATCTTCATGCTGGATGACACCATCCGTAAAAATGTAGCCTTCGGTGTGCCGGAGGACAAGATTGATGAGGACAGACTGTGGGAAGTATTGAAAGAGGCACAGCTGGATGAATTTATCAAGACTCTGCCGGAAGGTCTGGAGACTGGCATCGGCGAGCGGGGTATCCGCCTCTCCGGAGGACAGAGACAGCGTATCGGTATCGCCAGAGCGCTGTATAATGATCCGGAGGTACTGATCCTGGATGAGGCCACTTCCGCACTGGATAATGATACGGAAGCAGCCATCATGGAGTCTATCAACCGACTGCACGGCCGCAAGACCTTGATCATTATCGCCCACAGATTGCAGACCATTGAAAAATGTGACATTGTCTATCGGGTAGAAGACGGCAGAGCAAAAATAGAACGGGGAAATCTGTAACGCCTATGAGTAAAAAACTGAGCATCATCGTGCCCGTCTATAATATGGCGACGGAGGGAAAACTGAATTATTGTCTGGACAGCCTGGTGGGACAGACCATCCGGGGACTGTACGATTATGAGATCCTCTGCGTGGATGATGCTTCTACAGACGATTCTCTGGAGATCCTGCTGGATTATCAGAAGCGTTATCCGGAGCTGGTCTGTGTCATTCCGAACCCTGTGAATTTAAGACAGGGCGGTGCCAAAAATGCCGGACTGCGGGTGGCGCAGGGGGAATGGATCGGTTTCATCGACAGTGATGACTGGGTGTCACCGGACTATTACGAGAAGCTTCTGAAAAAAGCGGAAGAGGCCGGAGCGGATCTGGTGGGCTGCGATTACAGTCTGGTGGATCATCATACCTTTGAGGTCGGGAAGGTCATCGTCAACAATACACCGGATCAGACCGGGGATCTGACGAAGGAAAAGCATGAGAGACTGTTCATGCGTCCCGGCAGTATGGTGCTGAAAATTTACAAACATAGTGTGATCCGGGAGAATCATCTGGATTTTCCGGAGCATATTTTCTACGAAGACAACTGTGCAGGCCCCTTGTGGAGCCTGTACTTTCGACGTTTTGAGAGAGTGGAGGAACCGCTGTATTATTATTACCAGCATGCGGTGTCCACGGTACATCACATCACGGAGGAAAAATGCCGTGACCGCATGAAAGCAGCAGAGCTTTTGTACACGGAATGCGAGAACAGAGGGTTCCTTGCGGAATACCGGGAGCAGATCGAATACCGTTTTACGGAGCTGTATTATGTGATCACTTTATTCTCCTATCTGTCGGGAGTGGAGAAGCCGAAGCTGTCTTTTGTAAAAGAACTACGGGAGGGGACAGAACGACATTTTCCGGAGTTCGACAGGAACAAATATTATCTGGAATATACCGGGCCGGAGGAACGCAAATTCATCGCCATGCAGAAAAAGAGCGATCTTTGTTTTTATCTCTATTACAGGATCCGGCAGTTTGTATGGAAGCTACGGGCCTGAAGGGCGGCCATGGGGCATGAGAAAGATGAGGTTAGGAAAATGAGCAGATTAGCGATTATCACCGCCAGAGGTGGGAGCAAGCGGATCCCGAAGAAAAATATCAGAGATTTTTGTGGAAAACCGATTCTGGCATATTCCATCGAGGCGGCATTGTCCAGCAGACTTTTTGACCATGTGATGGTATCCACGGACGATACGGAGATTGCGGAGATTGCGAAAAAGTACGGTGCAGAGGTGCCGTTTTTCCGCAGTGAGGCGACTTCTGGAGACTTTGCCACCACCAATGATGTGCTGGCGGAAGTGTTGGCGGAATATGAGAAGCGTGACATGCATTTTGATGTGGCATGCTGCATCTATCCCACAGCGCCTTTTGTGACAGCGGAAAAACTGAAAGCAGCGGTAGAACAGCTGGAAGCAAGCGATGCGGACACCCTGATTCCGGTGGTCAGCTTTTCCTACCCGCCCCAGCGGGCCATGGTAGTGGAGCAGGAACGGTTGGTATTTAAATATCCCGAATATCTGGACAGCAGATCCCAGGACCTGCAGCCCCATTATCATGATGTGGGACAGTTCTATGTCTTCCGTACGGACCGCTTTGCAGTGAATAAGAAGCTGATGGTGGGAAATATTCTGCCCCTGATCGTATCGGAACTGGAAGTGCAGGATATCGATAATCTGACAGACTGGAAGATCGCAGAGATGAAATACCGTCTGATGACGGAGGAAAAATAATCCCGGAGGAATCTGAGACTATGGCAACAGGCAGACTGGCAGTATTGTCCAATGTAAATATGAATATGGTGATCCGTATGTTACAGAAACAGGCGGAAGTCTACGATGCGGAAGGCTATGGAAATGAACTGGGAGCTTTGCTGAACCCGGCTTCCTCTTATCATGCGTTTCAGCCGGACATTACCTTTCTGATCATGGATCTGGCAGAACTGCTGGAACATGACTATGATCCGCAGACAGCAAAAGAGCGGATCGGAAACTGGTTTCAGACGCTGGAAGGCTGTCTGCCGGAGCATGGTGTGTTCTATGTCTCCGATGCATATCTGTGGGCGGTGGAACTGGCTGTGCTGGCGGATCCGGAACGCAAACAACAGCTGGAGAATTTGTGGAGTGCTGCACTGCAGCAGCTGACGGAGAAACATTCCAATGTGCGGATATTTCCTTATCGCAGGATCATAGAGCATCAGGGCGAGGAGAAGGCGTTTTCCCTGAAAATGTGGTATATGGGAAAAGTATTGCTGGGGATGGAGACCCAGTCTCTTCTGGCGGAAAAAATATTACAGCAGGCGGAACTGGAGGAACGCACCCCTAAAAAGGTGCTGGTCCTGGATCTGGACAATACCCTGTGGGGCGGTCTGGCCGGAGAGACGGATCACACACCGGTGCTTTTGTCGGAAGATCACAGCGGTCTGGCTTATAAAAATCTGCAACGGGTCATAAAGCTGATGCAGGAACAGGGTGTGCTGTTAGCCATAGCATCCAAAAATAATGAAGAGGATGCCATGGAGATCTTGGAACATCATCCCCATATGCTGCTTGGGCCGGAAGATTTCGCAGCCCGCAGGATCAACTGGGACCCGAAGCCGGACAATATCCGTAAGATGGCGGAAGAACTGAATCTGGGAACGGATTCCTTTGTCTTTTTTGATGACAGCGAAGCGGAACGGGAAATGGTACGGCAGATGCTGCCGGAGGTGACTGTGCCCGATTTCCCGGCAAGACCGGAGGAACTGGCGCCCTGCATGGCAAAGATTTATGAAGAATATTTTGCCCGGGCAGTGATCACGAAAGAGGACCGGGAGAAGACCGCACAGTACCGGGCCAATGCCGGCAGAAATGCCATGGCAGAGCAGGCGGTGAGCTTTGAAGACTATGTGAAAAAGCTGGAGATCTGTCTGATCCCGGTGGATCCGAAGGAACATCTGGACCGGCTGACACAGCTTTTGAATAAAACGAACCAGTTCAACCTGACCACCAGACGCTACACCAGAGAGCAGATGCAGCAGATCGTGGAAGATGCCGGAAAGAGAGTATTTCTGTATCAGGTGACGGATGCGTTTGGAGACAACGGAATCGTGGCAGCAGCCATCGTGGATACTGCCGGAGAACTGCCGGAGATCACGGATCTGGTCATGAGCTGCCGTGTCATGGGACGGAATATCGAGAATGCGGTGATCGACCGTATCGAGGAGCAGATGCAGGAGGAAGGATATACCGGACTCCGCGGCAGATATATCCCGACAGCCAAGAATAAGCCGGTGGAAGCTCTGTATGAAAAGCTGGGTTACCACAGGACGGAAAGTACACAGGAGGGCGGCAACTGCTATGAGATCACACTGGCAGAGAGACCGGAGAGGGCCTACTGGCTGAAGGAGACTTTATACGATTGATCTGGGGCTGGGTGACGGCTGCCGGACGGAAGACCGGACAGTGGTAAATGTTAGAAAAAATGAGGATAAGCAGAGGATAACCATATGAAAGAGAAGATCATAAAGCTGATTGAAGATGTATTAAAGGTTCCGGCGGGAACCATCACCGAGGATACCATGATCGAAGATGTGGAGCAGTGGGATTCCCTGGCGCATGTCATGATCATCGGACAGTTGGAGGAAGAGCTTGGTGTCAGCATTCCCTTAGACGAAGCCATTGAGTTAAAAGGAATGCGTGAACTGTTGGAAAAGGCGGGCTGCGAATGAGTGTTACATTAAGAAAAGTGACAGAGGGAGATCTGGAACAGATCATGCGCTGGCGCATGGATCCGGAGATTACCCGCTATATGAATACGGATCCGAAGCTGACTCTGGAAGGGCAGAAGAAATGGTTTGCCAAAGTGCAGCAGGATCCGGATGTGAGCTACTGGATCATTGAGATCAACGGCACAGCAGCCGGCGTCATCAATTACACAGGGCTGACGAATCCCACAGGAGATCTGGGATGGGCCTATTACGTGGGCGAGAAAAAACTGCGAAGCATCCAGACGGCACTGGCGCTGGAGATGAGTATGTATGACCATGCGTTTCTGGATCTTGGGAAAAATGCGGTATACAGTGATGTATTCACCCTGAATCAGGGAGTCATCCAGCTCCATAAGATCTGCGGCTGTGAAGTCGTGGAAGAGAAAAAAGCCCACGTGGTGAAAAACGGAGCTGCTTATGACGTGACATATATGCGCATGACAGCGGAACACTGGAAAGGGATCCGGGACAGCAAGAAGTACGAACATATTGTATTTCCTTAAGGAGGCACTATTATGAACAAAGAGATCATGATCGGGAATCATAAAATCAGTGAAGATTCTCCCACTTTTGTAATTGCAGAGATGTCTGCGAATCATCTGATGGATTTTGACAGAGCAGTGGCTATCATGCAGGCGGCAAAGGATGCCGGTGCGGATGCCATTAAAATACAGACTTACACCCCGGATACCATCACACTGGACTGTGATGATCCCTGCTTCCAGATCACACAGGGAACCATCTGGGACGGAACCACACTGCACAAGTTGTATGAGACCGCCTATACTCCCTGGGAGTGGCAGCCAAAGCTGAAAAAGATCGCAGAGGAGATGGGACTGGTATTCTTTTCTTCTCCCTTTGATCTGACCAGCATTGATTTTCTGGAAGAGATGGAGGTACCGGTATACAAGGTGGCATCCTTCGAGATTAACGACATTCCTTTCATCCGCAAGATCGCCCGTACCGGCAAGCCGATTATCATGTCTACCGGAATTGCCTATCTGGCGGATATCGAGCTGGCACTGCGTACCTGTAAGGAAGAGGGCAACGAGAATGTGATCCTGTTGAAATGTACCTCCGCTTATCCGGCACCCTATGAGGATATTAATCTGAAGACGATTCCTTCCATGAAGGAAGTCTTTGACTGTGTGGTAGGTCTTTCTGATCATACCATGGGCTGTGCCGTGGCCGGTGCCGGCGTGGCGCTGGGAGCCAAGGTGGTGGAGAAACATCTGACACTGCGCAGAGCAGACGGCGGTGCGGATGCGGCATTCTCCATGGAACCGGAAGAATTCAAAGAGATGGTGGATCACATCCGCATGATCGAGAAAGCAGTAGGAAAGGTGACCTACGATCTGACACCGAAGCAGAAAAAGAGCAGAGAACATTCCCGTTCTCTGTTCGTGGCACAGGATATGAAGGCCGGGGATGTGTTTACTCCGGAGAATCTGCGGTCTGTGAGACCTTCCTGCGGACTGCATACCAGATATTATGAGGAACTGTTGGGCAAACGGATCACCAGAGATGCCAGGCTGGGAACCCCTATGGACTGGTCTCTTGTGGATTTCACAGAGAAGGAACAGCAGTAAGGAGCGGAAATGTATTATTTTCGTGCGGACGGCAGTGCTGTTACGGGGGCAGGGCATCTGATGCGTTGCCTCACGGTGGCACAGAAATTACAAAAAAGAATAGAGCATCCGGAAGAACTCTGCTTTTTGTGCGCGGAGCAGGCATCTGCGGAACTGTTGCAGAGCTGGGACATGCCGGTGAAGATCCTTGGGACGGATCCTGCCGACCTGGAAGGAGAGCTTTCGGCGCTGGAAGGACTGATCCGTGGAAGTGGGCATGTTTTTCTGGTGGACAGCTATGCGGTGACGGATGCTTATTTGCAGGCATTGCACCGGTTTGGCAGGGTGTATCTGCTGGATGATATGCAGCAGCATGCATTTCCGGTGGACGGTGTGATCAATTACAATCTGTTTGCTTCCCGGGAAAAGTATCGGGAACTGTATGGCAGCAGTACCGGACAGTATCTCGGAGCTGCTTATGTGCCGGTGCGGCAGCAGTTCTGTGAGGCGGCGGCACAGTATATTTTGCAGGATGATGTAACGGATATCCTGATCACCACCGGTGGCGGAGACAAAGACAACATTGCGGGAGAAATCCTGCGGGAACTGTGTGAGCACAGTCTGGCGGGAAAAAATATAAGGTATCATCTGGTGGTGGGAAGGTTTAATCCGAACCGGGAAAAATTGGAGCAATATGCATCGGAGCAAAACAACGTGGTTCTGCATTGCGATGTGAAAGACATGGCGGGACTGATGACGGCCTGTCAGCTGGCGGTGACTGCCGGTGGAACGACAATCTATGAATTGTCAGTTCTGGGAGTGCCTTTTGTCTGTTTTTCTTACGCAGAGAACCAGGAAGGGCTGACGGAATGGCTGGGAAAGCAGAAAAAAGCCGGATATGCCGGAAAATGGCATCACGCCCCGGAAGAGACAAGAAAAGCTATCGGCAGTTGGTGCTGGAATGCCTGTGAGAACAGGGAATTGCGGCAGAGAACCTATGAAGCGGAGAGAACCCTGATCGACGGGCAGGGGGCTGCCCGGATCGCAGAGATCCTGCGGACGGCGGGAGTGGAAGAATAGAAGGATAATATCTGAGGTTTATGAAGAAAAACGGCAGCTGGAAGAAAAAAATTTTATATAGTGTGACAGCAGCTGTTTTGTTCGTGCTGCTTTTGGTACTGTTTTTTCCGGGGGACCGGGAATATCAGAGGATTCCTTATGATGTAGTGTTTCTGGGAGACAGTGTATATGGTCTGTGCCGTGATGAGACATCCATCGCAGCAAAGCTTCAGGAGAAGACAGGTTTAAAATGCTACAACGGTGGGCTGGGAGGAACGGCTGTCTCTTATACACATCTGACGCTGCCGACGATAAGGCTCGTGTAGATC
>ERZ1026977.1197-NODE-1197-length-10153-cov-6.795405_pt1 | contig 10153 bp, 9 predicted proteins | sample MGYA00519292_ERZ1026977 | MGnify/ENA primary metagenome ERZ1026977 (study PRJEB26926, sample SAMN06164410) | human gut metagenome | biome: ENVO:00009003; feature: ENVO:2100002; material: ENVO:00002003 | host: Homo sapiens | place: USA | collected 2012 ... | reverse complement strand
TTTTTCTTTTTACATTTGTGCTGTATAACACAGTTTTGCAGCAGTTATGGTAAAAGTAAACTTGTCTGATATTAATGTTCCGGAGTTGATTGCAGATATATGGTCTCCCTTGAATGACGAACAACGGGAATTCCTCGCCAACCACTTCACACTCCAGAACTACAAAAAAAACGAAGTCATCCATTGCGAAGGCGAGACACCTACGCATTTGATGTGTCTGCTGAGTGGAAAGGTCAAAATCTATAAAGACGGAGTCGGTGGTAGAAGCCAGATTATCCGTATGATTAAACCTGTCGAATATTTCGGTTACCGCCCTTACTTTGCAAAAACAGACTATGTCACGGCAGCATCTGCATTCGAGCCGTCTCTTGTTTGCCAAATCCCCATGACTGCCTTGATGACTCTGCTCACACAAAACAACGACCTTGCCATGTTCTTCATCAAGCAATTGTCCGTTGACTTGGGCATTGCCGATGAACGCACTGTAAACCTGACGCAGAAACATATCCGCGGAAGACTCGCAGAATCCCTACTATTCCTCAAAGAAAGTTATGGTTTGGAGGAAGACGGCTCCACCTTGAGTATCTATCTCTCGCGTGAAGATCTGGCCAATTTGTCAAACATGACCACTTCCAACGCCATACGTACGTTGTCACAGTTTGCCACAGAACGGTTAATCACCATCGACGGGCGTAAAATCAAAATCATAGACGAAGAAAAGCTGAAGAAAATCAGCAAGATAGGATAAGGAATAAGTGACAAGGGATAAGCGATTAGGGGTTAGCATAATAAAAACACATTGTTGCCATCCTAACCCCTAATCACTAATCACTAAATCAGTCCTTTCGCAGACAAATATCTTTCCGCTTCAATGGCTGCCTGGCAACCAGTTCCGGCAGCGGTGATGGCTTGACGATAGTGAGGATCAGCAACGTCTCCGGCGGCGAATACGCCCGGCACTTTGGTACGCGGTGTTCCCGGCTCGGTGACGATATAACCTACTTCGTCCGTATCTACATAAGGTTTGAAAATATCTGAGTTGGGTTTATGGCCGATAGCCAAGAAGAAACCGTCAATAGCCACATCATAGCGCTTCTCATCAGGTTCACCCATACGCTGTACCAAATGTACACCTTCCACACCGTTCTCTCCAAACAAGCCTACGGCATTATGTTCGAACAGTACTTCAATCTTGTCATGCTTCATCACACGCTCCTGCATAATCTTGGAAGCGCGAAGATAAGGTTTGCGGACAATCAGATAAACCTTGGCAGCCAGTCCGGCAAGGTAAACAGCTTCCTCGCAGGCAGTATCTCCACCCCCTACAACAGCTACCGTTTTCTTGCGGTAGAAGAAACCGTCACAAGTGGCACAAGCGCTGACACCCATTCCCGCATATTTCTTTTCATCCTCCAGCCCCAGATACTTCGCAGCGGCACCTGTAGCAATAATCAGCGTTTCAGCCTCAATCATCTTTTCGTCATCAATCGTAATCTTGTAAGGTGCTTCAGCAAGATTGGCTGCGGTAGCAACTCCATAACGCAAATCTGCACCAAAACGTTCGGCTTGCTTCCGCAGGTCTTCCATTAATTCCGGACCTCCGATACCTTGGGGATAACCGGGGAAATTCTCCACATCAGTAGTGGTTGTCAACTGGCCACCGGGCTGCAATCCTGCATAAAGTACCGGTGAAAGATTGGCACGGCCTGCATAAATAGCGGCAGTATAGCCGGCAGGACCCGAACCGACAATCAGACATTTTACTTTTTCTGTTTCCATCATTATATTATTTACTATTTGACTATTTACAATTTACTATTTAGCGCATGTCGATGACTTCAGCCGTGGGATAGGCTTTTTTGTCAAAGACAAAGAAACTATCCGGATAGGATTGTCCGGTCTGGTAGTTATTAATAAGGATAGTAGTCATATACTTACTCCCCCGTGGTGCCAAGTCCACTTGATGCAGACGATACGTATCCTTTGTCACAAACAGATAGACACTTTCAGGGTCTCTTCTCTTGTCGGCAGCAGTCATGGTGATGTAATAAACAGACTTGTCTTGCTTACCACCGACACTGCTCAACTTCAATCTGTATCCCTGCTTGTAGAGGGACAACCAAGCATACGGATTAAGAGTCTGCAATTCCTCCTGCGTAGGTTCCGATACATTCACCTCATCTGCCGAAGCCACATAGCTCCACTGCGTATGTCCGTCAAACCAAGTCTTCATTCCCTCGGTCTCAACCACAAACTTCTCACCTTCCAGATAGAGAACTCCCGCATAAGAGCCTTGTTGTTCGTTCACGGTAAACGCCAGCTTCACCCCTCCCGCTTTCCGAAAGGCTTCGGCTGTACGCTCCAATATATTCTTGGCATCCGGTTGTTGTGCCGACATCGGCACAGCAAACAACAGCAATAGCACACCAAGTAAAAGCTTATCAAATTTCATCATTCTATAAATAACCATTCCTTATTGCAAATTGTTTAACCGCATTTCCAGGTCGCTCTCATCTATACAGAACACCTCACGCGCCTTACTACCTTGCGCCGGTCCCACAATCCCCGCTTTCTCCAACTGGTCCATGATGCGGCCGGCACGATTATAACCGATGGCAAACTTACGCTGAATGAGCGATGTGGAACCCTGCTGGTGAATAACAACGAGACGGGCTGCATCCTCGAACAAAGGATCGAGACGTCCCATATCCACATCCCCCAAATCACCTCCTGCATTTTCATCCACATATTCGGGCAGATAGAAAGCAGTGGGGTAACTCTGCTGGCGGGCGATAAACTTCGTAATCTCCGCCACTTCGGGCGTATCGATAAAGGCACACTGCACACGCACCGGGTCAGCTCCCTGCAGGAATAACATATCACCGCGGCCTATCAGCTGGTTGGCTCCCGGACGGTCGAGGATGGTACGCGAATCGACCATTGCCGATACACGGAAGGCGATACGCGCCGGGAAGTTGGCCTTAATCGTACCCGTAATGATGTTTGTTGTCGGTCGCTGTGTAGCGATAATCATATGTATACCCACGGCACGCGCCAACTGGGCGATACGTGCGATGGGCAGTTCCACATCCTTACCGGCTGTCATAATCAAGTCACCGAACTCGTCGATAACGACTACGATATAAGGCATGAACTTATGCCCCTTTTCCGGATTCAGACGACGGTTGATGAACTTCTCGTTATACTCCTTGATATTGCGCACATGGGCAGCTTTCAGCAAGTCATAGCGAGTATCCATCTCCACACAGATGGAGTTCAAAGTCTGCACCACCTTCGTGACGTCCGTAATGATGGCATCTTCCCCGTCGGGTAATTTCGCGAGGAAGTGATGCTCAATTACGGAGTAGATGCTGAATTCTACTTTTTTGGGGTCTACCAGCACAAACTTCAGCTCTGCCGGATGCTTCTTATATAATAAGGAGGTGATGATGGCATTCAACCCCACGGACTTACCCTGACCGGTAGCACCGGCAACGAGCACGTGCGGCATCTTGCACAAATCCACCATAAACACTTCATTCGTAATCGTCTTACCCAGTGCGATGGGCAAGTCGTAAGTAGACTCCTGGAACTTCTTGCTGCCGATAATACTCTGACCGGATACAATCTTCGGATTGGAGTTGGGCACTTCGATACCAATCGTACCCTTTCCCGGAATGGGAGCGATGATACGGATGCCGAGCGCCGAAAGGCTGAGGGCAATATCATCTTCCAGACCGCGTATCTTCGAAATGCGGACGCCCTGCTCGGGAGTGATTTCATACAGCGTCACCGTAGGACCTACCGTCGCCTTAATGGTACTGATTTCTATACCGAAACTACGCAGAGTATTGATAATCTTATCCTTGTTCGCGTTCTGCTCTACCATGTCAATGGTCGGACCATTGTCATCGTAATGCTTCATCAGGTCTATTGTGGGGTAATAATAGTTTTCCAAATCCAGACGGGGATTGTACGGCTCCTTCTCCGTTCCCACATACTCCTCCTCTTCGGCCTTTTCAACCTGGAATGCCGGCTCCTTCTCTACCGGCTGTTCCCGAAAAGGGGGCACCGGCTCCGGTGCAGGAGTCTCAAAAGTCATGGTAACGTCCTCATCCGCAGACTTGGCAGGCTTTATCTTTCCATCACTTCCACCCAAGTCAAGGGTGATTTCATTCAGCGGTTCGTCCTCTTCTTCCTCTATAGCAATCTCCTCCTCCTTTTCAAGAACCTTTTCCGGCTCCGCAGCTTCCGGTGTCGGAGCAGCCGCCTTTTCCTTTGCACCCCAAGAGGTCTTGAACTCTTCCGGCGTTTCACCCTGCACGCTTTCCACCTTCTCCTTACGCTTCAAGAAGCTGAGACTGAACAATCTGCGCAACCAGATGACAGTCCGTGCACTCAGATAGATGAGGAAGCAAATGGCAGTTACCAACAATAGCAGCCAGACTCCCGGCACACCGACTTGAGACACAAGCCAGTTACTGACATTGTATCCGTGCATACCGCCCAGATAGAGGAAAGAGTCCTTGTACTGGTCTACAAACACAAAACCGAAAAATACCGAGAACCACACCAGCATCAACGAACAGCCGATGAACCACTTCCACAAGCGCACCACACGCACCCGCATCAGCTTCAGTCCCGCCACAGCCAGGAACACGAGAATCAGGAAAGACGATACGCCGAAGCAATCATTTATCAGATAGCTGGCCAACTGCGCACCGCGGCTACCGGCGTAGTTCTTCACCCCATTGTTGGTGGAAATCAGCTCCTGCGCACTGCCTCCGTCAATGATGCTCTGGTCTGCCGCTCCCGTGAAAAAGAATGATGTGAAAGCAAGCAACAAATAAACCGAAAAGATTACCAGCACCAAGCCGATAACGAAATGAACCGTTTCACTTCTAAATAACGCTGCCACTTTCCCCAAAAACGAGAGTGACAGCTCCGTATCTTTAGCTGTTGAATTTTTCTTTGCCATATTTTTTAAATAACTATTGAGAATTGATTGCAAAAATAATAAAAACTATCCTTCTGCCGCGTTGTTTTCATTCTTTAATTTCTCGTCTGCCGATTATAGGTATTCCTAATCTACAACTGTAGTTTTATCGCATGTTTTACTTACATGCTTGCATGAAATGACATAGCGCACTAATTTACAACAGATTGCGCCATGCAAGCAGACCTCATGCAAGCATGCAGGCAGATTTTGCCTACATGACGCAATCCATGCAAGCCCTATACGCATCAACCTACTCTTTTTCCTTCAAAAAATAAATCGGCTGTTTCTGCAACCCTTTGTTCACCAACACATTCTCCTCACAAAGACGACGAATCTGCCGCGTCGCAGTCGTGCGGGTCATGCCGCAAATCGACTGTACAACACTGCGGGTGATGAACTCATTCTTACGTAGATAGTTCACCACTTTTTGCTTCACCTCATCATCCGTCAGCCTCTTTTTCGTGAGATTCCGCAATTTCAGCGGCTTTACCTTCAATACTCCTATCTCACTGCGCAGCGCCTTGTCCGGTCTGAAAGTGATGTTTTTCAACTTTACCTTAGTACTTTTCCGCTTTGTCTCCAGTGTCACCGGTTCCGTGCAGGTCAGCGTAGGAACAAAGTAACCGATGCCGTCCAAATGAACCTGCCTGCCCTCCCCCAGCTCGCGTCCCACAAAATGCGACAAAGCATCGAGTACCGCCAGTACATCCGTCTCGGTCAGCGAGCAGTATTCTTGTATATGCCTGCGCAGCTCATCGGTCGTCGTGGAGCCGTTCAGTTTAATCCGGGGATGCAGGGTCAGTTCTTCCCCTTGTTTATCCTTCGTTTTCGGGTTTTCGTACCAATCAAATAAAATTGCCATATTCTTTCCTCCATTTTTAGATTCATTTCTGTTGCTGTCTGCAGGTTTCGCTCATACAAAGTACCGGCTTTCATTAGGCAGAGCATGGGTCTTCCTTACGCAAAGAAGCGTTCTTCCTTCTGCTGAAAGCTTATCAAAAAAAGATGCGCACAGCTGTGGTTTACCTTCTTCATATTTGTGATACACCTTCTTCACAACTATGAGAAAGACATTCCACGACTGTGCGCAACTACAAACTACAGAGGCAAAGATAATGAAAAGCAGGGGGCTTGGCAAAGGAATGCTAATCTTTTTCAGATTGAAGCATGTAATAATGCGGTAATAATAGCGCTATTTGCCCAGTTCCATAATTGCAATAATTAATCTTCATCATCATCGTCATAATCTTCATCGTAGTCATCATCGTCACCATCCCATCTACACCCACAAGCATCACAAGCATAATCATTAATACCACTTGAATCAGGATAGACCAAATGCGAGCCACACTCAGGGCAACGCAACTTGTTGTTATCATCATCGTCATCCGCAATTTCATCACATGGCCATTCTCTTCCACAATCCGGACAAACATAATTCACGCCATCGAAATAGGCATTCTCATTCAAACAAAAAATACATTCCATAACTATCTTATTTTTAATTATTACTTTTATTCATTATTCTTTTTGCATATAAGCAGCATTTAATCAGCACAACTCCCACCAGCATAGAACAGACAATGCCAATTGCAATGAAAAGAGGACTTCTATCAGCGGAAGCAATGCCGTTTTTTGCCAACACCAAAAGTCCCGTCTGAAAACAAACGGCCGACAACAAGCAGAACAGCAGCACATTGCGTTTCCAATGTTTTGGCATCGGTTCATTTTTTTCTACCTCTTCTACCATTTCCTTCATTGCTTCTTCAATCCATATCTTCATCTTCATTGTCTTGAGGATTTATTTCATATTTGGGGTCTAAATCATATCTGTACGCAAGCAAAAAATCGGCCTTTTTATCTTTGGGTTTACAAAGAGAATACAATATGGCCCCTACTACCAATGGGGCAGCCGCAACAACTGCAATCCCTGCCAGCATACCACCTCCTATTATACCGCCAATTGCAGCCAATCCGGAGGTTATTCCTGCTGCCGACAACCCAGCAACAACACCTGAAGCCGAAATCAAGCTTATCATTCCTGCCACCGTACAAGCAGATCCTCCACTTGCCATTATTTTGGCAACCAAATCATCTTTGTCTTTTCTAGTCATCTTTTTGTAAGCATCAAAATCTTTGCCTAATACAACGGTGAACATGATACAGAATTCTGCATAGCACACGTCAGTGGGATAGCTCTTGCCCTCGGCCAAACGTGTAATTGCGTACTTCGACATTGTCATAGCCACTGCAAGTTCATCAATAGAAATAGAAGAATTACTCATGAATGAATGCAAAAACGGAGCGAAACCGACTCCTTTTGGAAATTCTTGATTTTCCATAATCTTTTTTTTAAAAGTTTATATTATGGCGCCCTCTGCCTATAAAAACAAAAAGCAACCGTTAGCATTAACGATTGCAAAAATATGGGGGAAGAATCAAGCACGAAATAGACGTCTACGAAAAAGGCAATCAACCTCTTTATCCATTCCTCATGTTCTTTTTAAATTCTTCCCATTGCCAGTCAGGAAAGTTCAATGTATCATTTACGATTCTCCACGCGTCCTTTGGCAGGTCTAATAGAGTTTGCAATATTTTCCATGTATTTATTATTATAGATGTAGCATCGCCCTTTGTACACACCTTTCTTAGTGTTGCCCCGAAAGATCTGCCGTTCATTGTCATCAGAATCTTGTTGATATGCGTGTAAGGAGGTGAAACAGCCACTATTCTATTATTTTCTTTACCACACTTAGAAGTATCTAATGTTTTCAAATAAAATTGCATATACCCCAGAAGAAGTATAATCACATAGACAAATTGTTTATTAGTTTTCTTCTGGAAATCTCGCTCTTTCACATCTCCGTTTCCTACTATCCGCCACGCTGCCTCATAGTGTTTTTCTTTTGTTAAGTATCCACTTTCAGTGGCCTTTTCCAGCAGCTTCTCAAACAATTTTTTATTTGTCTTCCCCTTTCCCTTTTTCGACATTCGGCCTATCTTTTCAAGCAGTTCCTGATATGCCTCTTTTGTAAAGTTAACATCAGCAGAGAAACGTATCTTATCCTCTTTTTGAGACTCTTTCCGGGAGTCAGAACGTTTTCTCAGAGCCTCAACATCTTCATTTTCAAGATACCCCTCATATACACTTCTTATAAGACGAACCGCCCTTGCACCCACCTCCACAATATCCTCATCTTCATGAAGAGTAATCCAAAAGGGCCAATAAGTATGGTTGTTCGCATTATTTGTAGGCTTAAAGCGGTGAGTGAAAAATTTCCCCGGAAATGTATTTTCAAGAACAGCAGTAACATAATAACGAATATCTTCCCATTCTTCATTGAACATGGCCATCCCATCTTTATCATTCTCATCAAGAATCAGTCCCTTACACCCATAATAAATACCGACAACCGGTTCATACACATCATATTCTATCAGAAATTCATACCCTCTGAATCCATCCTTACTATACAATGTCTCCAGCTTATACATCATGTGATGCGGAGCCTTGTTTCCATGAAAAGAAGCATCCGCTTTAAAATCCTCCACTTCATCCAACAACCTCATCTTCTTTTTATAAAACTCTGAAGCTATGCCATTTAGTTCTTCCCAATGCTTCCGGTTCCTCTCTCTGATTTTATCTTTCTCCATCTCAGAGACAGCCTCCTGACAGTTCACATCACATTCGGCCCCATCAAAATCAATGCTAACACTGGAAAAATATTCAAGGGCTGCCTGCACTTCTTTCTTTTTAGCATAGACCTGCCTCGCTATAAAGATGCAAGCCTCCCGCGTAAGGTGATAGTTTTCCACGCTCCTACATGCACCAGAGCCTACCCCAACCATTTCAACCATCAGGTTAAAATGGTCATCCACATTTATGCCATCCGCTTCGGCGGACTTCATGGCCTTTGCCAATGGAACGGAAAATTTCTGGTACGTACTATACCCCAAAGCAGCGCACAATTCCCTCGAAGTCCAGTATGACCGTCCTTGCCCATCAAACTTCCTTATTTTCTCAAAAGGTGATTTATCACTGATTTTCAATTCTTTATTCATAAAGACAGAAACAAATTACATGATATAAAAATCCTCATCTATAATGACGAACACTCAACAACACTAATATCAAGCATGAAGATAGCAATAAAAAAACATCCCGTCACATAATTGGAAACATTTTGTATACAGAGAGACGGGAGCAATGCCCTATATTTGCAACCGGTCAATCAATCACCGGCCATGAAAAACAGGTAGTTTATGAGAAATCTCATTGTATTATGCTTATTGGCATGTCTGGCATCATGTACAGACAAAAAAGAATTCCAGACAATAAGAGAACGAATCGATTTATCAGGAAATTGGAACAGTTCATTAGGGAACTGCACATTGCCCGGTACGACGGATGAAAACAAGTTGGGAGACGGCAGGCATCCCACCAATGTAACCTCCCAGTTGACACGGACTTATCCCTACTCCGGCATCGTAGAATATGAAAAAGATGTTGAAATTCCCGTACAGATGGAAGGGAAACGCCTGATACTCTTCATGGAACGTACAAAGCCCAGTACTCTCTGGATAGACGGGGACAGCGTCGGCACGTTGGGACATATCTATGCACCTCACTGCTATAGCCTGCCGGCCTTGGCACCCGGCAGCCACCATATAAAGATACGCATTGACAATTCCCCCAGCTCCGTACCAGCCGAAATCCAAAGCTCGCATGCCTGGACCGACGGCACACAAACCAACTGGAACGGCATTTTGGGTGACTTCTACATCGAAGCTACCCCGCACACCTATCTCAAGCAGGTACAAGTCTACCCGTCTGTAAAGGAGAAAAAGGCCCGCATCCATGTAAACATATACAGCGATTCGGAGCAATCGGGCATAGTGGCCCTTTCCGCCAAGACGTGGAACACCCAACAAGAACACCGGTTGCCGGACATGGAAAAACAAGTCGGCTTGAGCAAAGGCGAAAATAAGATAGAACTGGTGCTCGACATGGGGAACCGAATGCAGACATGGAGCGAATTCCACCCCACACTTTATGCACTGAACGTGTCCCTTGCCACAAACGAGGGCAAAGACAATATAATAACAGCTGTCTCTTATACACATCTCCGAGCCCACGAGACTAGGCATGATCTC
>ERZ1026977.1191-NODE-1191-length-10166-cov-4.454653_pt1 | contig 10166 bp, 4 predicted proteins | sample MGYA00519292_ERZ1026977 | MGnify/ENA primary metagenome ERZ1026977 (study PRJEB26926, sample SAMN06164410) | human gut metagenome | biome: ENVO:00009003; feature: ENVO:2100002; material: ENVO:00002003 | host: Homo sapiens | place: USA | collected 2012 ... | reverse complement strand
TACGAGATCATGCCTAGTCTCGTGGGCTCGGAGATGTGTATAAGAGACAGTTCCGTGCGGGCCCGCAGCTATGTCGGCTGGGGATACAGTCCCCTGGAGTCCATCGGCAGATCTTTTCTGGAAGGAGTAAAACATCTTCCAGAGTTTACGGGATCTATTGTTCTTATGGTAATGGTGATGCTGTTACCCCTGATCTGGCAGGCACTTAAGGAGACGGAGTATCGTTTCCGGTATCCGGGAGTCGTACTTCTGTGGTCCTTCTGCCTGTATGCCACCGGTTACACCCCAAGCCTGTATTCCCTCGGACATGCCGGATTGTCCAGAACTCTGAATGCGGTGAAGATCACATATTTATTGCTGTTGTTCCTGAACGAAATATACTGGTGTGGCTGGCTGCAGCAAAGACTGCAGAAGAAGGCATCAGGCAGCACGGCAAGATGGCTGGCGAACTGGAACGGAGCCGCAGTGTGGTGGTTTTATGCGATTATGGGTCTGGAATTTATCATGATCTTTCAGGTGTCACCCAATCAGGCAGGACATTATTCGGCTTATGGGGCCTATTACTATGTGCATACCGGAGAAGCGTATAATTTCCATCAGGAATATCTGGAACGGGTGGAGAAGCTATTGGGAGATGAGGATGATGTACAGCTGCAACCTTATCACTACAAGCCCTGGTTTTTGTGCATGGGAGACCTCTCGGAGGATGAAAATAACGAGGCCAACCGTTCTCTGGCCATATGGTATGACAAAGACAGTGTAACGCTGATAAGCGAGGATTAAAATTGATGCAGGAAAAGAAAAAGCTGGCCATTGAAGTCGATAATGTCCAGAAGATCTATAAACTATATGATAAGCCCTCAGATCGGATGAAGGAGGCTTTCGGCTTCGGAAAAAAGACGAAGCATAAGCTTCACTATGCCCTGAAGGGTGTGGACATGAAGATCTATCAGGGAGAAACGGTGGGTATTATCGGTACCAACGGTTCCGGTAAATCCACGATCCTGAAGATCATCACTGGTGTATTGAATCCCACTTCGGGAAGAGTGCTGGTAAATGGCCGTATTTCCGCTCTGCTGGAGCTGGGTGCCGGATTTAATATGGAATATAACGGCATTGAAAATGTGTATCTGAACGGGACGATGATGGGATTTTCCGAGAAGGAGATCGAGGCAAAGCTTCCGGAGATCTTAAGTTTTGCGGATATCGGAGATTACGTCTATCAGCCGGTGAAGACTTATTCCAGCGGTATGTTCGTCCGGCTGGCCTTTGCGGTGGCCATCAATATCGAGCCGGAGATCCTGATCGTGGATGAGGCTCTGAGTGTTGGTGACGTATTTTTCCAGGCAAAATGTTATCATAAATTTGAAGAATTCAAGAAGATGGGCAAGACCATTGTGTTCGTCAGTCATGATCTGAGCAGTATCAGCAAATATTGTGACCGTGTATATCTGCTGAATCAGGGAAATATCCTGGGCGAAGGCAGTCCCAAGGCTATGATCGACACCTACAAGAGGGTATTGGTGGGACAGTATGACGGCCCGGAGAGTGTGGGAGAAGAGACTGCCAGTCTGCTGGATGATGAAGACCTGCAGAGAGCAGCTGCCCAAAAAGCAGATGAGAAGGGGACCGATGCTTCCCAGGCTTCCATGGAGGCCAAGGGGCAGAATCCCAATGCCCTGGAATACGGTACGAAACAGGCACAGATTGAGGAATTTTACATTACGGATGACAGAGGGGTTCCCACCAATGCGATCCTGAAGGGCAGTATGTTTACCATCCATATGCGGGTTCGTTTTATGGATCATATTCCGGCCCCCATTTTTGCATTTTCTGTAAAAAACGTCATCGGTGTGGAGATCACCGGTACAAATACCATGATTGAAAAGGCTTTTCTGGACAGCGTGGAGCCGGAAGAGGTGAAAAATGTGACTTTTACCCAGAAGATGAACTTACAGGGTGGTGAGTATCTGCTGTCTCTGGGAGTGACCGGCTACAATCAGGATACCTTCGAGGTATATCACAGACTGTATGATGCCTTGAATATTACGGTGGTATCGGACAAGAACACCGTAGGATATTATGATATGGATTCCGAAACAAAAGTATGGGATGCGGAGGAGAAGTAAGGAATGACAGAGACCATCGGGAAGATCACACTGAATCTGGATAAATATCCCGGCGAGGATTATTATTGCGACGGCAGTGTGGAGGACGAGATCTTAGACATTGTAAAAAAATACAGTACGGTGGAATATGACAGGATCATTGCGGAGCGAAAGAGCTGGCCGATCCTGTATCATTTGTCTGCTCTCCGGGAAAATATCGTGGATTTCCTTCCCATACAGAAAACAGAGAAAGTGCTGGAAGTGGGCAGTGGATGCGGAGCCATCACGGGTGCACTGGCAAGGAAAGCCGGGGAAGTGACCTGTGTGGATCTCTCGAAGAAGCGCAGCCTGATCAACGCCTACCGCCACAGTGAATGTGAAAATGTGACGATCCATGTGGGCAATTTCACGGATGTGGAACCGGAACTTCCCGCAGACTATGACTATATCTGTCTGATCGGTGTTTTTGAGTACGGACAAGCTTACATAGGCGGCAAGACGCCTTACGAGGATTTCCTTAAGATCCTGCAGAAGCATCTGGCACCGGACAGCAGGATCGTGATTGCCATTGAGAACAAATACGGATTGAAATATTTTGCCGGATGCAAGGAAGATCATCTGGGCAGCTGGTTTTCCGGCATTGAAAATTATCCGGAGGGCGGTGTGGTACGCACGTTTTCCCGGAAAAAGCTGGAGCGCATTTTCGATGCCTGCGGTGTGGGAGAACGCAGTTTTTATTATCCGTATCCCGATTATAAATTTATGACCACAGTCTATTCCGATGCTTATCTTCCAGGACGTGGAGAGTTGTCCAACAATCTGCGGAATTTTGACCGGGACAGAATGCTGTTGTTCGATGAGAAGAGTGCTTTTGACGGAATTGTGGAGGAAGGATTGTTTTCCGTTTTTTCCAATTCCTATATGGCGGTGATCGGAGCACCTCTGGATCTGAAATATGCCAGATATTCCAATGACCGTGCGGAAAGCTTCCGGATCCGCACCGAGATCCTGCGGGACAAGGAAGGCTGTAAGACGGTCCGAAAATATCCGCTGACAAAAGAAGCGGAAGCCCATGTGCGTCATATGCCGGAGGCTTATGAAAAATTGAAGGAACGGTATGCGGGAAGCAGTCTGGATGTCAATGTCTGCCATCTGGGAGAAGAGAACGGCATACCTTATGCGGAATTTGAGTTCGTGCCGGGCAGACCGCTGTCGGAACTGATGGACGAATGCCTGGACAGACAGGATGTGGAGGGATTTCACAACCTGTTCGCAGAGTATCTGGAGAGAGTGGGCTACGGGGAGGATGTGCCGGTGGCAGACTTTGATCTGATCTTTGCCAATATTCTGGTGGATGGTGACCACTGGACACTGATTGATTATGAATGGACTTTTGACCGTCCCATAGAGACCAGAGCTCTGGCCTTCCGGGCTGTATACTGTTATGTACTGGAAGATGAAAGACGTAATGCACTGGAACTGGATCGTATTCTGGATCGTCTGGGCATCACGGAAAACGAAGCCAGACAGTACAGAGAGCAGGAGATGGAATTTCAGAAATATGTGACCGGACAGAAATTGTCCATGGGTGAGATCCGCAATCTCTTAGGCGGCGAAATTTATAAGCCCACGGAATGGATCGGACGGTTCCGTCAGACGGAGGGAGAACTCAGGGTACAGATCTATGAGGACAAGGGACAGGGATTTTCCGAAGAAAATTCTTATTTCCCGGAGAACGTCTATGCAGAGGAAAAACAGGCGGAATTTACGGTGAATTTCGATGGAAATGTCCATTATTTACGGCTGGATCCGGCCATGTGCGCCTGCGTGTGTAAAATCCGGGAGCTTACCATGAACGGACAGCCGGTTCCTGTGCAGGACAAAAAGATCGTTACCACCAATGGAAAAATCTTAAAGTCCGCAGACGGTGCGGAGCATCCCAGCGTGGTATTTCCCACGGAGGATCCGAATCTGACGATCCGGGTGGATGCATTGGACAGAAAGGCAGAGAACATCCTGACTGTGAAAATGGAGATCGTGCAGATTCCCCTTGCTGTGGCAAGTGACATGGCGGGAGCGGTGAAAAAATTTTTCTAAGGAGACAGGAAACTTGAGCATTCGGACGTCAGTAAAGCAGATGCTTGTCAGACAACAGGATAAAAAGTATGAAGCAGAACTGGCAAAGCTGCGGGTGACCTACGCGCAATGGGCTGCGGAGCAGGAAAAAAAGATTGCGGAAACAGTGGTCACAGAGATCGGGGAAAGAGCCGGTCTTGCGGAATTCGTGATCTACAGGCAGCAGAAAGGACAGCTGGCGGAAAATGCTGTGGAGCGGATCAATGCGTATTTTGTGAAGCATCCGGAGGCAGAGATCGTCTATGGAGATGAAGATCTGCTGTCAGAGAACGGAGAGCGTGTGATCCCCTGGTTCAAGCCTTGCTGGGCTCCGGATACCTACCGGGCTTTCTTCTATGTGGGAAGCGTCGTGGCAGTGCGGAGCAGACTGTTGCAGAAACTGGGGGAGCCCGGGGCTGTGACAGAAGGAGAGAGCACCGGCAGGGAAATAGTATTTTCGAAAGCGGAAGAGATCCGTCCCCTGATGGATCGGCTGTTTCTGGCGGCCGGTGGATTTGAGAGAGGCTGTCATACCATTGGACATCTGGAAGAAGTGCTGTTTCACGGCACTTTTGGTACTGCGGGAATCGGACTGCAGGGACCGGCAGAAACCAGCCGGGAGAAAGCGGAAGATGAGCAGAACCCCTGGGAAGAGTACCGGACGGCAGCGGAATCCGCAAAACTGTCCGTGGAACTGGCGGCCAAAGCGGCAGAGGAAGCCAGAGAACTGTTCGCCAGAGAGCTTAGGGTCTCTGTGATCATTCCTTCCAAAGATAATCCTTCCGTACTGGGAAAATGTCTGCGGTCGCTGACGCAACGCCCGGAGGGCAGTGTTCCGGTGGAAATCCTGCTGATAGATAATGGAAGTAACGAGGAAAACAGGAAAAAAACAGAACAGCTGGTGGAAGAAATCCGGACAGCCGGAACACCGATCCGGTATGTATATGAGCCTGCGGAGTTCAATTTTTCCACCATGTGTAATCGTGGCGCAGAACTGGCAGATGGCAAGCTGTTGCTGTTCTTAAATGATGATATTGAATTATGTGAGAATGACTGGCTGGATAAAATGGTGTCCAGAGCCTTGCAGCCTTATGTGGGCAGTGTGGGACTGAAACTTTATTATCCGGATTCCGTGAAGATCCAGCATGACGGCATTGTCAATCTGCCGGTGGGACCGGTGCATAAGCTACAATTTATGGAGGATGACAGAAGCTACTATTTTGGACGGAACCGTTTTACACAGGATTGTGTGGCCGTGACGGGAGCCTGTCTCCTGATCCGGACAGAGGTGTTCCGGGAGGCCGGAGGATTCCGGGAAGTGTTGCGGGTAGCCTATAATGATGTGGAACTGGGCTTCCGGCTTCTGGAAATGGGATACTACAATGTGGTGTGGAACGACCGCTTTGCATATCACCATGAATCTCTCAGCCGGGGAAGCGATGAAAGTCCTGAGAAAATGCAGCGTCTGGTACAGGAGAGAGAACTGCTCTACCAGATGCATCCACAGTTCCGGGGAGAGGATCCTTTTTACCCGAAGGGGCTGAACCGGGAGGGACTGGACAGCCGTGTGGTTCCGGCATATCTGACAGATCGGAATGTTTTACAGGAGCCTTTCTGGAAAAGGGGACTTCCTGGCGGAGAGGAATTACAGAAGATCCGCAGGGATAACTGCCTGATGGCCAGAGTAGAGACAGCGGGACCGGAGCGGATCCAGGGATACAGTGTAATTCTGGGAGACGATAATGCCTGCTATGAAAAACATCTGTTGCTGATTCCCTGTGGGGAAACAGAAGGACAGGATGTGTGGTCCATGCAGTTGATGCCTGCCTACCGACAGGAACTGGAGGAAAATCTTCCGGATCAGAAAAATGTGGCATTGGGCGGCTTTTGTGTCCTCAGAGAAGGAGAACAACTGCCGGCGGGAAACTATACGATCGCTGTTCTTGTGGTGAATCGTGTCAGCAAGCTGAAACTTTGGAATACTACGGGAAAATATCTGACCGTAGAGCTTCCGGCAGCAAAAGAATAAAACAGATGCATGATCCGCTAAAATGCGGTGAAAGCATCACGGAGGAGACATATGTCAGAGAGCAACACCGAGATCAATTATAAGGAAGCCTACGAGAGAGAGCATGAAAAATGTGCGGATCTGGCGGACAAGATCGTAGTACTGGAATCGGAGAAGGAAGATCTGCAGTTCAAACTGGACCGAATCAAGAAAAATAAATTCTGGAAGGCTACAGGACCTGCCAGAAGTGTGATCCATTTTGCCCAGAGACAGAAGGAACGGCTGTCTCATTGCGGTGGTCCCAAAGATATTCTGCGGAAGATCCGTAACAAGAGTCACCAGAAGAGCCTGATGGAATCCTACGGTACCGGAAGCTTTCCCGATGCGGAGCAGAGGAAGAAAGAGGAAGAAACGGTATTCCCCTATATGCCGAAGATCAGTATTCTCGTGCCGTTGTGGAATAACAAGAGAGAGTTCCAGATACAGATGCTGGACTGCGTCATGAACCAGACCTATCAGAACTGGGAACTGTGTCTGGCGGACGGTTCCGATGCGGAACATGCTTACATCGAAGAACTTTGCAAGGAGTACGCGGCGAAATCAGATGGCCGTATTGTATATAAGCACCTGGACCATAACGGAGGTATTTCCTACAACACCAATGAGTGTTACAAGCTGGCCACCGGAGACTATATCGGACTGTTCGATCAGGATGACATTCTGCATCCTTCCGTATTGTATGCCTATGTGAAGGAAATCAATGAACAGGGTGCGGATTATCTGTACTGTGATGAGACCACCTTCCAGGAGGACAATATTAATAAAATGCTGACCATGCATTTTAAGCCGGATTATGCACCGGATAATCTGCGGGCCAACAATTATATCTGTCATTTCAGCGTCTTTTCCAGAAAACTTCTGGAAGGCGAGGAACTGTTCCGTACGGCTTTTGACGGTGCGCAGGACCACGATATGATCCTGCGTCTGACGGACAGAGCACAAAAGATCGTACATGTGCCCAGACTGATGTATTACTGGAGAAGCCATGCGGGCAGTACCGCCGCCAGTATTGACGCAAAGCCCTATGCCATCGAGGCGGCAAAGGGTGCCGTGGCGGATCATCTGAAAAAGCATGGATTCAAACATTTTCAGATCACCAGTACCAGAGCCTGTGCCACAATTTTCCGGATCCGCTATCAGATTCTGGGAGATCCGAAGATCTCCATCGTGATCGCCAACAAGGATCACGTGGAAGATCTGAAGAGATGTATTACTTCTATTCAGAAGAACAGCACCTGGAGCAACTACGAGATCATCGTGGTGGAGAACAACAGCACCACACCGGAAATCCGGGATTACTATTCCCAGCTGCTGGGATTGTCCGGCAATGATTCCTACGCAGAGAGATGCAAGCTGCATACCGTCTGCGGTCATGACGGCGGGATTCTGCACAGCGAGGACGGCCGGATCTCTGTGGTGACCTATCATGGTGACTTTAATTATTCTGCTATAAATAATCTGGGAGTATCCTATGCCACCGGAGATTATATCCTTTTGCTGAACAATGATACGGAAGTGATCACTGCCAACTGGATGGAAGAGATGCTGATGTATGCACAGCGGGAAGATGTGGGTGCTGTAGGTGCAAAGCTGTATTATGCGGACAAGACGATCCAGCATGCCGGTGTAGTCATCGGACTGGGGGCACATCGCACCGCAGGACATACCCATTATCGTATTCCGGTACAGAACCTCGGCTACATGGGACGCCTGTGTTATACCCAGAATGCCACGGCAGTGACCGGAGCATGTCTGTTGGTGAAAAAGAGTCTGTATGAGCAGGTGGGAGGACTGGACGAGAGCTTTGTGATCTCTCTGAATGACGTGGATTTCTGCCTGAAACTGCGCAAACTGGGACTGCTGAATGTATGGACCCCTTTTGCGGAACTGTATCATTATGAATCTATTTCCAGAGGTCTGGATGATCAGGGAGAGAAGGCGGAGCGTTACAACAAAGAATCCGAGCATTTCCGTGAAAAATGGAAGGCAGAGCTGGAAGCAGGAGACCCCTATTACAACCCGAATTTCTCTCTGGATCGCAGTGACTACGCACTGAGAGATCCGGTTAGCGGACGTTAAATTGCTCTTTTCAGTAAAGGTAATCTATGGTAGAATAATGGCGGAGAGCGTTTACTGAAGAAAGATAAAGATAGCGATAAAACAGGAGGATAGGAAAATGAGTTATATGGACGAACTGAATTTCTGGTTGAATGATGATTATTTTGACCAGAAGACCAAGGATGAACTTCTGGCAATCCGCAACAACGAGGCAGAAGTGGAAGATCGTTTTTACAAGGAACTGGAATTCGGTACCGGCGGTTTACGTGGCGTGATCGGTGCAGGAACCAACCGCATGAACGTATATACCGTTCGTAAGGCAACTCAGGGTCTTGCTAATTATATCATTAAGCGCGGCACCCAGAGCAAGGGTGTGGCTATCGCATTTGACTCCCGCCGCATGTCTCCCGAGTTTTCCGATGAGGCAGCAAGATGTCTGGCAGCCAATGGCATCAAGGCATACATTTTTGAATCTTTAAGGCCTACCCCGGAACTGTCCTTTGCCCTTCGTACGCTGGGATGTACCGCAGGTATCGTAGTGACCGCAAGCCACAACCCTCCTGAGTACAACGGCTACAAAGTATACTGGGAGGACGGCGCACAGGTAACCGCTCCTATCGATAAGGACATCATCACCGAAGTACAGGCCATCAAGGATTATCATACCGTGAAGACCATGAGCAGAGAAGATGCGGAAAAAGCAGGCCTCTATCAGGTGATCGGTAAAGAGATCGATGACAAGTACATGGCTGAGCTGAAGAAGCAGATCATTCATCCCGATGTTATTCAGGAAATGGCTGATGACATCAAGATCGTATATACTCCGTTATGCGGTACCGGTAACAAGCCGGTAAGACGTATCCTGTCCGAGCTGGGATTTAAGCACGTCTATGTAGTTCCCGAACAGGAGAATCCGGATCCAAACTTCACCACACTGGATTACCCGAACCCTGAGGATCCCAAGGCATTTACATACGCACTGCGTCTGGCCAAGGAGAAGGATGCGGACATCGTTCTGGCAACCGATCCCGATGCAGACCGTCTGGGTGTGTATGCAAAGGATACGAAGACCGGAGAGTACGTAAGCTTTACCGGAAATATGTCCGGTATGCTGATCGCAGAGTACATCCTGCGCGAGCGCACCAAGAACGGAACCATGCCGGAGAACCCGGCTCTCGTTGAGACGATCGTTACCACAGATATGGCAAAAGCAATCGCAAAAGCCTACAACGTGGCACTGATCGAAGTTCTGACCGGATTCAAATACATCGGCGAGCAGATCAAGTTCTTTGAGCAGAGCGGTGCACACAACTATGTCTTCGGCCTGGAGGAGAGCTACGGCTGCCTGGCTGGAACATATGCAAGAGACAAAGATGCCTGCGTGGCAGTTATGATGCTGTGCGAGGTTGCTGCATACTACAAACAGCAGGGCAAGACACTGTGGGATGCCATGGTGGATATGTACGAAGAGTACGGCTACTACAAAGAGGGTCTTGCAACGATGACCTTAAAAGGTATCGACGGTGCAAAAGAGATCCAGACCATGATGACCAACTTCCGCGAGAACCCGCCGAAAGAGCTGGGCGGCTTCAAAGTTCTTGCCGTACGCGATTACAAAGCAGACGTACGAGTGGATCTCGTAAGCGGCGAGAAGAGCGCAACCGGACTTCCGTCCTCCAACGTTCTTTACTATGAGCTGGAAAATAACGCATGGTGCTGCGTACGCCCATCCGGTACCGAGCCGAAGATCAAGGTGTATATCCTCACCCTGTCTCTTATACACATCTGACGCTGCCGACGATAAGGCTCGTGTAGAT
>ERZ1026977.1188-NODE-1188-length-10174-cov-9.797411_pt1 | contig 10174 bp, 11 predicted proteins | sample MGYA00519292_ERZ1026977 | MGnify/ENA primary metagenome ERZ1026977 (study PRJEB26926, sample SAMN06164410) | human gut metagenome | biome: ENVO:00009003; feature: ENVO:2100002; material: ENVO:00002003 | host: Homo sapiens | place: USA | collected 2012 ... | reverse complement strand
AGATCATGCCTAGTCTCGTGGGCTCGGAGATGTGTATAAGAGACAGCTTCAATAGATGCGTCAATTACTTTTGAAAAAATTGAAAGTGAGCCATCTCTTACATTTTCTCTAATTTTTTCTATATCATATTGAAATTTATCTTCTGTCGCATTGTTATTAAAATTGTTTGCAAAATTGAAAATGCTGTTATATTCTGCCATATTGCTCTCCTAAAATTCTAAATCTGTTTCTTTTTTATTTTCGAATTGTTTGTAGCAATTATATACAAGTTTATTTATTTCTTGTTTTCTATCTACATCTGGCATAACTTTTTCTTTTCTAAAAATCTTTTGCTTTGTGTCGTTTCCAAATCCTTGCAAAGTGTCTACCAAATTATCAAAATTTGACTTAAATTCATCAAATTTGTTAATTGGCTTTTCTCTCATTGCATTTAAAATGAAAAATTTCTCACAATTAACCAAAACTTTATTTAAGTTGTAGCTATAATAATTTAATTTTCCTGAAAGCAAATTTTCGTTTGTTATTTGCAAAACTTCAATCATTTCTTGAATTGATTTAATGTTTTCAAATTCTTTCATCTCATTATTCCTTGGCATAATTCCCTCCAACACTAATTATGTTACTACATAATTTGTTAGTTGTCAATAATTAATTTTCAAGCCTTCCTTTGGCTCTCCAATCTTTTTCCACGCGGACAAATAATTTTAAATTGATTTTTCTATCTAAAAAATATTCAATCTCCTTGCGAGCATTCATTCCAATTTTTTTAATCATTTCTCCGTTGTGTCCAACAATTATTCTCTTATGGCTTTCTCTTTCGCAGACAATATCCGCACAAATTTCTCCATTTTCTTCATCGAATGTTGTGATGACAACAGCAATGCCGTGAGGGATTTCTTCATCAAGCAAATACAATGTTTTTTCGCGAATGATTTCAGAAACTAAAAACTTAACGGACTTATCTGTTATTTCATCTTCTTCATAATTAAAATATTCAACTTCTGGCAATACTTCAATAATTTTATTTAGAAGCAAATCTAAATTTTTATTTTTAAAAGTAGAAATTGGTAAAATCTCAACCAAATCTAACTGATTTAATTTTTGAACTTCGCTGTATGATTTTTCCATACTTGTTGCATCAATTTTTGATAAAACAATAAAAATTGGCGTTAAAAGTGATTTTTTTTGCGTTTTTTCATCAATTTCACTATTTTTATCAATCAATTTCTTTAAGTAATTTATTTCTTCATCGTCAATTTTTTTTGTGATATCAATCATATAGATGATAGCATCAACGCCTTCGCTTGCTGCTCTAACTTCTTTGTTCATTGCCTTGTCTAAAGCGTTTTTGCTCTTATGAATTCCTGGAGTATCAACAAAAATAATTTGATAATTATCTTTTGTTAAAATGCCCAAAATGTTTTCTCTCGTTGTTTGTTTTTTAGGCGAAACAATACTTACTTTTTGCCCAATAAGTTTGTTTAAAAGAGTGCTTTTCCCAGCATTTGTTTTTCCAATAATTGAAACATAACCTGACTTTTTCATATTTTTCCTATCTGTTAATTTTATTCTTTTCTAAAATTTCTTTTGCAACTGATTGCATAATTTTTTCATCTTCGCTTTCGATATGGTCATATCCAAGCAAATGTAAAAAACCGTGCAAAGCAAGGAAGCACAATTCCCTTTTAAAACTATGGTGATATTCTTTCGCTTGTTCAACAGCAACTTGTTTACAAATTATAATATCGCCAAGCATAACATCTTTTTCAAGAAGTTCATTTTCCACATCTTGGCTATTTCTAAAATCTATGAGTGGGAAAGATAAAACATCTGTTTTTTTATCTATTCCGCGATATTCTTTATTTATTTCTCTAATCTCTTCTTCATCTGCAAATCGAAGGCTAACTTCTATGTTTTTATCTTTCAAAGAAGATATTTCGTTTTGTTTTTCAATTAAAGCATCTTGAAATAATTTTTTAATTTTTTGTCTTAAACACAAACACTTTATGTTATTAAAGTAAATTTTAATCATATTTCTCCATTTTAAACTGCAATGTTCTTGCTGATTGTTACGGTGTATGTTACAACCCATTTATTTCCATTTTGAGAATAAGAACAATCTTCATTTTTTATATTCGTGGCATCTGAAACCTGCATTAAAGCATTTTTCTTCGCTTGTAAAATCAAACTGTCCTTAACTTCTTCAAACTTCTTTTCTATTATAACACATTTTGTTTCAAAATAAAATATTTCTTCATATTTTATAGGAATTATATAATTTGTAAGATAACTCGTTTTTATTTCAACATCATAATTTTCAAAAGGCACTTCCCCTTTATTGGAAAATATTGGAAGCCCGAACAATGTCGTTTGCCTAAATGAAACGCTCTCTCCTGTCCTTTCCTTTTTTATGGCGTTCTCTTCGTGCTCGCAACTTCCAGTAAGCCAAACATCTGCTGTTATCTCTGCCTTTGGAACTATTGGAATTTGTTTTCCGTTAGAATCTAGAGTATAAGGTGCAACAAGCGCATCTCCAACTCTAACAATATCTCCAACCTTTACAAGCAAAGTGCCTTGAATTAGATTAATTTCTGTAATCATTCCATTTTGAGTTGCTAAAAGCGGAGATAAATTCGCTAGGTCTTCAAAATCTTCATTAATCACTTTTTCTTTAATGTTGATTACTATTGAGCAACCCTTTTTGATTGCGCTAACAGAACTTACTCTATCAAAATTATCTAAAACAAGTTTTTCAACCTGCTCAGTTGAAATTGAGTTGAGATGTTTAAAAGGAGCAACTCCGTTTTGATTTAAAAAAGATATAATTTCGTTGCAATCAACGCTTTCAGCTCCCAGAACTTCAATTTTTAGCATAAAATTGCTTAACACTATTACGAGAGCAAATGCCAAAAACAATCCAATCAAAATGCCATATCTTAACTTAAAAAAATTTGTCAATTTAAAAAAGCCAACATTTTTTTCATTTGTTATTTCAATCTTTCTTTCCTCTAAACATTTTTTAACAAGCTTTTTATCTTTTCGCCTAATTTGTATCCTTGCCTGTTTTATGTTATATTTTTCAACCTCAAAAAATTCAACATTTTTGGAACATAAAAAATTAAGAGTTCTTTCAATGTTGTAACCTGAAATAGTTAATTCAACGCAAGAATTTCTACTTTTTTGCGTTTTTTTTTGATTTTTTTCTTTATTTTTGTGTTTAATTAACTTCAACACTTTCAATTTCTCCCATTATGCTCAACGTTGTTGACGATAAAATTTTTAATTTCAAATCTTTCCCAGACACGCTTATTATTTTATTTTTTGTTCTAAACATAATCAATTCGTCACTTAAATTTAATAAGCCTTTATGACCTTCAACATACAAAATATTTCCATTTATATTGACCATTTGATAATTGCTATCCAAGCTTGGCAATTTCAACTCTTTTTTGATTTCAGAAAAAAAATTGAACACAAAATTCTCCTATAGTAAAATATGCAAGTCGTATACAAAATAGAATAAACATTAAAAGGGTATGTACTTTTTGACATCAATTTGACATCATAATATTTTGAATACTGATTAATAATCTTAGATGGAGGAGAAAATGGATAAATTCGAACAGATAAGAGGCAATTATTATTCCGCTTTTTCTTTGAGAGTTTCAGAAGACATTATGGAAGCAATAAAAGAGATAGCGATTAGAAATAAGCGTTCAATTAACAAAGAAATTGAATTTGCCTTAGAAAAGTATATTGAAGAAAACAAATAAAAACTTTAAAAAAATATAATAAATTTTATCATTGTTTCAGTATTCACTTTGATATAATTTATTATTTTAAAAAATGAAGTCATCTTATAATTGAGATGACTTCATTTTTTATTGTCTATAAACATTAAGGCAAAGGCCAACGGCCGCCATAAAGACAATGAGCGATGTTGAGCCTGCGGAGATAAATTGTTGTTATTCATTTTTACTGCCAAATATTTGCCATTATGTTCCAAAATGCCACAAACTCTAAACTTAAATTTTCCTTCTTCGCAGTTGATGCCAATATCCATTTGTTTTGTTCCTCCATTCATTTAATAATATTAAAATAACATAAAATATCATAAAACACAAGAGTCGAATTGATTGTTGCGTTTTATACTTAGTTTTTGATTTTTAAGTTGGCGTAATTTTCTCCCATCAACAAATGCTCATTATGAACCAGCGAGACACATTCAAGAGATTTGTCAAATATCATGACAATGTCGCTGCCACCAAACATAAAATAGCCAAGCGGGTCGCCCCTCTTCACTTTTTTGCCAACATACAAGTCTTTTTCAAAGTTGCATGAACATATCTGCGACATTCCAACCGGCAAAATTGCAACATATCCAAAGTCTGTTTTTAGAATGATGCAATCCCTAGAAATTTCTTTTGTGGCATTCTAATCAAGTGGCAGGAGCCAAATTGACTATTGACTTATATATTGCATTGTGTTATAATGCTTGCATTAAATAAACAAAAGGAGATATTCGATGGAAAAATACAAAATTAAAGATTTGCTTTTGATTTATGAGTTTGGAGATTGTAGGTTTGGTGTTTTGAACAACCAAAAAACAAAAATCAAAATCTTGACCAAAAATGAAATTCATTCTTTACACAACCCTTCGCTTCATACATATGGGAAAGAAAGTAGAGACGCCGATGGTTTTTGTCGTTTTTACTATGTTAATGTATATGAGACAAAAGACGGATTAAAAGCATTTCCATTATGTGGTAAATTTGAAGACATAAATGCAAACGCAAGGGCAATTTTCAGAAATGGTGATGATAAATGTTTTTATCGCACAAGGCAAATTATGGAAGTATTAGAATGCAATCGTATGGATAATAGCAGAAAAATCTTTGAGGCAGTATTTAATAACCCTGAAAATTTTATTGATATTACCACTATTGCAAAAATTGAAAAAGCGGTTAATTTTGTTGAATCCTATAGCAAATCCGCTTTGAGAAATATTGAAAATGAAAGACGGTCCAAACAAAAATGCAAAAATCAAGAATATGCAAAACAATATGACCAAACATTAGAATTTTGAAAAACACCCACCAATATTGGTGGGTATTTTTATTGCACTTTTTATTCAAAGTGTCAACAGATTGTTTTTTTCATGCTTTGTCTTTCGACATTGAGGCAAATTCCGACTGCGGACATGAACACAACGAGAGATGTTGAGCCTGCGGAGATAAACGGAAGTGGCAGCCCCGTTGGCGGAATTAGTCCAGAAACAACACAAACATTTAAAATGACTTGAATTGAAATTACGCTTGCAACTCCCAAAACTAAAAGCGCTCCAAATCTATCTTTTGCGTTTCTAGCAATGTTGATTAATAAATATATAAGCACTGCAAAGACAATCAACGTTAAAATTGCCCCAAAAAGCCCCAACTCTTCACCAATTATTGAAAAGATAAAATCGCTTTCAGAAAATGGCAAAAACATATATTTTTGTCTGGAATTTCCTAATCCAACGCCAAAAAGTCCGCCCGAGCCAAGAGAATATAACGATTGAATCAGTTGAAATCCTTCCGCCTGAGGGCTCGCCCACGGGTTCAAAAAAGCCATAAATCTTTGAATTCTATAAGGTTCAATTATTATTAAAGCAGGAACAGCGCAAGCGGCAGGAATGCCAAGCCAAACAAAATGTTTCATCTTTGCTCCGCCAACAAAAAGCATAAACAACATAATGAGGCCAATACACATTGTAATTGACATATTAGGTTCTAAAATAACTAAAAGGCAAAATCCTAATCCAACTCCTAAAACTGGCAATAGCGTTTTGAATTTTCCTATTTTTTCATAGTTGTCTGACAAATATGCCGCAGCAAAAAGGACCAATGCAAATTTTGCAAATTCGCTAGGTTGAATGGTAAAAAATCCCAAGTTAAGCCAACGCTTTGCACCATAATTTTCCACTCCAATTCCAGGCACAAAAACAAGCACTAAAAGAATCGCAGAAATTATAACGAGCCGCCATTTTAATTTTTTAAGTTTTTGATAGTTGATAAATGAGCAAACAAACATTGCAATTATGCCTAACACTGCGCCGATTATTTGTTTTGTTAAATAAAAATATGGATTTGAATAACGATAGTTGGCAATATAACTGCTTGCGCTATACACCATAATGCAGCCAAAAATTGCAAGGCCGCAAACCAAAAGAAAAACGCTTAAACTTTTTGCATCGAAAATTTTGCCGCCTCTTGTAAAGAGTCCAGCATAATCAATGTTAAATTTTAACTTTTTAGGCGAAAATTTTGCCTTTTGTGCTTTCATCACCCTTCCTTTTGGTTATCTAAAATTATCAATTTTTTAAAAGCTTTGCCCCGCTCTATATAATTTTCAAATTCATCAAAACTTGCACAAGCAGGCGCTAATAGCACCGCAATTTTAAAATTTGAATTGCTTGCCAATTCCTTTGACAATTTAACCGCACTTTCAAAATTTCCCATAATCTCATAATTTTTAATCTTAAAATTATCAAAAGCAGTGGAAATTTTCTTTGATGTCGCTCCGTAAACAATAAATTTAACTATTTGTTTGTTTGCTTTTAATTGCTTTGCCAAAGTTGAAAAATCTTCGCCTTTATCGCTTCCACCAAGCAAAACTATCTTTTTTCCATCAATCGCTTTAATGTCGGCCACAGCACTTGCTATGTTTGTTGCTTTACTATCGTTGATAAAGATTGCATTCTTATCTTCTTTTATTATTTCAAGTCTATTTTCCAATGGCATAAAGTTATTGATTGCATTCTCAACCTTTTTCATATTTAAGCCCTCCATCTTTGAAATTAAGACCGCCGCCAAAATGTTTTCTAAGTTTTTATTTCCAATAAGTTTTACATCTTTTACGCTTAACAGATATTCAATGTTTTTTTCTTTAAAAAACAATCTATCTTCGTGCTTAAATATGCCTTTGAATTGTTCATTTTGACTTTCATCATTCAATGAAAAATAATATGCCTTTCCTTTGCACTTAGACAAAAATCTATTAAAATATTTGTCATTATAATTTAACACAGCAATTTGATTGGAATTTTGATTTTCAAAAATTCTTTCTTTTGCCAATATGTACTCATTTACATTTTTATATCTGTCCAAATGGTCAGGAGCAATATTCAAAATCGACACTATATCAGCATTGAATTTTTCTGTCTTTTCAAGTTGAAAACTGCTCAGTTCAATGAGCGATAAACTGTTGCGATTTGTTTTTAGCGCTATGCTTGATAGCGGCATTCCCACATTGCCCACAACAAAAATATTTTTTCTTTTAAATCTATTTGCGCAGCTTTTAAATATATGCCCTAATAAAGTTATGGTGGTTGTTTTACCATTTGTTCCAGTAATTGCAATTTTCTTGCCTTTTAAAAATAAATGGGCAAGCTCAATTTCAGAAATGATTTTTATATTTTTTCTTAATAATTTTTGATATAACTCACTATTTCGCGAAATTCCAGGACTAACAACAGCCAAATCAAAATTAGAGTTTTCTAAATCTAAAACTTTGTTTGGGAATCTTTTATCGTCATAAGTTGTAACATTTGCTTTTACAGTTTTTAAAAGTTCATAACTGGCAATTCCGCTCTTGCCAAGCCCATAAACTAAAATGTTTTTATTTTTTAAATTGTTTTTCACAGACCACCCGCAAATATAGAAATAATTATCACAAGGCTACTCATTATGATAGTTATTAATATATATACGAATGTAATTCTATTTTCATGCACACCACTTTGTTGAAAATGATGATGCAAAGGTGCCATTTTAAAAATGCGTTTTTTCGTGCGCTTATAGTGCAAGACTTGCAAGATAACTGAGAGCGCAGAAACAACGAACATTATCCCAAGCAAAGGAATGTAAAGTTCCAGTTTTGAAAAGATTGCTAAACTTGCAATCAATCCACCTAGGGCGAGCGAACCTGTATCTCCCATAAAAATCTTGGCAGGAAAAACATTGTAACCCATAAAGCCAATCAAAGCCCCTAAAACGCAGATGCATAGAATAATCAAATTTTCATATTCGCTGGCAATTTGTTGCGTAGGTGCTAACTTTTGATACAAAAATAACAATGCTAAAAATCCAAGCAAGTAGGAAATTGATACGCCAGTTGCCAATCCGTCAAGGCCGTCAGTTAAATTGACGGAGTTTGTAACTGCCAAATAGACCAGCACGATAAAAGGAATTATTCCCCAACTTAAATCCACAGTCGTTTTAACAAAAGGCAAATAAATTGTTGTTCCAACCAAGTTTGAATAATAACAGAAAAAAGCGATAATTAAAGCAATGCCAACTTGACCAATTATCTTTTGATAAGGCTTTAATCCCAAATTTTGTTTGTATCTTATTTTTATAAAATCATCTAAAAAGCCCAAAATACCATAAGAAAGCATTGAAGCAAGAGCGATAATTGCAAGCGAATAATTTTTGGTGAAAAAACATAAAGCGACGATGCTTGCAGTTATAAAAATTGTTCCCCCGAGTGTTGGAGTGCCACTTTTCCCACTATGCTCCTTAACATATTCCAAAACAGTTTGAGATGCTTTAAGTTTTTTAGATGCAGCAATGACAAGCGGCCCTAAAATTAAAGCCACAACAAGAGTTACTAAAAACGCTAACAAATAATAATTCACTTCGCCTCCACTTTTGATAGTATTTCCGAAATCTTATCATTTGTTTGCATTGCGATGTCCAAATCACAATATGGAACTTTAACGCCGTTGATGTCTTGATATTTTTCAACCCCCTTGCCTAGCAATGCTACGATATCGCCCTTTCTAGCCAAGTTTATAGCAATTTCAACTGCTTTGCTTCTATCCACAATCCTAACAAATTTATCGCTCTTCATTCCCCTTTCAATGTCATCAATAATCAGTTCTGGATTTTCAAACCTAGGATTATCGCTTGTAATTATTGTAAAATCGCTAAATTGTTCGGAAATTTCGCCCATCAATGGCCGTTTTCCTTTATCGCGATTTCCGCCACAGCCAAAAACTGTGATTAATCTTTTAGGGTTTAGTTCTTTTATTGCCGTTAACACATTTTTTATTCCATCAGGCGTATGAGCAAAATCTATAACAGCATAAGCGCCATTTGCTAGCGGCAAAAAGTTGAAACGCCCAGAAACGCCTTTCAAATCTCTCAACCCTTTTGCTATATATTTACAATCTATTCCCAGAGCGGCGGCGGCACTTGACGCCGCTAAAGCGTTATAAATGTTAAATTTGCCGGGCAAATTGATTTCACATTCAAATACATTATCCATCAAATTAAGCACAAATTTTGACCCAAAAAAAGTTTTGTTTATATTCACAGCAAAGCAATCCGCAGGATTATTTAAAGCATAAGAAATTGTGGGCAAAGTTCCGTTTTCAATTTTCATTCCCCACTCATTATCTAAGTTTGTAACTGCAATTTTTGTATACTGTTTAGTAAACAATTTCATTTTTGCATTGCCATAATTTTCCATTGTTTTGAAAAATTCTAAATGGTCTTGCGTCAAATTTGAGAAGATAGAAACATCATAATTAATACCATAAATTTTTTCATAAAAAATGGAATGTGCAGATGCTTCCATAACACAATAATCACAACCAAAAGCGACCATCTCAGATAATACCTTTTGCAAGTCCATTGGGTCTGGCGTTGTTAAATTGACCGAAACAAATTGTTTGCCTATATATGCACCTTCTGTGCCCACAAGCCCAACTTTATATCCAGCACTTTCTAAAATGCTTTTAAGCATATATGTTGTTGTTGTTTTCCCATTTGTTCCCGTTATGGCAATCATCTTCATCTTTTTGTGAGGATTGGAATAAAAATTAGATGCCATAAGCGATAAGGCCTTTCTTGTTGACTCAACAACAACTTCATTTTTGCAGACATTTAATTTGTGTTCGCAAACGACAACTTTTGCGCCATTATTTACAGCATCTTTGGCAAAATTATGCCCATCTGTGTTTTCACCTCTCAAACAAACAAAAATGGCATTTTGCGAGCTATCAAAATTTTTTCTACTATCAAAAGATATATCTGTAATGTCTAAATTTGCATTTCCTTTAAAATTTTCTTTTAATGGCACATTTAACAAAATATCTTTTAATTTCATATATTTTTCCTTAGGTATATCA
>ERZ1026977.1178-NODE-1178-length-10241-cov-3.924897_pt1 | contig 10241 bp, 10 predicted proteins | sample MGYA00519292_ERZ1026977 | MGnify/ENA primary metagenome ERZ1026977 (study PRJEB26926, sample SAMN06164410) | human gut metagenome | biome: ENVO:00009003; feature: ENVO:2100002; material: ENVO:00002003 | host: Homo sapiens | place: USA | collected 2012 ... | reverse complement strand
TGTGGAGGTGACGGTGGATACCATGGAGCAGTGCGCCGAGGGCGGCGCGGACTACGACGGCGATATGATAAAGACCATCGCCGAGCCGATTCTGAACGATTGCGTTATGCAGAACTATACGGGTGGCGATTATGCCATCACCAATCAGACGGCGCTGCCGCTTCTGCAGATACCTTCCGCTGATCCGCTGATACATAACGCGCACGATTGGTACGCTCGCTTTGAGGCGATCCGCAACACCTTTTCTTCCCGTGTCGGTCAGATCTCCAATGCGGCACTCGACCGCAGTATCATCGCATACGATGAGAACATCAGCGCCGAGACAAAGGAGAAATGCAGACAGGAAACAGAAACGCTTGCCATCCTTACGGGACTTGAGATCGACTCCACAAAAAGCGGTATCAAGCCCGATCTGTCCGCTTATCTTGGCGGCAAGAAGGTCAAGCGTAGCAGTTTTCTGAAATACAAGACCATTCTTGAAAGCTCCGAGGAGCGCCGTCCGTGGTATGAGCCTACCTTTGACGAGCAATTCAAGGAATATTTCGGCTCGACCGATTGGCAGGGTGTCAGCTCCAATTTGGAGAAATTGCCGTATTACGCGCAGATGCTCAAAAAGAACACTCCCAAGGCAAAGCGCAAGCCTGCCAAGGCATCCGAACTTTTCACCTTTGCCACCGAGCAGGGGTGGGAGAAGAAGCTTGATCCCGATATCCTTGAACGTATCAAGGCTCTTGTTGATACGTATGAGAGCTGTCTGAAACGTATCCGTGTAAGTCAGCACCTGCCGAATGCCAAGGCAAAGAAAAAAGGCATTAACCGCGTCTTGTTTATGCGCGACGAGGAAAATACCTACGATGCAGACGAGCTTTACGCTCTGTTTGTCAATCTTCCTGCCGACCGCATCAGCGAGATCCGACGCGCTATCCGCGAGGAAAAATGGCACTTTATGACCGAGGATCAGAGAACGTTGTTCCTCTGCAAGTATCTGCCCGAAGAAGAATTCCAAGAGTATTACGATCTGTTCTCGGATTTCCGTTGCGGTGGTTACCGTTTGCTCGGTGACTTGATTATGGATACCGACAACGACAACATTCAGCAGAACCGCGCAAGGCTGCACTATGAGGGCGACTCGTCCGAAATGACGGCTCTGCTCAAAGCCTATACGGATAAGAGCTACGGCACAAATTACCGCGAGGCAGTTGCCAAGAAGTGCTTGGAGCTTGTCAAGGGCATCTGCAAGCCTTCCACGGCGGTCAAGTATGTGGTGGCACTTAACAAGCGGACGTTCCTTTGGGACGTGCTTTGGGAATCCGTTGAGAAATTTGCTTTGAAGAAGGAGGTTGACCGAAAGTGACCAACGAATGGAACGAATATAAAGCCTATATCGGTCAGCCAACCTATACCGTATCAAACGGTAAGGATACCGCCTTTCTCGGCAGGTTCACCACCGAAATGATCAAGGATTTCAAAGGCTTTGCGCGTATTTTCACCATCCTTGCCCGTGGGTATCTCTTTCACAATGCCGATGGCTCGTCCAAGGACGGAGATCCGCGTGAACGTATCGAATACGCCCGACGCGCCCTTTGTGCGTGGTGCAGTATGCCCGATAAAAAGAAAAATGCCACTCCGATTGCGGAATGGCAATTCAAGGTCAGCTTTACCGAATATCACGAGGAGTTTCCGGAGCTTGTGAATGAGGACGGCGCAGGGTGGTATTACCGCCACGTTCACGCCATCACGGATTTTATATCCGCAAACAGAACCAAGGTCAACAAGCACATCCATTGCCTTGCTGAAAGAACAACGCAGTGGGAGGACGGATGGGGCGATAAGGTCAAGCAGTACCAAGTACCGATCTTCACGGGAACTACCCGTGCGGAGTGGGCATTGTCCTTTGATGCCGCCATTGCCGACGCCTTGGAACTTGGTGCTCTGCGGTGCGAGGCGGTAAGGCTTACATACGAGCAGATGGCATATATCGAAAGCATCCAACCCCTCGGCGTTCCGCTGAACGTGCTGACCACCATAGCGGAATACTATATTGCAAACAAACCCTACGACAGCGATTGGTGTGTTCTGCCCGTGACCAACATCGAAGCATATCTCGGCAGCTCTGCGCTGAATAAGCAGTATATGAGCAAAATCCCCACCGAGTTTATGCAGAAGAAGGAAACAAGCTACGGCATTGCGGTGTGTAAAGTGAATATATAGCACATTATTTGATGGACATTTTGGACTTTTTGTGATATAATTATAAATATCAATAGTTTTTTGATTTGCACTCTTACCCAAGAAAGGGATATACATATGAAACTGAAAATTGCAATCTGCGATGATGAGCAGAATCAAATAGAATATTTATCGGGTGTAGTATCTGCTTGGGCAAATAAGAACCGTCACGTTGCGGAGCTCAAGACCTATTCCTCGGCAAAATCGTTTCTTTTCGATTACTCAGAGGAAAAAGACTTTGATATATTGTTGCTCGACATAGAAATGCCCGGAATGACCGGTGTTGAATTGGCGAAAACAGTTCGTAAGGAAAATTCTACCGTTCAGATCATTTTCATCACGGGGTATTACGAATATTTCAGTGATGGCTTTGATGTATCTGCGCTCCACTATCTTATCAAACCTGCGGACGAAAGAAAGCTATTGCCTGTCCTTGACCGCGCGGTAAGCAATCTTAATTACCGACAGAGGGCGGTTCTTTTGACCTCTCCCGAGGGGGATGTGAAGGTTTCGCTTGCGGACATTTGTTACGTGGAGTCCGAAAACGTTCACGTGGCGGTGCATACCGTGTCGGGTGTCTACCGTTCCCGTATTTCATTGGCAAAATTTGCAGAACAGCTTGATGAGACCTTTATCAAGGTGCATCGCTCCTATATTGTTGGATTGAAATATGTAAAAAAGATCAGTCGCACCGACATTACAATGCTGAATGGAGATCTTGTTCCCATCAGCAGAGGAACGTACGATGAGGTACACGCTGCCTTGATCAAATATCTGTAAGGAAAAAGAATTATGCTGTTTGATAAACTGATTGCGAAAAGAGTTGCCGCTGCGGAAAGTGAAATATTAAAAAAGCACTATGCCGAAGTGGAAAATATGTATAATAAGATGCGTGGCTGGCGACACGATTACAGAAGCCATATTCAAACGATGAAGGTTCACGCTAAAAACGGAGAATATGAAGAAATCGATCGTTATCTTGATATGCTTGATGATGATCTGACTCACGTTGAAACCGTAATCAAGACCGGAAACAGAATGGCTGATGCCATACTCAACAGTAAGCTCTCCATTGCTACCGCGAAGAATATAAAAGTAAAGGCAGAGGCACGCATTCCCGTGTCACTAACGGTATCGGAGCTTGATCTCTGTATCGTTATTGGCAATTTGCTTGATAACGCCATTGAAGCGTGCTCAGCTCTCCCCGAGGAAGAACGGCTTATCCGTATCTATATGGAAATGAAAGGAAACTACCTGTATCTTTCGCTGACGAACACTGCGGAAGGAGCAAAGAAACACAGCTTCAAGACAACCAAGGGAGAGGGACACGGCTTCGGTCTTGCTCGCGTTGATGCTATTGTAAAGAAGTACGGCGGATATCTGACCCGCGCAAGCGAGGACGGTGCCTTTTCTACCGAAGTTCTCCTGCCTCAATAAATAAACAAAAGTGCAATTCACATCAAATTTTCGACGTTTGACAACAGATTGCACTTTTTTAAATTATTCTATGATATAATGCAGACATCCAAAGTAAAGAGGAGGTCAATATGAGTTCTAAAACAAAAGCTCCAAAAGAAAAGCCGAAGTATTCAAGATTTGGCTGTCTTGTATGGGCGATCAAAAATTTGTGGCGGCTCGATAAACGCTTTGTGTTTTTCATCTTTGCTGCCGTTCCGATAGCGGTTATCTCGCCCCTTGTCAGTTCATATTTTTCAAAATATCTTATTGACAGTATCGGGGCCGGAAAGCCATTCGCAGACCTTGCGTGGATTGTTGTTTTTTTCATCACGGCAAGTCTTACCCTTAATGTTTTGAGCAATTTTATAAATGCTCGCTGTAGTTCAAGACGTTATTATCCTACCTGTGTTTATCAAACAGAAATGGGTTACACGCAAGGCTACAAAACGGATTTTGAAAATCACGAAAAGCAGGATTACAAGAAGATAAGCGGATATGCATGGAGAGATGCGAGCAGTGGAAACTGCGCCTTGGAGTTCATATGGACTGATCTTTCCGGTGCGCTTATTCACCTTTTAGGCATTGTTACTTATGCCTCGCTTCTTGCCTTTATCAACCCTATCGTATTTGTAGTCGTTATCATAGTATCCATTCTCTCATACTTTACTACTCTGTGGCAGAACAAATATTACGAAAAACACAAGCACTTGTGGGAAAAGGAAAGCAGAAGAGCGGGATATCTCGGAGGACTTTCCGAAAACTTGCAGGTGGCAAAGGACATTAAGCTTTACGGACTTGAGGAATGGCTCAACAAGATGATGAGCGATTACCGCGCTCACATTATTATGTGGAATAAACGCTGTCGCTTGCGCGGACTTTGGGCATCGATCCTTGCCGGGCTTATGACTTTGATACAAAACGGCGTTGCATATGTTGTGCTGATCGATATGCTTCTTACGGGAAGTCTTTCTGCCGGTGATTTCGTATTTTATTTTGGCATTGTTGGTAGCGTTGCAGGATTCCTTCACGGTGTAGTCGGTGATGTTGCCAAGTTGAACAAGAGAGCCGATAAGATTGCATATTATCGTGAGTTCTATGATTATCCCAACAAATTCAATTACGGTAAGGGATGCGAATTGCCTACGGGAGCAGTTACAATCGAACTGCGTGACGTTTGGTACAAGTACGATGGCGCTGAGGACTATACTTTGAAGGGTATCAACCTTACCCTGCAGGCAGGAGAAAGCCTTGCCCTTGTTGGTGTTAACGGTGCAGGTAAGACCACCCTTGTCAAGTTGATTTGCGGATTTTATAGACCTACAAAGGGCGAGATATTGGTAAACGGCAAGCTGATTGACGAATACAACATCCACGAATACTATACGATGATTTCTGCTGTTTTCCAAGAAATACGTCCTGTCTGCTTCACGATGTTCGAATATGTGGCAAGTGCGGACATAAATCGTCCATCAGCGAGAGAAGACGCCATAACCGCTATGAAGTTAGCAGGCATTTGGGAGAAGATTGAAAGCCTCGAAAACGGCATCGATACCCACTTGATGAAGGGCATCTATGACGACGGAGTTGACCTTTCGGGCGGCGAAATGCAAAAGCTTGTTTTGGCTCGTGCTATTTATAAAAACGGCTCTGTTCTTATTTTGGACGAGCCACAGCAGCACTCGATCCTATTGCGGAAAACAATCTCTATTTGCAATACAGAGAGTTGACGCATGGAAAAACCTCCATTTACATTTCCCACCGTTTTGCAAGCACTCGCTTCTGTGACCGTATTCTCCTTCTCGGGGATGGTGTTATTAAGGAAAGCGGAACGCACGATGAATTGATGGCACAGAACGGGCAGTACGCCTATATGTTCGGGGTACAGGCAAAATACTACAAGGAGGGTGAGATCAATGCGTAAAGATAATGTTACTATAAGAACCCTCAAGCTCTACCACTCCTTTAACAAAAAGTATTTTCCTACATCCTTTTTGCATATTGTTTTCAGTTCGATATCCCCGTATTTCAACCTTTGGATGTCTGCCGAAATCGTAACCGCCCTTTATGAAGGCAGGGATAAAAAAGCCATTTTCACTCTTGTGGCTATTACGTTGCTTGGAAATCTTTTCGTCCACATCATTAGTACCTTACTAAGCAATGCGGTTAGTACACAATTTGAAAAACTGAACAATAATGAATCCTTGGAATTCAACAAAAAAACTCTTTCTCTTGATTACGATAAATTAGAAGATCCCGAAATTCGTATGCTGAGAAGAAAGGTTAAAGAAAACGCCTATATTAACGGATATGGCATCACCTATATGCGCAATTCGGTCAATCGACTGATGTCAAGCGCCGTTAAAATTGTTTTCTCGCTGATCCTTTTCATTGAAATGATTACGAAGATGGTTGCAGTCGGATTCCATTGGCTTGGTCTTGTGCTTGCACTCGGAATGATTTTGTTTGCGGCATTGCATTATGCTTGGGGCTTCAAGCAGGGCAAACTCGTTGCCGCTCATAACAAAAAAATCGGTGATATGATGCTTGAAGAAAACAGAATAGGTAGAGGAACGAACAGTACCGGAATGGATGACAGAATCTACCTTCAAGCAGATATTATACAGAAACTGAACGAAAAGATGAACAAAGATCATTTGAAAGCGTTTTCAGATGCGCAGAGTCTCGGATTTAAGTTAAGTATTCCAAGGGGAATATTAAATTGGTCAAGTACGCTTTTCAATTATCTGTTGGTTTGTTTTTACTGTGCGATGGGAGCGTTCCCTGTAGGTAACGTAATTAAATACACAGGATATCTTGGACGCTTTATGGGAGATCTCAATGCGCTTTTGGATACGCTGTTCCGTTCCTTCAAGGAAAACGAACAATTCCTCAAACTGTATTTAGAGTATTTCGATATTCCCAATGATATGTACCAAGGCTCTCTCGCCGTGGAAAAGCGAAGCGACAAGAAATATGATATCGAATTCCGTAATGTCAGCTTCAAATACGCAGGAAGTGAAAATTATGCCTTAAAGAATGTCAATCTGACTTTTAAGGTAGGCGAGCGTCTTGCGGTTGTAGGAATGAACGGCTCGGGAAAGACCACGTTTATCAAGTTGATGTGCCGCCTTTATGATCCAACCGAGGGCGAGATCTATATGAACGATTTCAATGTTCGCAAATACGATTACAGACAGTATCTCGATCTTTTCTCGGTTGTCTTCCAAGATTATTCGCTTTTGGCACTTCCGCTTGGCAATAACGTATCGTCTGCTGCTACGTGGGATGGAGAAAAAGCAGAGAGATGCTTGCGAGAGGTTGGCTTTGGAGAACGGTATGCCGAAATGGCAAAGGGACTTGAAACTCCTATATACAAAAACTTTGACGATGAAGGCGTGAACGTATCGGGTGGCGAAGCACAAAAGATCGCTCTTGCCCGCGCACTCTATAAGGACGCGCCGTTTATCATTCTTGACGAGCCTACCGCCGCACTCGATCCCATTGCCGAAGCAGAGATCTACGCCAAGTTTGATGAGATCGTAGGTGATAAGACAGCTATCTACATCAGCCACCGTTTGTCAAGCTGTCGCTTCTGTGACAAGATCGCAGTATTCGACAATGGCGAGATTGTCCAAGTCGGTTCACACGAGGAACTTTTGGCAGACGAAAACGGAAAATACTACGAGCTTTGGACAGCTCAAGCACAATACTATACGAAATAAGAATACCGCCGAGAGTAACCATTTGGTCGCTCTCGGCGGTACTTTTATGTATTCTTGTTGCAGTACATTCTATTTTCAATTGGTTCTTTCTTCATCATTTCGTCTATTGAAATACCAATCAAATCAGAGATGGCGGGAAGAAGAAATATATCGGGATAACAAAGTTCTCGTTCCCATTTGGATACGGCTTGAGTACTAACTCCGAGGAGTTCCCCAAAATCGCTCTGTGTGAGTCCGTGCTGCTTGCGGTAATTTCAGTATACACTCGCCTATACGGATTTTATTTTTCATTTTACTCGCTTATATATCTCGTGATCTCGGGTCATCATACCGAATGCAATCATTTCACGTCTGATCGTACAAAAATCCTCGTGATAGCGCAAAATGATCTCATTGACCTCTTTTTCGCCATATTCTCGGTCTGTTTCAAACTGCTTTAGTATCTCAAACAATACGATCTCTCGTTTTTTGCGTTGTGTGGGAATCTGTGTCAGCCTGCCGTACTTAAAGAAATTGGAAATGACCTCTTTTTTGTATTTTTCCTCGGTATCCATTACCACGTCATCCTTTTTGATCAGCTCATAAAGCGGCTTTTCAAAAATATCGCGGTTAAGAGAATAGATGATATAGAATTGCGAGCGAGAGCAATTGACCACGCCTGCCGACTCCATTTTTTTGAGGTGATAGCAAATGGTTGCCGGAGTTAGAGACAGCTCGCAAGCGATTTTTTCAACGTAAGAATCTTCTTTCAAAAGAATGTTGAGAATTTCAAGGCGCGTTTGATCGGCAAGAAGCTTTAAAAGTTCAAGTTTTTCTTTCACGCGATCACGTCCTTTCGTCTTTGCCAAGCTTCATCAAGACATTCTTTAGCAAATTTCAAGCCGTCAATACGTTCCTTAAGCTCAAATTTTTCCCAATCTGTAGCATTTTGAATTTTTCTATTAAGTTCGGTAAGCTCTCTTTCAGCAAATGCCACCATTGAATAATACAAACTGTAATCAGGCTTTTCGTTGGTGGGAGCAGCCTCATATAAAGTTAAATATTCATCGTATTCTCTGAAAATTTCGTCAAAGGGTTGGAGCAAATAATGAGAATATTCGATGTTATGCAACTTCCTACAACGATTATTATTGTATACAGTACCGTGAATCAATGATACAGCCGCATAGCGGTATTTGGCACACTTATATTCCGCGATTTTTTGTTTTTTCTGCAGAGGGTCTTTATCGAGAGCATCGGTGAAATCACAAAGGCGCTTGCATTCTTTGTGAAGCAAGTCATTTGCTATACGAAAAAAAGTTGAGTCGCCTATAATTTTTCCGTTATTTACTTCGATGGAATATGCGTTCATTTCGTTTCCTCCTTATCGTCAAATGCAAAAACAAATAAATCTTTTTCAATTCTGTAAGTTCGCCACATATTCAAAATATCGTCGAGTACTTCCTTTTTGATTCTTGCCTTGAAAATCTTTTGCGGATCTCCATCCAGTTCCGCTTGTTCAAGATCGGTATTATAGGTATTGTAAAAGTTGGTTCTCATAAACACTTCGGGGTAGAGTGAAATCTCCATGAGTCCTTTTTGATCATCGGGTAATGTGTGATAATAGTTAGAGATATCGGGAAAATGCTTAATTAAATTCTTGAATCTCTTACTCATCAATTCGATTGCTTGATCTGTTCCGTTGATAAGTCCGGCAGCTATGGCAACATTATAAATTCCGGACTTTAATTGCAAAGTACCTCGCTCCGTAGGATGGCTTTTATCTACTGAAGCTGCATCCGCTTTGCAAGCGTTGTGCTTTTCTTTTGTGATCGTCCATAAGCCATTGAATATTTCTTGCTTGTTCATAAGTATATCCACCTTTCATTTGATATCGGCTACACTGATATTATACACATCTAATCGCTTCTTGTCAATAGTGTTTTTATGAATTTCTAATCAATTAAGCCAATGGTTTAAAAATGTCGAGAGTTTGTGTTAGGTAGATCCCGGATTTTAATTACAAATTTAGGTTATACTATAATCAACCAAACAGTTTACGGAGGTTTACATGGAAAATATATGTGATTTGATATCTCAGAAAAGGAAGGAACGTGGGCTGACACAAGCAGAGCTTGGGGCAATGCTTGGAATATCGGGCAAGGCGGTTTCCAAGTGGGAACGTGGATTGTCTAAGCCTTGCGAGGAGCATTTGGAGAGGCTTGTCGCCCTGCTTGGTTTACCGGTCGAATCCACCATAACAGCAGAAGGAAAGGAGAACGCGCAGCGCACCACCTTTTTATCTACCGTCCGCAAAGAATTCACCCGAATTCTCGCTACGGGTGCGATGATCGGCATATGTGTATGCAACTTGGCAGGAACGATATCAACCGATTCAACCGTGGTTCCCCTCGGTTTCTCGATCGCTCTTTTCTGCTTTGGTACAATGGTCAAAGGGTAAAAGTAAATCGCCACCCGAAAGAGTGGCGATTACATATTATTCGTCGTATGACTTTCCGAAAAGTATCTGCATAAAGTTCCGTCTGCCGTAGAGTACACGGATAATATGAACCTCGTCGCCATCTACCTTATAAAATGCGGTATAGTTGCCGCAGACAAGGAAGCGGTACGGCACTTCAAGGCTAATGATAGAGGAAAGCGGCGCACCGATTTCGGGAAAATCCGCAAGTTGACGAATGCGCTTCATAATCTTATCAATCGTGTTGATTGCCGATTGCTCGCTGCACAGCTCATCGGTGATGTACGCTTTGATCTCTTTCATATCCTCAAGGGCATCGGGCGTAAAATTGATTTTAGCCATTGCTTACCCCCAGAAGTGCTTCGACCTCCGAG
>ERZ1026977.1176-NODE-1176-length-10253-cov-4.153854_pt1 | contig 10253 bp, 8 predicted proteins | sample MGYA00519292_ERZ1026977 | MGnify/ENA primary metagenome ERZ1026977 (study PRJEB26926, sample SAMN06164410) | human gut metagenome | biome: ENVO:00009003; feature: ENVO:2100002; material: ENVO:00002003 | host: Homo sapiens | place: USA | collected 2012 ... | reverse complement strand
TAAGAGACAGTGATAATAGTGTATTTCATTACTGCAGAGGAGGAAGATTGATGCTATACCCAAAAATCGGCATTCGCCCCGCCATTGACGGACGATGGGGTGGGGTACGTGAAAGTTTGGAAGCTCAGACGATGGACCTGGCACGTAATGCGGCACGCCTAATCGAAGAGAATTTGAAATATCCCGATGGAACACCTGTCCAGTGCGTAATCGGTTGTACGACCATTGGTAGTGGAGCGGAAGCCGCCCGTGTCGCAGAGCAATTTTCAACTGAGAATGTCGTCGCTACACTGACAGTCACACCCTGTTGGTGCTATGGAACTGAAACATTTGACATGGATTCAAATACGATTAAGGCTGTGTGGGGGTTCAACGGTACTGAGCGCCCCGGCGCGGTGTATCTGGCAGCTGTGCTTGCGGCTCATGCTGGACGCGGTCTTCCTGCCTTCTCCATATATGGGAAGGACGTACAAGACAAGAATGACAGTTTGATTCCGGTGGATGTTGCAGAAAAGATTCTGCGATTTGCCCGCTGTGCGATCGTGGTCGGCTGGATAAAAAACAAAGCGTACGTCAATATCGGGGCGGTTGCCATGGGCATTGCAGGTAGCTTTTGTGATGCGTCGGTACTACAAAAGTATTTTGGCATCCGCGCCGAATGGGTGGATGAGGTCGAGATTCTGCGCCGAATGAAGATCGGAATTTATGACATGGCGGAGTATGAGCGCGCCCTTGCGTGGGTTAGGGCGAACTGCAGAGAGGGTTTCGACAAGAATGCCGTCAAAACATTCCCTCGCGTCATTACGGATTCCAAAGTGATTCCCGCTGAGCATGATTGGGAGTTCATCGTAAAAATGACACTGATTATGCGGGACATTTTGTATGGAAACAGCAAACTGGACGAGTTGGGTTGGCACGAGGAAGCACTTGGTCGAAATGCGATAGCAGGTGGCTTTCAAGGACAACGGCAGTGGACAGATTGGCTTCCAAATGCCGATTTTTCGGAGGCGATTCTTGCCTCGACTTTTGATTGGAATGGTCGGAAAGCACCGACACCGTTTGCAACGGAGAATGACACCTGCAACGGCATCACCATGATGCTCGGCACACTTGTCACTCATTCGGCGCCTTGCTTCCATGATGTTCGTACCTATTGGAGCCCCGACGCGTGCGAACGAGTTACTGGTAAGCGTCCGGATGGCGTTGCAGCGAATGGCTTCATCCATCTGATCAATTCTGGTGCAACGGCACTTGACGGTTCTGGTGCGTCCCAAAACGAACAGGGCAGGGGATGTATGAAGCCTTTCTGGGACATGACCGATGCAGATATCGCCGCCTGCCTTGATGCGACTGACTGGTGTCGTGCCGATTACGAATACTTTCGTGGCGGCGGTTTCTCCAGCCACTTTCGGTGCCGTGCCGAAATGCCCGTCACTATGCTGCGCTTCAACATCGTGGAAGGAATCGGACCTGTACTCCAGCTTGCGGAAGGATATACTGCCGATCTACCGGATGAAATTCACGGTATCATTGACCGACGCACCGATCCGACATGGCCAACCACGTGGTTTTGTCCGCGCCTCACAGGCGAGAATGCATTTTCCGATGTATACAGCGTTATGGCAAACTGGGGGGCAAATCACGGCGTAACCGTGTACGGCCACGTCGGGGCCGATCTCATCACACTGGCATCCATGCTCCGTATCCCGGTCACCATGCACAATGTTTCTTTGGATGCTCTGTTCCGCCCGCACGCATGGGCGTCTTTCGGTACCGATGATACGCAAGCTGCGGATTATGCTGCCTGTCGACAGTATGGCCCGCTTTACAGATAAGGGGGATAATCGTGTTAAAAGGACTGTCGTCACTGCTGACTCCTGAATTACTCAAAGTATTATGCGAGATGGGACATGGCGATGAGATTGTACTTGCAGACGCAAATTTTCCCGCAGCGTCGCTCAACAGTCGAGTGATTCGTTTGGATGCACATGCCGGAACGGATGTTTTACAAGCCATTATGAGCGTGTTTCCTTTGGATACATACGCTGATTGCAATGCCATACTGATGGAGGTTGTCCCGGGTGATTCTGTCGAAACTTCTATTTGGGAAGCGTATGAGGGGATTATGGAAGCATCCGAGCCGGGGTGTTTGCGTATGGGACATATCGAACGATTTGCTTTCTATGATCGAGCGGCACGTGCATATGCCGTAGTTGCAACAGGGGAAAGTGCTTTGTATGCAAATCTGATCCTGAAGAAAGGCATCGTTCTCGGATAGGGCAGTCAATCGAACTGCCTGAATAGTAAGGGTGCCTCCGCGCAATTCTGATGGTACTATTGCGCGGTAGTGCCCAAAAAGGAGAGTAAGAGTAACAGTATGGATAACAAAGTAATTTTAATTCTGTTTGATGGTGTACGATCGGATGCATTGGATAACTGCACACGTTCACTGTATCTGAGAATGAGGAAGGACGGAGCATGGACGATGAACGCAACGACCGTTGTTCCTCCGATTACGACGCCTGCACACATGTCGCTTTTCTACAGCGTGGAGCCTGCGCGCCACGGCACGTTTGGTCTTGAGTATGTCAAACCAGAACGCCCACTCAATGGTTTGTGTGAACAGTTGAACGCATACGGAAAGAGTTGCGCATTTTTCTACAATTGGGAAGAACTGCGTGACCTGGCGCATCCGGGGGCATTGGTGCATTCGCAATATGATTCTGGCATTCGTCTTGGATTTGAAAAAGCAAGTGAACTTTCCACTGAGGCAGCGATACGGTATATTCCGGAAAATCTTCCTGATTTCGTATTTCTGTATCTCGGAATTCCTGACGAGGCGGGGCATATGTATGGTTGGATGTCAGATGCATATATGCGTGCGATAAATCGATGCTGGGACATGGCGGAAAAAGTCTGTTCCGTGTTGCCGGAAGCGTATCAGGTGATTTTTACAACAGATCACGGTGGGCACGGGAATGTACACGGTATTGATATTCCTGAAGATATGATCATCCCATTTATGGCCAGCGGTTCCTGCTTTTTGGGAAAGGGTGAACTTACCGGAGTTAGCATTAAGGATATCGCTCCCACCATTGTATCCATCCTCGGCGTGCCGCCGGACGCTGAATGGGAGGGAAAAAATCTCATTTCCTGAGTTCTGACCCATTACCAATAGGTCAAAATAACAATCATTCTGTGGAATAAGAGACTGATTTACGTTCCATTCATGCGATAAACCATATTTGAAGTCTAAAACGAAAGTGACAACTTCCTTTTGCTATTGCGAATTCTATCTTACGTAAGAAATTCAATGACATATGGTTGTGACCGTTGTTGCCACAGTCATTTTGTATATGCATACTCCTGCATCCATCTGTTTTCGCTCCAAGGCTGTCTCAGGCAGCAATTTCAGATACATCCTGCTCAGTGCCGAACTGCCGAGATACGCCTCCACATTCGTCACAGGCAAAACACACCAATCGCTGTCTGCGGGCTTGTTGGCAAGGTAGTATTCCAGCAGCGTTCTCGTCACACGGAGCGGCACCTTCTGCGGTGTCACTTTCGCAAGCCACAGTTCCTGCTCGTCGGTCAGTCGGATGGATTCTGCCCGAAGCGCACCAAGCTCCAGAGCATCGGCAATCACATCATCGAAGCGGAGGATGCGGTCACCTTTCGTGCCTTCTGAGAAGATCGGAATCTGAAACTGAATGACCTTTTTTCGCCACGCGTCTTCAAGCCGTTCAATGTTGTCGGCAAGTTTATGTGTGGTTTTGCCCACTTTGCCGCGGTTGGCATTTATGAAATCCGCGATGCCGCGCAGGTGTCGGATATACCACCCACAGCCGTCCTTGTCTACAAGTTCGGGAAACGCATCGTGAAGCTCCCGAAAATCCGTTCTGAACTGCCACTCCGCCCTCGGTGTGGCATTCTTTTTGTCCGGAATACTGCACCATACGCAGAGAGCGCGGCGTGCGTCATCGGTGCGCTCATACGGGTCATCGGCTCTCTGTGTTCCGTCCGGGTTGTGAAAGAGATATCCCCTTGCAAGGACAGTCAATATCCGCGCGAAACCGTAGTTTTCCATGAGCATATCCATGGTAAACCGACCGAGAAAGCCGTTGTCCTTTTTGTTCCGGACGGCATAGGTCGGCTCTTTGGTATAGGCGAGAAACTCCGCCCATTCGTTTGTTATTGATTCCTCTATCATCCGTTTCCGCCTCCGATCAGATAGAATTCCGCCTCTTCAAGCAGGACATCAAAGATGAAGTCCCGCCTGCCAAGTGCTTCGGCATAGCGGATTGCCTGAAACGGCGGCGTGATCTTTGCAAGGCACAACCGACAGGCAGCGGATACCGCCTCGCGGTAGTCCGTGCCGGGGATGCGGTTGTTGTAGGCATCGATCATTGCCGTCATTTCCGGCGTGTCGTGCTTGTAGTGAAGTTTGCTTTTGTCAGCCAGCCTGTTGGTGTCGTCAATATCACAGATGATGTCACCGAACACCCGGTACCCGCCCATGCGGAAGTCTGAAAGCAAGCCGTCATACGCCCGAAAAGCCTCTTCCGGGAGATATTCGTGCAGAAAGGACAAACGCTCCTTCGGCTTCAAAAAGTGCCACTGTTCGGCTCGTAGTGCGTCACGGACGGCTTTGATGTGCGTTGCGTCCATCCCGGTGAACAGTGCATACAGGCTGTCGGTATCATAGGTGTTTTCCTGATCCCGCATGGTCAGAATACGGTCAATGTCCCGGCGCTTGGAGTTGCCCGGGATCGGGTGCTTGTGTGACCGAATACGCCGCAGGCAACGGTCATAGGTGTCGATCAGCTCCCGAATCGGCGGGAACAGTGACGGGTCAAGGTTATCTTTCCAATTCGGATGTCTGGCAAAAGTGAACAGTTCTGCGGATGGTGCAGGTTTTATCACTTTTCGTGGCGTGTGCTTTTTCAGCATGTGGGCATAGTACGGCAGCTTTTCTACATTTGCCGTGACGCTCTCCCAATCCGTGCCGTCGATATAATCCTTCATCTGTTCCGCAAAGGTGTCCTCATACCATGCAGGGCGGTCTTCCGCATCCTCAAGCAGTCGCTTGTATTTCAGATACCGGCTGCGCGGCTTGTCGTCGGTGTGCAGGTATGCCGACAGGTCGGGCTGGATACCGCTTTTGGCAGAGTCGATCTCAAGCCCCGTCAGGATGGCAAGCGTTTCGGTTTCCTGTCTGCACTTTTCTTTGATGTCGGCATTCGCATTTTCATCGTAAGCGAGAATACTGCGGTCAAGCGCGGCATTGGAAATCTGCCCGACACGCGAGGAAAAGGTGCTCTTGACTGCCTCAAACCGAGCGTGCAGGTCATTTGCATCCCGCAACTGCGGTTCGGCAGTCGGAATACTGAGCAGGGGTAGGTTGTTCCGATTTGAAAATCTGTCCTCGGATTTTCTTGTCGCCGCCTTATAGTGAGAGGCAATACTTTCACATATGACCGGCTCACGGATGACTTTGACCATATCCCCGTCATAGTCCGCGCCGCCCAGTCGTTCGGCAATGAGCGACCACGGTTCTACCATTACGACACCGGACAGGTGTGAAAGATACCGGCGGCGGATGTCATGTTCATGGTTCGGCGGATATACCACGACCTCCTCGTTCTTTGCAATATGCGGATTGCGCAGAATTGCCGTCATGTGACTGCCGGTCAGACCGTAGGCGGTTGTGTAACGGCAATGCGCTTCAAGCAGTTCCCGGTAGATCTCCTCCGCATTTCTGTTGCCGTCCGTATGCGGCTTCAGCAGTTCGGCAAGAAACAAGGTCAGATCCGCCGAAAGATAGGCAACTCTTCCGCGCACGAGCAGATTGCCGCGGGCAAAATTCCGCAAAATGGTATCCGCGGCGCGGTCAAGCTCCCGTCGATACTCTTTTTCTGCGAGCAAAAGGTCATTGCGGTGAAGCATCCCGGCAAGGCGGTAACCCCGGCTTTTCGGATTTTTCGGTGCGTGATCCACATAGTAGTCAAACTGAAACCATTCGTCGTTGAGAAGGCGATAATAGATCTCCTCGGTCGTTTTGGTCAACCACGATTCGGAGTTGCGGTCATCTTCATCGGAAATACATTCATTCATCCAGTCAAACGGCTTATCCGCAGGTCTGAACTGCTCGCCGCTTAGTGCGAGGGTGGAAAGAAACTGATAGTTCAGATCGGTAAACTGTTCACTATCCGTGCGGTTTACGCCCGTAATATACAGCGTGTGACGGTAGGCGCGCAGGCGTTTCAGATATTCTTCAAAGGTCAGCCTGTTTTCGGTCATCCAGCCGCACCCCTTGAATTGGCTCTTAGTCAGAATCATATGAACACGCTCAATGGGATGCTCCACACCCCACAGATCCGTGATTTTCGTGACGGTTGCCTCACGGAACAGTCCGTGAAAGTCTACCTCATGCACCATGCCCTTGATATACGGCATCCGGATCTGGAACGAGGTATGAATGTGCTTTCCGCAGTACAACCGATCGATCTCTTCCGCAAGCGCAGGGGAAAGAATGCCTTCGCCGTCAAACAGCGTGACCGCGACATCACTCTTTTTCTCCACTCTCTCGTAGTTGCGAACATCGCCGATACCTGTCTTATCTTCCACGGTAATGATATCCACATCCGGATAGACAGCCGTCGGGTTATCGATGACAACGATCGCATCCTTCTCCCACAGCATATCCGTTTCTATGCGTGTTCCGCTCGAAAACAGCAGACCGTTATAGGCGTAGAGCTTGGACAATTGGCAAACGCCAAGTGTCATGCCGACCGTCATCCGGCGGGAAAGCTCCTCATATATATCCGCGCGAACAAAAGAAAGCACAGCGCTGCGGCTCATGCTGCCCGAGCGTTCAAAAGCGAGATAGCGTGCGTCTCCCTGACCGAAGTTCAATGTAATCCCCTCCGGGGAAAACATGGCTTCGGTCTTTTTTTGCATGATCGCCGCTTTCGGGTTATCCGCATCCCGATCAAATATCCCCTTGAAATCCAGATAGAGCAGGACATCAGAAAGATCGGAAAGCAAGGCGTCCTCGGTCGGCTGCTCATATTCGCTTCCACGGAGGATGCACATAGCCTGAAAGAAAATGGCATTGTCTTCCTGCCATGTCTCGCCGTCTCCCATGATGATGCTTTTCGTCTGCGCCGGTGTCAGAGAGAAAGAATATTGATCCTCACCGATGGGCTGCGCATAGGACAGCATTGCCTGCGCCGACAGTCGCCGTATGAGATATCTGAGTTTCGCCATGGAGACCTCCGTGATCGTTTTTTTATAGTATACCATAGATTGCCGAGGAAATCAATTTGTATTTATAAATACTGCTCCCATATACGCCGCTATGGTGTGTAAAATGGCGTAACAAGTGTAACAAAAAAATCTCGGAGTCGGTTTTTGTTTCGCTTGTTACGCGAAATTCAGATAAGTATGCCTATTACGAAGTCGACAGTTTAAAGCTTTGTGTCGTGGATTGTATCTATAAATACTGCTCCCATATCATCGGAAAGGAGGAACTGCAAATGATAAAAATTGCGGACTATATACACGGGTCGTAGCGAGACGACTTCCCGCTTCAGCGGTGGCAAGATGCTTTGCCCGCCGTCGTGGCACGCCACTCCGCCAGGGCAAGCAGAGCGTTTGGACTCCCACCGCCAAAGGCGGATGGAGCCAAACGCATTATTTTTTCGGGCGGAAGCCCGAACCCACTTACCTTTTCTTTGCGAAAAGAAAAGGTAAGCCAAAAGAAACGAATTCAATTGTATCAATTTTCAGAGAGGTGATTACAATGGCGCCCAAAGGTCGCAAACGAAACAGAAAAAAGTCCTTTTGGGTGACAGACAGCGAATGGAAAGCAATACCGTCGTCAGCCATTACACCGGCGGAAAGGATATTGACCGTGTCATCCGTGCGCTTGCGGAAAAGCAGGCGACGGCGGAGATGAACAGTCAGGTCGAAAAAGAAAAAATCCCGGCATAAAACAGTCGGGTTAACAGTTAACAGGTTGCAGCTTGATTTGTCATGTGCTTTGTGGTATCATAGAAGCACATACAGATCAGGCTGCTTTGACGTAACGGAAAGGAGTAATTTTGATGTCAAAGCAAACACAAAACAAAAAAGCAGGTCTTTATTACAGACTGTCCCAGGAGGACGAACGGGCAGGCGAATCCCTGTCCATCGAGAATCAGAAAAAGATCCTCGAAAAATATGCCCGTGAGAACGGATTTGAGATCATCGACGAGTATATCGACGACGGCTGGAGCGGAACCAACTTCAACCGTCCCGGCGTACAACGGCTGTTGGAGGATGCCAAGAACGGCAGAATCAATGTGATCATCGTCAAAGACCTCAGCCGCTTCGGCAGAAACTATATTGAGGTGGGGCAATATACGGATTATCTGTTCCCGACCTACAATATCCGGTTCATTGCCGTCGGCGACAATGTGGATTCGGCTGTGACCGAAAACACAGGCATGGATATGACGCCGATCATGAATGTCTTCAACGAATGGCACGCCGCCAACACATCAAAGAAGATCCGCGCGGTCATTGAAGCCAATGCCAGGGAAGGAATCTACCGTAGCAATCAAGCACCTTACGGCTATATCAAGGGCGACGACGATAAACGGCTTCCCATCGTTGACAGCGAAGCAGCGGCTTATGTGCGGAGAATGTTTGAAATGCGGGCGTCCGGTGTCAGTCCCCACCATATTGCACAGATCTACAACAATGAGGGCATCCTTCCGCCGGGAGACTATAAGGAGCAGAAGCTCGGTATTCCGAACACACGCAAGTCTCACCATTTATGGTCAAGTGCCACAGTGAAGCAGGTTTTGACTAACCCAATTTACCTCGGGCATATGGTTCAGCTGAAAACGACCAACGTATCCTACAAGAACAAAAAGCAGATCAAGCGTGATCCCGAGGATATGGTATGGGTTTACAATACGCATGAAGCCATTGTGACACAGGAGCTATGGGACAAATGCCGTGAGATGGAAGCGTCGGTCAGCCAGGGCAAAAAGAACAAAACGGGATATGTCAATCCGCTGTCCGGACTCGTCTTCTGCGCCGATTGCGGGAACAAGATGTATATCAAGTGGAATAACACCCGACACAAGAGAACAGACCCTCGTACCTTCGTACCTATCACCGTGAGAACTTCACCTGCGGTGCGTATTCCAAATTCGGGGAGAGAGCTTGTACAAGCCACTATATTCAGATCAAGATTTTGAACCAACTTGTTCTTGCGGACATTCGCTCCAAGATGAGCCTTGTACTTGCCGATGAAAAGCGTGCAAGAGAGGAATTCCTCAGCCGTAACGAACAGCAGAACACTGCCGAAGCCAACGCCGACCGCAAAAAGCTGACACAATCCACGCGCAGGCTCGCTGAGCTTGACAAACTGATTGGTGCTGTCTATGAGGACAAGGTGCTGGGCAAGATTCCCGAAGAAGTCTGTATCAACCTGCTTCAGAAATACCAAAGTGAAAAGACCTCTCTTGCCGAAACGGTTAACGCACTGGAGAGAAAGGCGCAGACCATCCGTGACGAGGCGGCGAACGCCGATGAATTCATCCGCAGGCTGAAAGCCTACCTGGAGGTTCCGGAGCTGACCCGCGAGATGTGCCTGGAGCTGATCGAATTCATCACCGTCGACGAGTGCCCAGGTAAGTACAGCAAGGCGCCGAGAGAGATTCATATCTACTACAAATTGATTGATAAAAAATCCTCCGCAGAGCAAATCGCCGCGTGGGGAGCAAGTGAAAATGAAAAAGTGTGACGATATTTGATGTTCACTACGGCAAACATTTACGCACACCTTGAGTACAGTTCAAAAGTTATCTCCGCAGATGCAATGCTTGCTGGCTTAGGAATAGGAAACCGGGAATAAAAAAGAGAAGCCGGCAAAACCGGCTTCTCAGGTTGGCGGAGGGTTAGGGATTCGAACCCTAGGTGCCTTGCGGCACACGACTTTTCGAGAGTCGCACCTTCGACCACTCGGACAACCCTCCAAGTTGTATCTTCACCCAATCCGCTTTGGAAAATGGGGAGAACTGATGGGGAGAACTCAAAGATTTTTTCGTTTTCGAACCCTCGAAAACCTGCATAAATCAAGACTTTTTCGGGTGGAGCGTTCCACGAAGCGATTCCGATTTCGAGTGTCATCGCTTCCCGATACGGCCCTGCGGACAAAATCCTGGACAGGGAACTGTCAGATCAGTCCTAATTTGCGT
>ERZ1026977.1171-NODE-1171-length-10297-cov-3.668619_pt1 | contig 10297 bp, 4 predicted proteins | sample MGYA00519292_ERZ1026977 | MGnify/ENA primary metagenome ERZ1026977 (study PRJEB26926, sample SAMN06164410) | human gut metagenome | biome: ENVO:00009003; feature: ENVO:2100002; material: ENVO:00002003 | host: Homo sapiens | place: USA | collected 2012 ... | reverse complement strand
CTACACGAGCCTTATCGTCGGCAGCGTCAGATGTGTATAAGAGACAGCTTTTAAACAGTTGAAGGTATCTGCAGTAAATCTATTAACAAGGTAAGGTTCTATAACATTCATTATAGCATGATGGACTATTCTGTCTGGATAATACGGTAGCCTATATGTTTCTCTTTCTTTGTTACCACGATCGGCGATGATTGTATATACGCAGTATTCCGAAGTACGATAAGTATCTTCAATTAATGCCTTTTGTAACCGGACCAGATTTTCATATGGATTCCTGTCAAATTTCTTAACGCCGTATCTTTTAGTTTTACCTAGCCTAGCCTTCTTTTCAGCCCGGACCAGATTTTCATATGATATTATCCTGTTAAATAAATTGCCTATTCTTTTCATAAGCTATTTTGGTGGTAAGACCTGTTCGCACAATACTACTAGGGTCTCTTCAAAGCACCTGTTATCTTTTACCTAGAGGTAAGGCTGATCTAAGTTCAACAAACATTTTTGTAGTTATCTGAAAGTATCTGTTAGTTCCAAAATTTCACTGATATTCGTCTATGAATTCGAGGATGCATTATTAGCATTAGCTATGAAGACTCTGCATTGAGAACCATTATCTGAATTACCTGACTGTTTTTTCAAGTATGAAATAATGTGACAGCAGTCTTACTATAAAGTCATCTCATAGTAATTCTTTTAGATCCCGCCCTTGTTATTAATATTTAATTATCTATATTACTCAGGACTATGCCTGCATTTTCTTAAATGTATCTGAATCAACTACAACGATCTTACCGTAAAAGGCTAATCTTGCACCGAGACTCTCCCACGAATGCGAGGACGCAATATTAGCATAAGCCACGAAGACCCCGTATTGAGAACCATTAGCCGAAGCACCCGACCGTAGAAAGATTCTATTTTCTGTTGGACCAAACCAACTATAGTCAGAATAGTAAGTGGTTTCAGATCCACCATGTGCTGTAGGAACTACATCACCATATTTACCTTGAGCTACGGCTTTAATCCATCCATTATATTCTGCTGTTGCATCTGGATTAGGTTCATATCCTACAACTCTGATATTAGTAGCACCTGCTGCTTCAAGCTCTGCTACATCCTTATCTGGGAATGAACCTCCGTCATATACAACGTATTTACCTTTTAAAATGTTTATTCCTTGTACAAACTCCCACTTACTGTAGTAGCAGTCTTCAAGTCCTAAGAAGTTAGTTGAGTAATATCCAGCATCATTCTTTACAGCTGCTTTCCCATCTCTATTACCTAAAGCCTTTGTTCCACCAGTCCAACCGTAGTTATATCTCTTAGTACCTCCTGAACAAGGAATAGCACTATTGCTTGTACTAATATTAGTAGTCTTATAGTAAGCACAAAACATTCTAGCTATAGTAGCATGAGACCTATAATCACAAATACCATACATTGAACCATTTACCTTTGCTGCTGCAACGAACTGTGCCATAGTTTTATATACTGTTGATATAGAAGATCCAGTACTAGTCAACGCTCCTCCATTTTCATCTGAAATTATTCCTTCAAATGTACCTAATAATAATTCTGGTTCCTCAATGTAGTCATTATCAATTTGTTGTTCTGATATGTATGTTCTCCAAATACCTGGGCTTCTTTCTATAGTTTTGTGATAGTATTTAGGGAAATGTACCATTAAACTCTCCTTTCTAACGATTTCGTAAGTAGCACCTGTACCATCAGGCCATTTATTACTATCTGTTTCGTTTAAGTAACTAATCAATGCAGTATCATCTCCATATGGTTTAGCAATACATCTCTTGAACTTACTTCTTAATGATTCAATTACATTTCTATTACCACCTGTTGCACATGTTGTGGATGAATTGTTTTCATCATTTTCATACCAGTATGCTAGAGTATCTTCTAGATTAGAAGTAGTTACAATTTTACCTACATTTACATATACAATATTCTCAGGAACAGTAGTTTGAACAGAATTTACTAAAGTAAATTGTTTACTAACGCAGATATTCAAACTGGAACTTCCTCCATATCTTTGTAGATTTGTTACCCAAATTTGTACTTCTGAATCAGTAGCTACATAACCAACTTTATATTGACTTGCATCTCCTATGTGATTTACAACCTCAACTCCAATTTTTCCTCTTGTACTGGCAGTAATAGTAGTAAATATTTCTTCTGTAGAAGCAAAGTTAGTCAAACCGTAAATGTTGAATACTACTTTAGCTTCTCCAGTATCAGTGGAAGCTACAGTTGGTAAATTACCTATATGCCAAAATCTGAATTCATTTCCAATAGATGGCCTACTAAAAACAGAATGAGGACCAGTAGCATCTCCAATAGTAACTAATTGATAACCATCTAACAAATCAGCATCTAACCCACTACCTGAACCATCATTACCAGCATGCCATATTTTATTATTCTTATAAGTAAATGCATCTTTAGATACAGTAAGATTATTAGCACTATCCCAAGGACTATTATCCCAACCTACATAAGCATTATAAGATCTATATATAGATCCATTTCCAGTAGAAAACATTCCAATTCCACCAATATAACCAGTTTTATCAAAGTTTCTAAAAAATAAACCTTTTGCATTAGTACTGGTTTTAGAAGTCTCTAATTTTAATCCATCTAAGGAAACTTCGGTATTGTATTCAGAAGCCGTTATATTAAGAGCACCTGTCATGGTATCTCCTGCTTTTTTAACATATCTAGCATCGCTAGTATCTTGAGTCATTGCAGTAATACCTTTTGCAAATGCAATTTTAGTACCGTTCTTTGTAGCTGCAGTAATTACATTACCTGTACCGGTTACTTCAATTGTCTCAAGTTTGTTTGCTTTTATATTGGTAATGTCCTGAGTAATTGTAGAATCATCGTAATTACTTAACCCATCAAGCTTAGTCTTATCAGCAGCAGACATTACACCCGCAGTAGTAGTAGTGGCTTTGTTGATTACTACTGTATCAGTACTTGCAGAACCATTCACTGGATTCTTCTTAGATAAAGTAATAGTAGCTGCATTAGCATCTGTAACAGCACCAGTACCACCAGTAACATAATCAGTTAAGTTTGTTACTTTAGTTTTATCTGCATTCGTATAATCATTTGTTGAAAGACCTTTACCTTCTTCTTTCTGTACAAATCGTGCATCTGCTTGTGCTTGACTATAACCATCAAATGTGAAATCATAGTTTTCACTAGGATCTAACCACATGATCTCTTCCTCAGTAGGTTCAGTATCTGAGATCTTAATATCCTCTGGTATAGTTACATTCTTATTTACAGCATTCAAAAGTACTCTTTTAGTAATAGTCTCAATCTTATTAACTTGTGCACCTGCTTCAATACCTTGTAACTTTGCAAAGTCTTCTTTAGACATCAAACCATTAGATGTTAATGAAGCTAATTCAGCAGTACCTCCTAATGCATCCCAACCTTCACTTGTCCATGCATAGTTAGTATCATTTTTACGAACATTCCATACATCACCAATAATATTACCTTCAGTAGGTAAATCTTCAATCGTATCTACAGATCCTTTGAAAATATATACAGAAGTAAACTTACTGTCTACTTGGGATTTATTATAGTAATTGTTAGCAAGGTCATCTGCTACTACCTTTATGTTAGCATCAGTTTGATCCTTAGTATAATACCTAGTATCATGAGCATGAGTAGTCACTTCACCTATTAATACAGCTTCAATGGCTGCTTTACTAAGTTCAGCATCTTTACCGGGTTCTCCTTGAGGTCCTTGGAATCTACCCATGTTAACCCATTCTGTACCATTCCAGAAGTATAAGTCTGTACCAACAATATAAGAATCACTAAGCTGTGGGTCTACAATGTCATTTAAATCTTCTGGACTATTAAGACTACCTTTCAAGAGAATACCTGAAGATGGCCAACCTGTGTTTACATACACATCATTGACTTCATCCCAAAGATACCAATAACCATCTTCTCCTACTTTGGGAGGATTGTCTGCATATTCTTTAGCTCTGTTTGCTTGAGTATTAGCATTGTTAGCAGCAGTAGTAGCATTTGTAGTAGCTTGCTGTGCAGCTGTTTTAGCCTCATTTACGGCAGTTATAGCATCAGCTGTATTCTTTTCCCTTGCAGCCTCTTGAGTCTTTCTAACAGCCTCATTTGCCTGTCTAGTGGTTTCATTTGCTATCCTTTCCTGTTCTGCTGTATCACGAGTAGTTTCAGCTGCTATTCTAGCATCTTCATTATCTACACGTTCTGTTTCAGCTGCAACTCTCCCCTCTTCAGAACTGATTCTTTTTGTTTCTTCCTCAATTCTTTTCTGCTCATTTGTGTTACGTTCAGCTTCAGCAGAAGCTCTTAATGTCTCTGCACTAGCTCTAGCACTTTCAGCAGATATACGATTAGCTTCATTAGTTTTGCGAATATCTTCTTCAGACTTTCTAGAGTTCTCTGCTGCAATACGAGCATTCTCAGCAGTTACTCTTTTAGACTCTTCTGCTTTTCTACTATCCTCATTAGAGATACGTGTATTTTCATTACTTACTCTGGTATTCTCAGCATTGACTCTACCTTGTTCCGCAGTAACACGTGATGCTTCTGCTTCCTTAACAGCTTGCTCAGTAGCTTCTACTTGAGCTTTAGCTTCTAATGCTTCTGCTGCTGCATCTAATGCAGGTTGTTTTAATGATTGAACCCATTCCTCTTCAGTACCTACAAAACCATGTTGTACTGCAACTTCATATGCTGACCAACCTTGAATACCTTGCATACCAGATAAGTCAATAATGAACTTCCAACCTTCTTGAGTCTTTAAGTAAACCTTAGCATCATCAGGATCTTCTACATCATTAGTATTAATAAGTACATACTCACCTAACTTTACATCTGCAGTACCCCAATCAGCTTCCATTGCTTCAACTGAAGGATATTCCTTCTTGTAAGTGAAAGCACCACTAATAGTAGCTATACCAGTATTAACATATTGTTTAGTATCATAGTCATAGATCCACCAATCACCATCTACGATCTTTGGTGGATTACTAGCAATCTCTTCAGCTTTATCAGTAGCAGCTATTGCATCGTCAACTATACCTTCAATTTCTTCTATAGCTTGGTTAGCTTTATCTGCAGCTTCATTTGCTTTGTTAGCTGCTTCTAGTGCAGCAATAGCTGCATCTTCAGATGCTTTGCTTAAACTATCAATCCAATCTTGTTCACTACCTTTGAAACCTAATTTAACTGCAATATCATAAGCACTAAGACCACGAGCTTCTATACCTGTATCTACATATACTTTGTTGATAGGATCATAAGTAAACCAATGATCATTATCACCTATATATGGGGACTCTGCAGTAGCTTTTACTCCAGTATCTTTATTGTCTACCCACCAGTTGCCATTAGAACCAATAAATGGTGGTACATAGTCATCTTTACTTACATCAAAGAGTACAATCCATTTTTCTATATCGTGATTGTAAACTTTAATTATTCTACCTTTTGAATCTGCTCCCAAGTCAATCCAGTACCCAACCTGATCTGGATTGGGTACGGTTATACTTGCGAACCATTCATAATATACATTATTCTTAATCATATTATAATGAGTATGGATTATCTTGTTTTATTTTTTCTACTGCTTCTCTCCATTTTTGATATGCTGCTGCAGCTTTCTCTTCCTCTCCAAATTCTCTATACTTTACATAAGCCATATACAGTCTATCTGTACTAGTATTATATAAATTCTCTCTATGCTTTCTTATTTCCTCATTGACCACAGCTGTATCTTTAGGAATCATATAGAAAGCGTTATATAAATCTAGATTAGGATTTGCTAAATTAAATTCTATTTGTTCATTAGATGGATGCATATAACCTCCTTGAAGTAATCCTTCGTAAGAGTCTACAAACTCACTTTCTTTTAATTCTTTATACCAATCCTCTGGGGCTTCTATCATTCCACTTGAACAAAGTAAATATATTTTTTCTTCCATATTATTGAGCGTAACCTAAAATTACTAAATCAATTGCATCATCCTTATCACCAATATCATGTCTATTGTTATCTGTGTCCACACAAATTATTTTAAATGAACTGGAAGATGTGGTCGTTACTCCAACAGTTCCTCTAAATCCAGCACTATCTGAATAAGGAGAATTAGTTCGTGCTTGTCCTTGCCACAATACTACATAATTTGTATGACCGATGTTGTGATACACTATATATTCTCCAGTTCCACTTCTATTTATAGAACTAATTTGACATCCTCCTTGGGAATAGATTGTTCCTCTTAATCCACTACCGTAATGGCAGATAGTTTTAACACCTGGAATATTCCATCCACTCAATGAACCTACTGATACGTTTCCTGTAAAAGTAGCAGTAGATGCAGAAATACTCCCTGTTATCGTTGCACTATTTGCAACAAGTCTACCATCTTGATATACTCTAAAAGGAGCCTGGAATCTATTTCCTTGTGCTGTACCATCATCAAATGGTTTACCTGCCCAAAATCTAACTTGATCAGATCCAGTACCAACTCCAGTAATACCAGCATTTGCAGTTACTATACCATCTCCTACTGTTAACGTACCACCACCATATATCTTTAATGCTGCTTTATTACTAGGTGCTCCATCTTTTACGGCATTATTACCAAATGACATAATTGGCCAACCTTTAGTTATGTCAGATTCGTATCTACCGTCTAAGAAAAATCTACCACTACTAGCTGCAATACAATTGTTATAAAAGTCCATACCTGCGATAGTAGCTTTTTCCGCAAACAATAGCCCAGTAGCTATAGATTCAAAAGATGCTCCAAATGAAGACCAATATGATGTGTTACTTCCTGGGGTTACATTCTTAAAAGATGATAAACCTCTTCTTCCATTAGCAACCATATAATAGACGCTACCATATTTAACGACATCTCTTACATCAGGGTTAACTGTCCATGCATAATACTTACTAGAACTGTATTCTCCACGATAACTTAAAGATGGACCATTCCATCCATCTGAACCAGGTGCTCCAGTATTTCCTTTATCACCTTTGTCTCCTTTATCCCCTTTCTCACCATCTTTACCAGAATGTGGTAATGGATCAGTCCAGTATCCACCTATACTTTCATCATAAGCCATTTGTTTAGCATTTGGATCATAATTACCTGAACTAATCCAAGTAGTTTGAGATGAACTATACTTTGGATCTGGATACCATATATAACCTCCAGATGTTGCACCACCAGAAGACGGTCTATATGTGAATGTAGGTCTACTAGGTTTAGTACTAGCACTTGAAGTGTTACAGAATATTTGTATAGGACTATTACCTACGTCACCGTTTACTCCTGCCTTGGATTTAGTGACAACAAAATCAACACTATCTACTACCTTGTTACCACTTGCTGGTGATATAAAATCTACCCTCCACATGGCAGAATCAGAAGTCAATGATGTACACTTAATTGTTTGTGTACTTTGGGTATAAGTTACACTACCAGTACCAGTTTGTAAAGAAGTAGTAAGTTTAAAATCAGTAATATCTTGAGAACCATATTTCAATCTAGCTGTAGTAGTAGCAGTAGAATAATCTGTTACTACTCCACCTGAATCTGCTGGTACACCGGTATTTTCATTTGTAAGTATACCTCTATATACATTTTCACCATCACGAACATTATTAATAGTCATGAAATCTGAAAACTCTGCTCCTGCTCCTGATACTACACATTTAAAACTAATTTCATCTTTTTTTGTGCTAGTAAAATAGATACCATTATAACTAACTACTAATGTACTATTTGTTTCATTAGCTAATAATTGCCAATCATATGTGCCCGCTATCGCCCAATACCATTTATAAGATGGATTAATTATATTAAATGAATCTGCAGTAAGAGTGATTGTAGTGTTTTCGGGAACGGTTTTACCTGTTTTATAGTGAAAGAATTGCTCTCCAGACATATATACATATGCTGCATCTTCCCCATTAAAACCATTTTCACCATTAGCTACTTTATTAACGTACCATGTCTTAACTATAGATACTCCATCTTCTAATGTTACATTTAAGTCTATACTAGCCTGTTTCTGACTTATTGAAGTAAGAGTTACCTTAGAACCGGTTATGCTTACAGTAGCTCCACCAGAAGTAGTAGAATATGTTATACTTTTAATAGCAATTGGATTAATACCATGATACGCATAAACATCTGTAGTAATAGTAGACAAATCTACTAATGGTGTAACTCCATCTGCATCGAATGGTACTGCAACCGTACCATTACTTAAATCAATATAATATGCATCGAGACCTTCTGCACCATTTGATAATTTAGCTAATTGAGTATCATCATAGTAAGTAGTACCATCAGAATTTGTAACAGTACAACGAATACTTAATGTACGGGAATCTGTCGGCATTGCTGTATATGGAAAGTCTATAGAACTTTGTGCAGACAATTTGGTTCCTTCTGCATTAAGCATTTTCCATTCGTATGTAGGATTTTCCATTCCATATACATTCGCAGTTAAATGAACAGTTCTTGGAGTAGGAGTTCCTGAGAAATCCGGAGTATCAAATAAGAACAATCTATCACCTACAATTTCTACCCATTTAGCTTTGTCATCCCCTGATTTACCATCTTCACCTTTTGAAACTTGCTTTTGCCATTGATCATCATTCTCATTTGGTTCATCTTTAGTACCATTAGGGTCCATACAGATCCATAAACTACCTTTGTGACTTACTTGGTCATAATAATAGTAAGTGTTGCCAGAAACCCAAATACCTCTGTATACAGGTACTCTAACGATTCCTGTGTCAGAAGTTTGATAAATTGTACCTACAAATTTAGTTTGATCACCACCAATTACAACTCTTTCACGAACTACACCATCCTCATCAGCTAGAGAAAAAGTATCAATATTCTTATAGTAAGAGATTCTAGGGGCATTATCACCTTTAGCACTGATAAAAATTGCATTACGTCTCTCATCCATTTGTAAATTGTAGTCTGGATCAGATTCGTACATATGACCTAATTGTAATATTTCATCATCTGCTTCTGGCTTACCACTACCTGGCTCGCATACGTCTTTAGACAACGTGATATAATTACTACCAGTAGCATTTACTTTACGCCAATATCTCTTAACATTTTTACCATCAAATTTTTGGCATATTGCTAAGTCATTAACTATAAATTGATTATACTTAGTACCTTCTTGATCATCAAAGTAGCATTTATAAGAATCCGCCAATTCTTCTACTTCAATACATTTCATATCTGCTACAGTAACTAGAATGTCACCACCTACAGCTTTAATCTCATTCACTGTAAGTTCATTTATTGTCATATTACCTCTAACAAACAGATTGTCTAATTCCATATTCCATTTGGAACCTAATGGATATAAACTAGCTCCAACACCATCCCAACCAGAACGAAATGTGTTTCCTGCTTGTAAACCTTGTAACATTGTTATTTTACCATCCGCAGTATCACCATGCTTATTTAAATAATCTTCTGCAGTCTTTAAAGAAGTATATAAGAAGTTATCTGCAGGAGGAGTACTTTCTCCATACTTGATTACAGGTAAAGAACCAGAACTACTTGCAACTGCTTCTACTTGATTTTCAAGTTTAGATAAAGCTTGATTTAATGTATCTGTAGTAGTTAATGGAGCCGCACTGCTACCTTTATAATAACCAGATAGTGGGAATATAGTTGCTGTACTTTGGGTATGATAGCCTGGAGCAGATCCACTACCACCCCCATTTGCAATAAGTTCAGATAATGCTGTAATAGTATTCTCAGCTACTGTGAGTCTATTGAGAGCATCCTGTAATTGTTGTAATGTAGATCTATTGTCAATATCATCTATCCATTCTTGCATAGTACCACCAATCTCTGACATATCGGTGTCATGCTTAGTATCTAAAGTAATGATCTTATTATTCAATACATCATAGTAACTAGTAATAGCACTATTAAGATTAGTAGTTACACTAGTATCTCCTTCTACTATCTTATTACTAAGATCCTTATAATTATCATTTACTTTAGTATCTAGTATCTCAACATCTTCTTCTACAGCATCTACTCTCTCATTAGTAGCAAATGTACCTGATAGTGATGTAGTAAAACTTCCACTAGTAATATTTTTATTACTACCATCTTGTACAAGGGTAATGAGGTCTTGCTCTTGCAGCTTAGTTGTTAGTTCAAATTGTGATATCTTTTTATTCATATTACTCTTGGATTATATGTTCTTCAATTTC
>ERZ1026977.1162-NODE-1162-length-10391-cov-6.449110_pt1 | contig 10391 bp, 10 predicted proteins | sample MGYA00519292_ERZ1026977 | MGnify/ENA primary metagenome ERZ1026977 (study PRJEB26926, sample SAMN06164410) | human gut metagenome | biome: ENVO:00009003; feature: ENVO:2100002; material: ENVO:00002003 | host: Homo sapiens | place: USA | collected 2012 ... | reverse complement strand
TTTTGAAAGAGCCAGCACCTTGAATGGGCTGACTCTTTCAATGTCACCTGTAATTAACAAACTGGAATTTCTCACTTCTTCATTTTAGGTGCAATAAGCAACACTACTGTCACAAGAAAATATACACCATACATCAACCATGTAATAGTATTGTTCCATGGAAAACTCATTTCTGGATGGTTCAATGCAAACATTATAAATACAATGGCTATAATCAGCATTATCAAACCGATAATCCTTGATATACTCTTTTTCATGTAAATCACCTTCTCGTCAAATTGTAGTTATCTACGTATTCCATCATCATTAAAATGTTTTTTTAAAGCTTTCTCTGTCGGATAAATTGATACAATCATAATAAAGCATTGAATTGTCACAAGAATCACCCCTGCAAATCCAATCGTATTCTTATCACTATGATATAACGGAATATGTATCAAAGCAGATGGTATAATCATTACCCATCCAATTTTCCACCAAAGTCTTCCGCAGTAGTCATTCGCAAATTTCCATGTATCCATATTTTTCATTGAGCGAGTTGTTCTGTAGCCTGACATACTATTCATATGTTTTGGACACTGTTTCCACATCATTCTTCCACAAATGACCATAGCAATAGGAATTATCAGATCACATATTAACATAAACCACCAAAACCACATAAACCGCACCTCTCTTCATGCATCAATTTGTATAACAGTAGTCTAACACATGTTGATAAAAAGTACTATATACAAACTAATGTCCGTGATTTGCTTTCCATAAAAAGTTCCTTTCAAAAATAAATTATATTTTCTATATTGAGGTGTTGAAAAAATGGTCCATAGACATTATCTAAGGTGTGTACTCATTGCCTTAAATGCACAACTACATGATGTGCAGACGTAAAAATATTTATAGGCATAAGAACAAAAATAGATGATTTTGAAATAGCCTGAATATTTCAAGTATTGTCAGAAAGTATGTGCCTATGAGTACAACAGCAGTTGAAAAAGGATTACAGTTTGAAAAAGCTGTAGTAGACATGCTTAATAAGTTTGGTTTTAAAGCATGGAGAACAAACCAATCTAATGAAGCTGACCCAGAAAGATATAAGGCTGTTTTTGTAGATAGGTCACAATTCTTTGCAATCTTTGATATTGATAGTTCCTCTACAAAGCCTCTTAACATTTCTTTCCATGTGTCTTCTGAAAGATGAGTGTAGCGAAGACTGTCCCCATAATGTCATGCATCTTTGATGCATGATGCAGCCTCGCTCATCTGCGAAGCAGATTTTGCAATTTACTGCCCAGTCAGTTCCAGACAGCTTAAAACTGTCAGAAAATAACTGCTCAGATAAAAACCAAAATAATACATGAAAAACATGGCAGGTGCTGTCAGAAAGATAAGTATAAGTTGTGGCAGCGTCAGCAGGATCAGAACGATGCAAAGCACATATCTGTCTACGGATCCATGCTGCTTCTTCCTTGCGCGGAGCACTGCAATACAGTTGGAAATAAACAGTACCAGCAAAAAGATCACACCGGGTATACAGTTGTAAAAGACCGGAAGCATTGCATTTGTCCTGATATTATCCTGTTCATAATGGCGGCAGGCAAGGAAAGAGATCGTTTTTTCACGAAGAGCCTGTCCGAAAGGTGGGTTCATAAAGGCAAAATAGGATTTGTAATCGTTGCCATAGTAGACAAGTTTGTTGATCGCATCAATGCATTCTCCGCCCGGATGGTTGATATAGCCAGGATACAGACCGTTCGTATAGGCGAATGTCTGCCATCTGTATTTCAGGAATTTATCCGGATTATAAATGATGAGCCGCAGGGAAGCCTGCATAAAGCGGTTTAAGGTTCTTTTTGGCAGGACGTCATCGATGTTCCAGTATTGACTGATATTTCTGACGCTTGCTGTACGGCGGAGCAGAGATGCATCCACAAGCTCGTTGATCGTCATAACATCATCATAGACGCACGGACCTTTTAAATCCTCTACATCCGTAAATAAGTTTGCAACCGGATTTAAGACAAGGGAGATTGGATATTTATTGCTTCCATTTAATGCAATTTTGTTTGGTATATTGCAAAGCATAAAGAATACAAGTGATAACACAAGCATACAGGCTGCCTGCTTCAGATGTATTTTTTTCAGAAGTAAAAATGCGAGGGGCAGGAATACGACCAGATAAATAAATTCGCTGCGCCATGCACAAAGAAGTCCGGTCAGGGCAGATAGGACCAAAAGCCATTTGCCGGAAAAACGGTCTGTTTTGGTAAGATAGTAAACTTTTGCAAGGACAAACAGAAAGATCCAGCCAACCAGTGTGGCACGCAGGGTAAATAAGTTGCCGTCGATGACAGGCAGCAGGATAAACGGCAAAAATAAGAGATATCGTTTTTTGCCGGAAAGCACAGAAAACAGATCATGCATGATCACAGAAAAGATCGTGCAGATAAGCAGAATCTGGATAAAAGTAATGGATGCCATGGAAGGGAAAAACAAAAGGGCAACCATATAAAACAGGCTTGTAATACCGGACTGCGCACCGGACATGGTAAAGGAAAGGGCAGCACGGATCACATAGAATTCGTCTCCCTTAAAAATACCCGGCCATGTCAGCAGCCAGAAAACGCCCATAAACAGGAAATATCCGATAAAAAAACGAAAATAGGAGAGAAAGGTTTTATTTTTCTTCCCTATATAATAGAGGGTGTGTGTCAGACAAAGATAAAAGAAATAAGTAAATAATACGGCAAGCAGGACGATAACGCCAATGTAAAGCCGGGAATGTTCTGTCCAGGTAAATGTAACCAGATCACGCCCTTTGACCAGTAGAACATGGAGGATAGTCAGAAAAAGAGAAAGAAACGCGAAAGCCGGTTTCAAAATCGTAGCTTTTTTGGAAACACTTGTTGTCATCATAAATCTCCTATAGTTTACATAATTCAGCTGCTTGCAGATGTATTACGTTCTGCCGTATTGATCAGTGATCTTCATTTCTTTCAATATAGCATAGCCGGAGCTGTTTGACAAATGGAGCAGAATGGCTGTTCTGCATCTTTTCTGAAATGAAAATGCTCTTAATGAGAAAAATATATAAATGCAGTTGACAAACTGCAGAGGCATATGTATAATTGGTTGAGTGTGGATAGGAGTATGCTATGCTTTATAATCTGACCGGTATATTATCAAGTGAAGAAAAAGTAGAAAAGCTGACAGTTCCATATGAGCACGAGACTGTGAGCAACGGATTGGATTCCTATAAGATTCTGGAAAAATCCGATCTGACTTTAACACTTGCCAATAAGGCAAAAGGCGAAGCGGAAGCGGAAGGTGAGATTTCCTTGGTGTGTGAGATCCCATGTGATCGCTGTCTGAAGCCCGTTAAGGTTTCTTTTTCTTTAAAGATAAGCGAATATCTGAAGGAAAGCGACTTTGAAGATCCGGAGAAGATGGAGGAAATGCCATTTATCGAAGGCTTTTCACTGGATACGGATGCTCTTATAAACAACGAAATTATTGTAAACTGGCCGATGAAGGTTTTATGCAAGCCTGACTGCAGGGGAATCTGCAAGGTGTGTGGCAAAAACCTGAATGAGGGGGACTGTGGATGTGATACATTCGTTCCGGACCCGCGTATGGCAGTAATAAAAGATATCTTTAACGCGTGATAAGGAGGTGTAACGATGTCCATCTGTCCAAAAAATAAATCTTCTAAAGGTAGAAGAGATAAGAGAAGAGCAAACTGGAAAATGAGCGCTCCAACACTTGTAAAGTGCTCAAAGTGTGGTGCTTTAATGATGCCTCACAGAGTATGTAAGGCTTGTGGCAGCTACAATAAGAAAGAGATCATTTCTGTAGCTGAATAATGAATTGCAAAGTAAGGCTGTTGCTTTTGAAAGAAAGCAGCAGCCTTTTTGTTATGGCGACGAGGAACAGAACTTGCAATTTTACCCTGTTTCAAGTATATTATAATATAGCGTTTTTGTAATTAGAAAAGCAAGGGAGTCGATAAAATGGCTGAATTGGTAAAAGTAGTTGTAGATGCCATGGGTGGCGATAATGCGCCTGGCGAAATCGTAAAAGGTGCAGTGGAAGCACTCACGGAGAGCAAGGATATTTTTATTTATCTGCTCGGTATGGAAGAAGCCGTAAAGCAGGAACTTTCCAAATATACATATGACCAGGAGCGTGTAGAAGTGGTAGCCTGTTCGGAGGTAATTGAGATGGCAGAACCGCCGGTCAATGCGATCCGTAAAAAGAAGGATTCTTCTATCGTAAAGGGCATGCATATGGTACGCGAAGGACAGGCAGATGCATTTGTATCCGCAGGCAGCACGGGAGCTGTTTTAGTAGGCGGACAGGTTCTCGTTGGCAGGATCAAAGGCGTAGAAAGACCACCGCTTGCACCGTTGATCCCAACAGATAATGAAAGAGGCTGTTCTCTTCTGATCGACTGCGGTGCGAATGTGGATGCGCGTCCGTCTAATCTTGTGCAATTTGCCAAAATGGGTTCCATTTATATGGAAAGTGTTATGGGTGTTAAGAATCCGAAGGTCGGTATTGTCAATATCGGTGCGGAGGAAGAAAAGGGAAATGCACTTGTGAAGGAAACGTTCCCGCTTCTGAAGGCTTGTCCGGATATTAATTTCGTGGGCAGCGTGGAAGCCAGAGATATTCCCGCAGGTGTGGTGGATGTCGTTGTATGTGAAGCTTTTACCGGCAATGTCATTTTAAAGACCTATGAAGGCGTTGGGGCAACGCTGATCAGCAAGGTGAAGAAGGGCATGATGAGCTCCCTGCGCAGTAAGATCGGCGCACTTTTGGTAAAGCCTGCGCTGAAGCAGACTCTGAAAGCTTTTGATCTGGAGCAGTATGGCGGAGCACCTATGCTCGGACTGAAAGGGTTGGTTGTCAAGACACATGGCAGCAGTAAATCAGTAGAAATTAAAAATTCCATTCTGCAGTGTGTGACCTTCCAAAAACAGCAGATCAATGAGAAAATTAAAGAAAAAATACAGCTTGCGGATGCAAAGTAGGAGGCTTTTCACATGGAATTTGAAGTATTACAGGAGGCTCTTGTCGAGGTGATGAATGTGGCTCCGAATGAAATCCATATGGATACGACATTAGCCGGGGATCTGGGGATGGATTCACTGGATGCATTTCAGATCATTCTGAAAATTCAGGAGAGACTTTCTATAGAGCTGGATCCGAGAAAGATAGAAAAGGTGGAAACTGTCAGGCAGGCAGTAAAGCTGCTTGAGCAAACCGTGAAAGCAAATCAGTAAAGACCCTGTAAAGGGTCTTTCTTCAAGGAGAAAAAATGAATCAATACGGATTTGATGGATTGGAACAGAAGATTGGCTATATCTATAAGGACAAAAAACTTCTGCGTCAGGCAATGACACACACTTCATTTGCCAATGAGCAGAAGATGAACAAGTTAAAGAGTTATGAACGGATCGAATTTCTGGGAGATGCCATACTGGAAATGGTCAGCAGTGAGTTCTTCTATTTTACTTATCCGGATCTGCCGGAAGGAAAACTGACACAGATGCGGGCAAGCAGTGTCTGTGAGCAGGCACTGGCGATCACGGCGCGTGATCTTTCGCTGGGCAGTTACATGCTGCTTGGAAAAGGAGAAGAACTGACTGGTGGGCGTGACAGAGACTCCATTATCGCTGATGGCGTGGAAGCAATCATTGGCTCTATTTATCTGGATGGTGGCCTGGCACCGGCAAAGGATTTTATCCTGACACATGTGCTGAATGATCTGGAAAAGAAGCAGCTGTTTTATGATGCAAAATCTATTTTACAGGAAAAAGTACAGATCGGACATCTGGGAAATCTTTCATATAAACTGATTGCGGAAGACGGACCGGATCATGCAAAGCATTTTGCCGTGGAAGCATGGCTGGATGATACAAGGATCGGAAGCGGAGAGGGACATTCCAAAAAGCTGGCAGAACAGCATGCGGCGTATCAGGCACTATTGCAGATGCAGGCGCAGGAAACTAACTAAAGTAGGTGTTTTATGTATTTAAAAAGCATAGAGGTGCATGGGTTTAAATCCTTTGCCAATAAGATTTTATTTGAATTCCATAATGGTATTACCGGTATTGTAGGACCGAACGGAAGCGGAAAAAGTAATGTAGCGGATGCAGTCCGCTGGGTACTTGGTGAGCAGAGTGTCAAGCAGCTCCGTGGTGCGTCCATGCAGGATGTCATTTTCTCGGGAACGCAGAGCAGAAAACCGCTTGGTTATGCCTATGTGGCGATCACACTGGATAACAGCGATCATTCACTTGCCATTGATTATGAAGAAGTAACGGTTGCACGACGGCTGTACCGTTCTGGAGAAAGTGAATACCTCATCAACGGAACCGTATGCAGGTTGAAGGATGTTAATGAGCTTTTTTATGATACCGGTATCGGTAAAGAAGGTTATTCCATCATCGGACAGGGGCAGATCGATAAGATCCTGAGTGGAAAGCCGGAGGAAAGAAGAGAGCTGTTTGATGAAGCAGCAGGTATTGTAAAGTTCAAACGCCGTAAAAATGAAGCGCAGAAGAAGATGGAAAATGAAAGACAGAATCTTGTGCGTGTCAATGACATTTTAGCAGAGCTGGAAAAACAGACGGAACCTTTAGAGAAACAATCCGAAAAAGCAAAGATCTATCTGAAAAAGAAAGAGGAAATGAAGACACTGGATGTCAACATGTTCCTTCTGGAAAATAACAGAATGCAGCAGCAGCTGACTGATGTAACAGGCAGATATGAGATCGCGCAGGCGGATCTGAATAAAGCAAAAGACAGCTTTGCCGGCATTAAGGAAGAATACGAGCGTGTTGTTTCTGAGATCGAACGTCTGGAAGAAGAGATCGGACGGGAACGGGAAAATCTGTCAAATGCATCCGAGCTGCGTGGCAAGCTGGAAGTGCAGATCAATATTTTAAAGGAACAGATCCGGTCAGCAGGGGACAACAGAGAGCATTTTGCGCTAAGAGAGCAGAGCGTGCGCAGCCAGATCACAGAAAAAGAGGAAGAGAAAAATGCAATCTTAGAGGAAAAGAAGGCATTTGACGCGGCGTATGAAAAGATGCGTCTGCAGATGGAAGAGGCAGCAGGCAGACTTTCAGACATGCAGCAGCAGATGGACGCGTATAATGAAACAATAGAGAAAGATAAAAAGACGATCATTGATGCACTGACAGAGCGTGCAACGATCAAATCCAAGATCGGACGCTATGACACGATACTTGAACAGATCAATATCCGCAAAGCAGAGATGAGCTCCCGGCTGCTTTTGGCACAGTCGGAAGAAGAAAAGCAGGATGAAGAGATCGAGCGTTTAGAGCAGGAATTTGAGCAGATCAATGTGACGATCCGTGAGCTGAATGAACAGCAGACAAAGTTGGAAGAACGTAACAGTGAGATCACGGATGAGCTTTCCGCAAAGGATCAGAAGCTGCGTGATACGCAGGTACTGTATCATCAGGAAAAATCAAAGCTGGAAGCGATCTCCAACCTGACAGAACGCTATGACGGCTACGGAAACAGTATCCGCCGTGTTATGGAGCAGAAGGAACAGAATAAAGAGATCGTCGGTGTTGTAGCGGATATCGTCAAGGTGGAGAAAAAATACGAAGTAGCGATCGAGACAGCACTAGGCGGTAATATCCAGAATATTGTTACCGAGGATGAAGAAACAGCGAAAAAGATGATCCGTTTCTTAAAGAAGAATAAATACGGAAGAGCAACTTTCCTGCCACTGACCAGTATCCTGCATCCGCAGGAATTTAAGACGCCTGAGGTGTTAAAAGAAAAAGGCGTGCTTGGCATGGCAGATGCACTTGTGGAAACGGAAAAGAAATACCGCAATGTGGCAAAAGCAATGCTGGGCAGGATCGTCGTTGTCGATGATGTGGATCATGCAGTGCAGATCGCCAGAAAATACGATTACGGAATCCGTATGGTAACGCTCGAAGGAGAGCTGTTAGTACCGGGCGGTGCGATCAGCGGTGGTGCATTTAAAAATGCAAGCAATCTGCTGGGACGCCGCAGAGAGATGGATGAGCTTTCTGCAAAGGTCAAATCTTATCTGCATAAGGTTGATGAACTGCTGGATGAGATCGAAAGCTGCAAGGCGGAGCGTACAAAGGTGCGTAAGGATTTGGAAGCTGTCAAGGGAGATCTGCAGGCGAAATTCATTGCACAGAATACAGCCAGATTAAATGTCATTCAGGCACAGGAGAAGAAGTCGGAAGCAGGTAAGGGCTTTGAACGTCTGAAGGAAGAGGCAAAGGACGTAGAGGCACAGGTACTTGAAATAGAAGAAAACAAAAAGCAGATCCAGAAAGAACTGCTTACCTCCGAAGAAGAAGAAAAGAGACTGCAGGCTGAAGTGGCAGAGGTACAGAAAAAGCTGGATGCCCTCAGACTGGAAGAAAATGAAATTGCAAACAGTCATGCGCAGCTTGGTATGGAAACTGAAAAGGCTTTGCAGAAGCAGGGCTTTATGCAGCAGAATGTGGATCGTATCAACGGAGAGATCGGACGTGTACAGGCAGAGCTGGAAGAAATCTTAGAGAGCCTGACCGGAACAAAGGAGGATATGGATCGGAAAAACGCGGATATCGAAAAGCTGCAGCAGACGATAGATGCTTCCTATACCTCGCAGGATGAAAATAAAGAAAAACTCGAAGCGGATACGGCAAAGAAACAGGAACTGTCCGAAAAGCAGAAGGGCTTCTTTACAGAGCGGGAGAGGCTGTCTGATCAGATTTCCGCACTGGATAAAGAAGTATATCGTTTAAATGCCCAGAAGGAACGACTGAAGGAGGCACTGGATTCCCAGATCAATTATATGTGGGATGAATATGAAATCACGCTTTCCGAGGCTGCAAAGCTGAAGGATGAAGATATGAACGATCTGCCGGGCATGAAGAGACAGATCGCGGCGATCAAGGATGATATCAAAAAGCTCGGTGATGTCAATGTCAATGCCATTGAAGATTACAGGGCATTGATGGAGCGATATTCCTTCCTGTCCAATCAGCATGATGATCTGGTACGGGCAGAGGAAACACTGCAGGGCATTATCACTGATCTGGATACTGCCATGCGGAACCAGTTCCATGAAAAATTTGCCCAGATCAGTACCGAGTTTGACAAGGTATTTAAGGAATTGTTCGGTGGCGGACAGGGAACACTGGAGCTGATGGAGGATGAAGATGTGCTGGAAGCAGGCATCCGTATCATTGCACAGCCGCCGGGAAAGAAACTGCAGAATATGATGCAGCTCTCCGGTGGAGAAAAGGCGCTGACTGCGATCGCACTTTTATTTGCGATCCAGAATCTGAAACCGTCTCCGTTCTGTCTGTTGGATGAGATTGAGGCAGCACTGGATGACTCCAATGTTACCAGATTTGCAAAATACTTACATAAGCTTACAAAACACACGCAGTTTATTGTAATTACCCATAGACGTGGTACAATGGAAAGAGCAGACCGCCTGTATGGTATCACCATGCAGGAGAAGGGCGTTTCTACATTAGTCAGTGTCAATCTGATCGAAAAGGATCTGACACAGTAAGGAGAATGCGGAAAGATATGAGTGAAGAAAAGAAAGGCTTTTTTACGAGACTGAAAGAAGGTCTGACAAAAACCAGAAATAATATCGTCAGCGGGATCGATTCTGTTTTCAGCGGCTTTTCCAGCATTGATGATGATTTTTATGAAGAACTCGAAGAAATCCTGATCATGGGAGATATCGGCGTCAGAGCGACCAATGATATCATTGAGCGTTTGAAAGAACAGGTAAAACAGCAGCATATCAAGGAGCCGACGCAGTGCAAGCAGCTTCTGATCGACAGCATCAAGGAGCAGATGCAGGTTGGTGAGACGGCATATGAATTTGAACATCAGCAGTCGGTTGTGCTGGTGATCGGTGTAAACGGCGTCGGCAAGACAACCAGTGTCGGGAAGCTGGCAGGCAAGCTCAAGGAACAGGGCAGAAAGGTCATGCTGGCAGCAGCGGATACGTTCCGTGCAGCAGCAGTGGAACAGCTTGAGGAATGGGCACACAGAGCCGGCGTAGATATTATTGCCGGAGCGGAAAACGCAGATCCTGCAAGTGTGATATTTGATGCGGTGCATGCGGCAAAGGCAAGAAAGGTAGATGTACTTCTGTGCGATACGGCGGGCAGACTGCACAACAAGAAAAACCTGATGGAAGAACTGAAAAAGATCAACCGGATCATTGATAAGGAATTTCCGGATGCACACAGAGAAAATCTGGTCGTACTCGACGGGACGACAGGACAGAATGCTTTGTCACAGGCAAGAGACTGTCTCTTATACACATCTCCGAGCCCACGAGACTAGGCATGATCTCG
>ERZ1026977.1151-NODE-1151-length-10455-cov-4.837596_pt1 | contig 10455 bp, 6 predicted proteins | sample MGYA00519292_ERZ1026977 | MGnify/ENA primary metagenome ERZ1026977 (study PRJEB26926, sample SAMN06164410) | human gut metagenome | biome: ENVO:00009003; feature: ENVO:2100002; material: ENVO:00002003 | host: Homo sapiens | place: USA | collected 2012 ... | reverse complement strand
GCTCGGAGATGTGTATAAGAGACAGCAATTAATATACAACACATTATTACCCAAAAACAAATTTTCATCCATCATTTTCCACCCTACTCCCCTCCCATTCCAATTAAATTATCTACTTTCGTATTTTTTAACCACGTTAATATTACCTAACGGTTAATTAATCATTTAAGTCATGACAGAATTTAAAAAAACAAAAAGCTGAACGGAAATCAGCTGAGAAGTAAATCGTACAAATCTGATAATCAGAAGGAAGACGATAGTATAGAACAAGACAAAGCGAATGTAATAAATGAAAATTTATTAGCTTCGAGAAAGTATTACGGAGCAAATACCCATCTGTTGGTAGGCGCCCTGAGATGCTTCAAATTAGGCGGTTTTGAAGGTACGGAAGTCCATACAATCAGTGATTTTATAGAGTGGTGGGACAGTACGGGCAAAATCAGAAAGCATGTGAAAGGAAAGCATATACCTCTAAAAACAAGCAGCTTAAGAACCGAGATAGAGAGTATATGGGCGGTGATACAGAAGGAAGATACAGAACATATAGATCCCTATGGATATGATGTAAAGATTAATCAGTAATAGTTAACTCCAAAGAAAGGGCATAATTTTGCCCCGTCAACAGGATAGTGAAAGGGCTACACCCTTCCACCGGGATGGTGTAGCCCTAACCTAAAAAGGGTGTAGCTATCCAAGACAAAGGGTGTAGCCATCACAGACGGTTGATTATAAACCATTTATAAACAACTAAAATCATTAAGATGGAGAAACAAACGTTGGGACACCAACAAAAGTATGTAACGAAAAACGAAAGAGTGGAGAATCTATGGAAGAAACTGATTGGGCAGGAAACAGACTTATCCGAAGAAACCATCGCATGGATGGCACGACGAATTTTACAATTAACTGCCTACATGCCATACGGATGTGCACTGATAGCCTATCGAAAACAAAATGGAGATTTTTACATGGGAAGAGGAACACTGATACATTACGAAGCCGATTTCCACCGCAAATACGACATCGAGCGTATTCAGAACCATGTAGTGTACTGGGATATAGAGCAACAGGGATGGAGAACGTTCCAGATCGAGAACTTCCTGGAATGGAAACCGGTGGTAAGTTGAAAATTGAGAGTTGAAAATTAAAAAACAAAAGATTATGGATTCATATCTATTACATGATGCCAATGCAGGCAATAACTTTAAAATGATGATAATGATGCAAAAAGAGGGAATGAAAGGATACGGTATCTACTGGATGCTGCTGGAATTTCTAAGATTACAGGACGGATATAAGGCAGACTTAAGAGTATTGCCCATACTGGCACAGAAAATGAGAGTTACGGTAACCACCCTGAAGCGGATCATATATGACTATGCACTCTTCGAGGTAAACGGCACAAGCTTTTCATCGCCCGGACTCACACTGCGCATGAAACCATGGGACGCCCAACAGGACGCAAAAAGAGAGTCAGGCCGTCGTGGAGGGTTGGCTAACCAGCAGAAAATCAGAGATGCCAAGGCAAGCAACGCTTTAGCTACAAACAAAGAGAATAAAGAGAATGAAACAATCCCCTCTATATCTCCCCAGGGAGACACGAGGAAGAATGAGGAGATTCTTCTTGTTCCACCGGAGTATGCACTCAACAAACAGACACACAACTATGAAGGATTGATAGAAGAATTGGAACGGCAAAAAGTGACATCCTTAAAAGAGAAAAATGCCATTCTCAGACTGACCGACTTTGGAAGACTGGGAGGCAAAATATGGAAAATCATCTATGACATCAACAATTCGCCACAGATGAAAGCAAGGATTGTGATGCCCGGAAAATATATTCTGAAGCTGTTGCAAAATTAAGTAGATGATCATAATTAGTTTATACTTTGCAAGTATAAGCTAATTATGACATACCTCCCCTGATCATCCTACATAAATATCAGCTGCTTTTTAAGCAAGTCCACAATATCGCTTTGCAGTTTCTGCGCATTGATAGGTTTAGAAGTGTACGCATCAAAACCACTGTTCAGAATGCGTTCTTCATCTTCGGCATAGACATAAGCTGTCACTGCCATAATCGGGACCGTCGGCGACATTTCACGTATAAGTTGTGTAGCTTCGTAACCGGTCTTTTTAGGCATATTGATATCCATCAATATCAGATGGGGGTTGTATTGCTTGAATAGCTCCACCGCCTCTTCCCCATCCCAGGCATGGAGAATGTTGTACTGACGCTTCAGGATAGATTCGAACAACAGGAAATTACTCTCATTATCCTCAGCTATCAGAACTGTGAGTTTACTCTCCACTTTATTCAACCGGTGCTCCTTCTGTTCCCTCACCGATTTGAGCTCAACGGGACGATAAGGAAGAGTAAACCAGAAAGTAGATCCCTTGCCGGGTTCCGATTCCACACCAATCTCACCACCCAGATTCTCTACAATACTTTGGCAAATAGAGAGTCCCAGTCCTGTGCCCTGCGAGAACGAATCAAGCTTTACAAAACGACCGAACACAGTATCTTTCTTGTCTTTTTCAATTCCATATCCCGTATCCGTGATATAGAAATAGAGAAAATCAGTATTTTTCAGATGATAACCAAAAGTGATGCTTCCACTGGGGGTAAACTTCATAGCATTATTCATCATATTGGTTACCACTTGTGTCAGCCTGTTCTTCTCAATGTTTACAAAACAATCCGGCATTTCCGGCAGATATCGGATGACAACCGCATCATTTTTCTGGCGAAGCCGGGCGGATTCTTCCAACTCCTGAAACAAGGCATTCAGATCTATATCAGAATAGACAAACTCAAGTGTTCCGGACTCAATCTTGGAAAGATCCAAAATATCTCCTACGAGTTGCAACAACAGGGTATTATTGTTCTCGATAATATTGATGTATTCTTCTTTTTCTTCCGGCTCTTCCGCATCCGCCAGAATACTGGAAAAACCGACAATGGCATTGAGCGGGGTACGTATTTCGTGGCTCATATTAGCCAGGAAAGCTGATTTAAGACGATTGGATTCTTCTGCTTTTTCTTTTGCCGTAATCAAATCTTCTTCCATTTTCTTTCGCCCGGTGATCACGAGAGAAGAACCGATCAAAGTAATCGGATTGCCCTTTTCATCCCGCTTATCAACCGTGGCCTGAGCCTCAACCCATTCATAACGCGCCACTCCATTCTTGCGGACTATCACACGATATTCTTCCTTAATTTTAGAAACATTACCTTCCGTCAGTTCCTTATAGGCTTTCTTTACCCGTTCCCTATCTTCCTTACAGATTTTGGCAAAATATTGGTAATCGGGTACGGAAAGCTGATCTTCGTTCATCATGCTGTCGTCATGGCTAAGCTCCACCGGACGGTTCACATCACAGAGCATGGTACCCTTTTCCAGATCCCATTTCCAAGGAACGATATTCGCCACATCCAGCGACATTGACAATTTATGATTAGCGGAACGCAACATCTGTTGTGTCTCGGCCAGTTCGGTATTGTCTACGCAGAAAACATCAATGAATCCCTTATGCTTGGAAGGCGTCAGAATCACATTGAAATAATTACCTATATTTTCGTAATAGTATTGATAAGAAAGTTCCTTTTGAGTGGAAGTAACCATGCTATAGAGGTGGCACATCCTTTCAAAACCTTTCGGATCCGCCTCACTTCCTTTTTTGCCGATGACCTCACCCATGGATTTGAAGTATTTCTCAAAACGTGGATTGGCTTCTACGGTGATATAGTCCACAATCTTTCCCGCAGAGTCATAAATCAGTTGCTGTTTCAAATAAACGATGGGCATATTCTCAAACAAACTGTGATAACTGGTCATCAGTCTGATCTGTTCTTCCTGCTTTTTTCTTGCTCTGGACAGCCACCCCATCCGCAGCCACATAAACAAGAGCATGATGACTACAATGGCAATTATGACGCTATATTTATGTTGTTCCCAGAAAGAGGGCGGCATCATATAAAAGACTGAATTGGGAGGACACAAGCCAGGCGATAATCCGGCTTCCATAAGATCGTAATAGTTGAACATGGGAGTAGGCACACCACAGTCTACGATGCGGGCTCCTTTCTCGTTGACACCGGATAAAACACCGTTGGTAATCTCAACCACTTTTCTTCCAACAGTTTTTTCATCAAAGAAATAGCCGCCTACCAGACCGTTCCGCTGCAATCCGGTATTATCTAATGAGAAGATAGGTGAAGAGGAATAATAGCTCAGAATTCTGGAAATATTATTGGTTAATACGACATTCCCTTTTTGAGTATCCTGATGCCATGAGCAAAAGAGAACTCCGCTGTTTGCCTCTGCATGGCTCAATGAATCCGCCAATGCATCGGTAGTCATTACACCGGCAACATAATCCTTTATTTCAAGTTCGGGAAAGTTCTTGCTCACAATCTCTTTTAAATCCGAACGGAATTGGGCACTTATATACCGGGCATCCGACAGAAATATCAACTCATCCATTTCAGGCATCAAATCCTGCATCAGCGAAACTGTTTCTTTGAGATATGCAGGTACATAGAATACAGTCAGCGACAAATCTCCTTTATAATCTTTCAAAGGAGTTCTCTCTTCTACCGGAATGGCGCGCCTCTCCAGATAAGCCTCTTGCGGACCGACGTAATCCGTCTCCGTACAAAGAATCACAGGGACATCTTTCCATTGTTTTTCTATATCATCTCTCAGCACCCCCCAGGAAGCACTACCTAAAAGAATCAGGAGTTTTGGAGGATTGTCTGCATATTTTCCAAAGAGACCTTCTTCATATTCCAATAATTCTTCTGCATTTTGTAAATGCATAAATTGACTGCCCATGTGCTCCACATCCACTACATAAGGAGAATTTTTATGCTGATAAGAATTATAAATAGGGATGATAAAGTCGTTGCTCCATCGGGAAGAGCCACTGTATGCGTTGAGAATCAATATTCTATCTTCATTGCCCGGTTTAAATGCTGAGGATACTTCGCCAAATACATTAACAGCATTTAAAAGAAAAGCAACTAATATAATAAACACTCTGATTATTATTTGCAAATATTTCATCGAAATTACAGTTTAGTCTCCAAGTGTACCCATTCTTTACCACACAAGGAACAAAAGGTCTACATCATAGAGAAATTAGACTGCAAAACTAATTAAAAATCAGAGAATTCCCAGTTTTTGGAAAAGAGATTTTTAAAGAGGATTGCGTATCTTCCATATTCTGCGTACTTTTGAAAGCATAAAACAATATTATCAATGAAAATACTTCATACCAGCGACTGGCACCTGGGACATACATTATATAATTATGACCGTAGCCACGAGCAACAAGCATTTTTGCAACAACTAACCCGCATCGTAGCAGAAGAAATGCCGGATGCAATGGTAGTGAGCGGAGACATCTATCACTACTCCACCCCATCGGCAGCCACACAAAAGATGTACACGGATGGTATGCTCGAAATTCACAGGGCATGTCCCGGAATGACGATTGTGGTAACTGCCGGAAACCACGACAGCAGTTCTAAACTGGAAATAGACAGCAGTCTATGGAACCATTTTGGTGTGAAAGTCGTGGGAAACATCGAACGTACCCGGGAAGAGGTGAATCTGGAAAAACATATCGTGGAAGTAATAGATGAAGCAGCAGCACTGAAAGGATATATCATTGCCGTCCCCCACGTCTATCCACAGAATTTCCCGATGCTGGACACTGAAACGCCACGCGAAGAACGGCAAGCACGTTTCTTCCAGGCATTGCTGGACGAAGTAGGAAAAATGAACACGGGAGGATTGCCCGTTGTATTAATGGCACACCTCTCCATAGAAGGCAGCGACCGGACGGGACATGACGAAACCGTGGGTGGAATAGAATACGTCCCCATCAGTTCCATGGGCGAAGGATACGATTATCTGGCACTCGGACACATTCATTGTCCGCAGAACATCAAAGGAAACGGACGGCATGCACGCTATTGCGGTACCCCCCTACCCGTCAGTTTCGACGAAGCTTATCCGCACTCCGTATCTATCGTCGAATTAAAAGGACGGGAAGCGCCACAGATAAGGACAATAGAAATAGAAAATCCAATACCACTCGTCACCCTCCCCAAGGAACCGGTAGTCTTTGAAGAAGCCATAAAGTTACTGGAAGAATATCCGGACGATAAACCGGCTTATATCCGCCTGAATGTTCTGATAACAGACTATCTGGCACCCGACTGCAATGAACGGGCATCGAATGCCGTAAGAGGAAAAAGCTATAAATACTGCTATATCAAATCCAACCGCGAAAAACAAACTTCAGACTACATAGCCCGGCACATCTCCATCCAGGAAATGCAGGAAATGTCTCCGCTGGAAATAGCCAGACTTTATTATCAGGAGGCAGAAGGAGAAGAGATGGACGAGGAACTCTGTGAACTGATGAGCAGTGTCGTACAGAAAGTGAGAGAAAAGAATAATCTGCGCTAATCCGTGTAATCTGTGGTGAACTATGAAACTTCAAAAACTGACTATAAAGAATCTGGCCTCGATAGAAGATGCCGTCATTGATTTTGAGAACGGCCCCTTAAGTGAAGAATCCCTGTTCCTGATCTGTGGTGAAACAGGCGCCGGCAAAACAACATTACTCGATGCCATTTGCCTGGCACTCTATAATGAAACGCCCCGCATGGAACGCACAGCAAATGAAAAGTACCGGGATGTAGGGCAAACGTTTTCTTCTAAAAAGGAAGATGTGGCTATAAACGACAGCCGCCAACTGATGCGACGGAATACCAGTGAAGCTTGGACAGAACTGGAATTTATCGGATCAAACGAAATACCTTACATCGCCAAATGGTACGTAGCCCGCGCACATCGGAAAGCATCCGGTGCCATTCAAGACACTAAATGGACGCTGGAAAACTGTAAAACCAACCTCCAACTCACCAAGAGAAACGAAATCAAAGCGGAAATACAAGAAGCCGTAGGGTTGAACTTCGAGCAATTCTGCCGCACCACCCTATTGGCTCAAGGAGATTTCACTAAGTTTCTTCAGAGCAAAGAAAGTGAGAAATCGGACATCCTGGAGAAACTGACAGGTACCGGAATTTATTCTGAAATAGGTGCAGGGATTTATGCCATAACGAAAGAAAAGCGCGTAGACTATGAGAATCAGAACCGGAAACTGGAAGGAATCCATGTGCTGACTGAAGAAGAAATGACCGGAATTAACGAAACAATGGCTGCGTTAAGTAGCGAAATCAACGGAAATACCGGGCAAAAGAACATAGCAGCACTGAAACGTGACTGGCTGAAAAGAAATACTGAACTCACCCTTACTCAAGAAAGTCAACAGAGAATCTGGGAAGTGAAGAAAGAACAGTTACAATCGGATGACTTCCGGCAGAAAGAACTACTGATAAAGGATTGGAATCACACTGCGGATGCCCGCAATTGGCTCTCCTCTTTCAAACAGCAGCAGTGGCAACAAGAAATCAATGCCGAACAAACCGAAAGCTTGAAGCAGAATTTCATCCGCCTCAGCAGTGGCTGCGTTTGGCTGAAGGAGAATATGAAAGAGCAACAGGCAAAACTAATTCTTGCTGAAGAATATCTGCAAACCCATGCACCGTTCCTGCCCATGTTCGAGCAGAGCCAGTCTATCGTCACCGATTTGAATGCCGTGCTCTCCTCACATTCCCGCATCTCCATTTACGAAAAGCAGATAGTGGAATTGATCCGGCAGCAACCTGCCCAAGAGCAAGAACGCACAAATAAGGAGAATGACTTCAATCTGAAAAGCAAAGAGAATCAGATCAGGCAACAGGAAATAAACCAACTGAACGCACAGCTTGATTCCATGAACCGGAGTGCCTTGCAAGAAAAGAAAAGTACATTGGAGACTATCAAAGAGAATTTGCAGAAAGCTCAAAATGCCCTGATAGTACTGGAAGATAAAAAGGCAGCTTTGGCCACAGCAGAAGAAAACGAGAAATCACTGGAAACCAATCTGCAAGCCGGCAAGAACCGGAACGGGAAACTTAAAAACGAATTCGACACTCAGAAGAAGGCGTACGATGACCTCAAAGAGCTTTATGACAAACAAAAAGAAGCTGTGGAGGAATGGGCCAAAGAAGCCCGTGCCCGTCTATCCATAGGAGATATGTGTCCGGTATGCGGCCAGAAGATAGAGGTACTCAGCAAGGACGAAGATTTTCAGTCGATGCTTGCCCCTATCCGGCAGTCGTTGGAAGCAAAAGAGAAAGAATACAAGGAAGCGGAACAAGCATTAAACAGCAACCGGACAGAGGTCAAAACTTACGAGAATATGATAGCGAACAGCCGCCTGGCAACAGAAAAGACCCGAAAAGGTCATGATCTTGCCCGAACGGAAGCAGAAGAGCAATGCAGTCGGTGTTCTATTCCAAGCATCTCCGACAATACCAAAGAAATACTGGAAAAGTTATTTCAGGAGAATAAACTGAATCTGGAGAATGTCAATGCCAAACTAAATGAAGTACAAACCCTCTCCAACCATATTTCCCGGCTGCAACATCTGAAGGATAATCACCAGAAAGCTGTGGAAGCCGCCCGGAATGCATTGGACACCGCCGACAAAAATCTGACGAAGCTGAAAAACGATATCACCAATAAACATTCACTGGCGGAAAGTGAAAAAGAGATTGTTCGTACTACGCTGGAACGCGTCAGCCCACTGATTCTTTGGGAAGGGTGGCAAACGGAGTGGCAGACCTCCCCTACCGCTTTTATCGAACGCCTACAGAAATCCGCAGAGCATTATAAACTTGCACAGAACAGACAGGCGGAATTAAAAACTGCCATCGCCCTCATCGATAAAGAACTGAGCAGCATATCCGCCACACAAGAACTGATCTGTACGGCTTTCCCTGAATGGAGGGATCTTACGGCAAAGGAAAAAATGGAAATCAAGAATCTGGGAATGGCGTGGAATACGCTGAATTCTAACGTCAGCGGACTGAAACAGAACATCCTGTCTGTCCGGAAGAATCTCGATGAGCTACAAGCCAGCCTGACAGCATTCTATACCACACACCCGGATATGGACGAAGCACGCCTCATCGCTCTTTCCTCCTACTCCAACGAACAAATAGAATCTCTGCGTAGCGGACAGCAGAGGCTTAGAGAAGAAGAAGTGGCAGCACAGACAGCCTTCAGACTTACAACCGGCCAACTGGAAGAACACCAAAGTAAGAAGCCGGAAATGGAAGAAGAAGAAAACCTTGAAAGTCTGGATAGTCTTATCACTGCTTTGGATGAAAAGATCACAGCAGGCAATCAGACCCTCTTACGACTGAAAATCCAATTGGAAGAGAATGCGAAAAACATTGCCCGGATCAAAGATGAGAAGAAACGTGCAGACGAATTACGGGAGGTTTATCTGAAATGGGACCGCCTTTGCCATCACTTTGGTGACGAGAAAGGAACGAATTTCCGAAATATTGCCCAGAGCTTCGTACTGAAAGAATTGCTCAATGGAGCAAACTTCTACCTGCAACGCCTGACCGAACGTTACGAGTTGGAATGTCAGGCAGGTTCACTCACCATTCTGCTGCGCGATTTATATCAGGGAGGTGCGGCACGTCCGGCCTGTACACTGTCCGGCGGAGAGAGTTTCCTGGTTTCTCTGTCATTGGCACTCGGTTTGTCTTCACTCAGCCGGCATAGCCTGTCTGTAGATACATTGTTCATTGATGAAGGATTCGGAACCCTGAGCAGTGATTATCTGAACACAGTAATGGACACACTGGAGAAACTGCACCAGATGGGCGGCAAAAAAGTGGGTATCATCAGCCATGTAGAAGGACTGCGCGAACGGATCAAGACCCAGATACAGGTGAAGCGAATTGATAATTCGAGAAGTGAAATCACAACAGTGAGGACACTATGAATTTTATTGTGTACTTTTGTAGCAACTATTAATAGAAAAAGACAATGAAGAAGTTCATAAAAGGAGTCCGGTTTGCTCCTAAAAACTATTCCGACGAAGTAGAAGTGAAGATTCAACACTATAAAAAGGAAGGTTATAAACTACCGTCGCGCCACTTATTGCGCACCGAAGAACAACTGGCGGGTATCCGCGAAAGTGCCAAAATCAACACCGCACTGCTGGATTACATTTCTGCAAACATCCGCGAAGGAATGTCCACTGCGGAAATTGACCACATGGTTTATGAATTTACAACGGATCATGATGCAATACCTGCCCCTTTCATGTACGAAGGTTTTCCCAAAAGTGTATGTACAAGCATCAATGACGTGGTATGTCATGGCATCCCAAGCACGAAAGAGTTCCTGCGCAGCGGAGATATTGTGAATGTAGACGTTTCCACTATTTATAAAGGATATTTCTCGGATGCGTCACGAATGTACATGATCTGTCTCTTATACACATCTCCGAGCCCACGAGACTAGGCATGAT
>ERZ1026977.1150-NODE-1150-length-10460-cov-4.582893_pt1 | contig 10460 bp, 8 predicted proteins | sample MGYA00519292_ERZ1026977 | MGnify/ENA primary metagenome ERZ1026977 (study PRJEB26926, sample SAMN06164410) | human gut metagenome | biome: ENVO:00009003; feature: ENVO:2100002; material: ENVO:00002003 | host: Homo sapiens | place: USA | collected 2012 ... | reverse complement strand
TCGTCGGCAGCGTCAGATGTGTATAAGAGACAGCAATGTGGTATCCGGGATTCACTGAATATGTAAACAGCCAGCCAACACTTGCGAATAAACGTATATACATCAGCCTCGGCGGCAAGGAATCGCGGACATCCGACAGGCTGATGTCAACTGTTGCGGATCGGACAAAGGAGATTTGCGACCTGCTGAAGAAGGACAACGATGTGATATATGAGATAAATCCAGGTGGGCATTTTGCCGATTCCGGGAAGAGGCTGGCGAAGGCTGTGAAGTGGATAGAGAAGGCAAAAGGATAACAAAAAGCACAGGAGAGCACATATATACAATCGTTCACTGGCAGAACGATACGAGGCATAACATATACCGGATAGATATATATTTTTATCGGAATAGATGATAATATATGGGGCAGACATATGGAGTAGATAGATTAATGGCAGACACGATCCGGTAAGTATATGCAGCGAAAAATCAGATCGTGGTAAGCTGGAAAGAAGGGCAACATGGGTAAACAGACAAAGAAAAAGAAAAGCACAGGAGCAGCAAAGGAGATATTTGCAAAGCCCCCAGGAAGGCTCGGCAAATGGAATGCGATAGCATTTGCAGTGCTTGTTGTGGGAGAGCTTATATACTATTATGCGGCAACACCGGCGATCAATATACAGAGTACAAGTTTCTGGGTATGGATGGTCATTTCAGTTGCGCTTGTTGGCTTTTGTACGCTTGATTTCACGGTGGAGAGTAATGATACCAGAAGTGTCGCAACGAAAGCAACGAAACCGGCAGCATGGATAGTAGTAATAATGATAGCGGTCGGACTCATTATGGTGGCGGCGTCATCCAAACTGTTTTGTGCATCAAAGTATGCAAGTCTCATCAATATAGAGGATGGAGATTTCCAGACAGATATCCCGGAGAGCAGGCAGATAAATGACATTGCGCTGATGGATACAAGCACAGCGAGGATCATAGGTGAGAGAGCCGTCGGTTCACTCTCGGATGTGGTCAGCCAGTACGAGGTCAGCGGCAATTACAGCACTATAGATTATAATGGCGCGCCGATGAAAGTCGCAGCACTCAATTATGCGGGCTTCATCAAATATATGAACAACAGGAAGAACGGAATCCCGGGTTATGTTCTTGTCGATCCGGTAAAGAATGAGGCACACTATATACAGACTGAAAAGCCTATAGTGTATTCACCTTCAGCGTATTTCAACAAGAACCTGTACAGACATGTCCAGATGGCTTATCCGACATATATATTTGAAGGTTTCTATCTGGAGCTCAATGACGATGGCAATCCATATTACATCTGTCCGGTTCTTGAGTCGCATGCAGGACTCTTCGGTGCAAAGGATGTAAAGGGTGTGGTTATATGTGATCCGTGTACGGGCGATACAGAGTATCATGAAGTCAGTGATGTTCCACACTGGGTGGACCGTGTGTATGATGGCGACCTGGTGTGCCAGAAATACGACTGGTACGGCGAACTCTCAGGCGGCTACTGGAACAGCGTATTTGGCAATAAGGGCTGCAAGAGGACTACGGATGATTATGGTTACAAGGTTATGGACGGCGATGTGTGGGTATATACAGGTGTCACATCGGTAAATGGTGACGAGTCCAACATAGGATTTGCTCTGATGAATCTCCGAACAGGAGAGAGCAAATATTATAAGGTGGCAGGTGCAGAGGAATACTCAGCCATGTCATCGGCAGAGGGACAGGTACAGCATCTTGGTTATAAGGCATCCTTCCCATCACTCATCAATATCAGCGGAATACCAACCTACATCATGGTCTTAAAGGACAACGGTGGCCTGGTAAAGATGTATGCGCTTGTCGATGTGGAGAAGTACAATATTGTAGCTACAGGCACTACCCAGAAGGACGCACTTGCGGCATACAACAAGCTGCTGGCAGAGAACGGACTTAAGAGTACGCAGAGCATGACGGACGATATACCAAACAGACAGATCACGGTAGCTGATATCAAATATATCAACATGGATGAGACGACATATGTGTATATCACGGATGAAAATGGCAATGTATACAAGCAGGATTTCTCAGAGAACGAGGAACTGATATTTATACAGAGCGGGGATAAAATAAAAGTATTTTATCAGGAATCAGACAACGGAATAAATGACATAATATCTGTTGAGAGATAGATTTATTCACTAAATAAAGGCTCTCCCTGTGATAAACAGGGGGAGCTTTTTGCATGATAATGTGGTATTATAGAAATATCTTATTGAGAATAAATCTATATAACTGATTAATTATGATTGACAAGGAGGTTATTATCATGGATAAAAAGGCGATCTACAGTTTATCATACGGGATTTTCATGTTGTCCACAAAGCTGGGCGACAAGGCAAATGGCTGCATCATCAACACCTGTATACAGGTGGCGAACAATCCAACGCGGGTTGCGATATCGGTTCTCAACACGAATTACACATGTGATCTGCTCAAGGAGAGTGGTGTGTTTGCCCTTAGTGTACTTGACGAGCAGTGTACATTTGACTCGATAAAGCACTTCGGTTTCCAGTCGGGAAGAGACGTGGACAAATTCGAAGGAATAAAGATGCCGGAGGATATCAACGGAATCCCATACATGGGCTGGTATGCCTGCGCGGTTATCAGTGGCAAGGTAGTTGAGAGCCATGATCTCGGAACGCACACGTTGTTCATCGCGGAGGTGGTAGACGCAAAGACATTGTCAGACAAGGCGCCTCTCACATATGCTGATTATCAGGCACATGTAAAGCCAAAGGCAGACAAACCTCCTAAGACAGATAAGAAGATAGTGGGATGGCGCTGCAAGATATGTAACTATGTATATGAAGGAAGTGAGCTCCCGGCAGATTATGTATGTCCTCTGTGTGGACACGGAGCAGACGACTTTGAACCTATATATGAGTAATGTAAGATATGCCGTTATCGGCAAGAAATGAACGGCTTCAAATCTTGAAAAAGTTGATTTCTTGCCGGTAACGGCATATACTATCTATATACAAAACACTGTGCAGATGATAAAAGCCCATTGCGTAAAAGGAGGGATTTTCATGGGTTATATTTCAGTTGCAGAGACTGCAAAAAAATGGAATGTGTCAGAACGAACCGTTAGAAATTACTGCGCTCATGATAAGATTCCTGGGGCTTTTCTGACGGGAAAGACGTGGAATATACCGGATTCTGCGCAGAAACCAATGCGTCAATCTGCGGGAGAAGAGAACCGGGATCTGCTGACTGTGCTGAGAGAAGAGAAAAAAAATGGAATTAAAGGTGGCATTTATCATAAGATACAGGTGGATCTCACTTACAATTCCAATCATATAGAGGGCAGCAGGCTCAGTCATGATCAGACACGGTATATATATGAGACAAATACTATAGGCGTGAGTGATCAGGCGATAAATGTTGACGATATAGTCGAGACGACCAATCATTTCAGGTGTATAGATCTGGTGATCGATGATGCAAAGAACTTATTAAGTGAGAAAATGATAAAGGAATTGCATTTGATTCTCAAGAATGGAACTCAGGACTCACGAAAAGAATGGTTTGCGGTGGGAGATTACAAGAAAGTTCCGAATGAGGTGGGCGGTCATGATACGGCTTTGCCGGAAGAAGTTCCAGAGAAAATGAAAAATCTCCTTGCAAGATACCGCAAGCTCAATGAAAAGACACTAGATGATATTCTGGATTTTCACCATGAATTTGAAAGTATTCATCCGTTTCAAGATGGCAATGGCAGGGTTGGCAGGCTGATATTGTTCAAGGAGTGTCTGAAATATGATATAGTTCCATTTATCATAGATGAAGATCTCAAATGGTATTATTATAGAGGACTTTCAGAATGGAATAGAGAAAGAGGATATCTGCGGGATACCTGCCTTACTGCGCAGGATAAGTTTAAAAAGTACCTGGACTATTTCAGGATACAGCACAGAGATTAAAATAATGGAGGAAATTATGGACAGAGAAAGAATGATGAAGAACGTAGCAGAGATATTCAGCCGCGGTGCGGTGGAGAAGAATCTTCCGGCATGGATAAATATGCGCCACGCCTGGAAAGCAAGTGATGCGGCGAGAGACAGAGGGCTTGAATATCCGGCAAATGTTGTACAGATAAAGAATCTGGATTACAAAAAGGAGCTTGATGAGGTCCGTTTCAATGAGCTGATTGAAACATGGGACAAAGGTGTAGAGAGGAACATTATATTCTTTGCCGATTCCGGGGATGCCGCAGACGTGGATTCTGCAAGCTATACATCCAACAGCTACATGGATATCTGCGTTCCAATATCGTATATGACAGATGAAAACAGAAAATATCCGGTGATAGTGAGCGTGCATGGCGGAGGCTGGTTCTATGGTGACAAGGAACTGTACAGCCACTATTGCTGCCTTCTTGCGGAGCACGGGTACGTGGTGGTGAACTTTAACTATAGATTGTCACCGCAGAACAAATATCCTGCGGCCATAGAGGATGTGGCGTATCTCATTCGGTATATCCATGAGAATGCGCAGACACTTGGAATAGACATGGACAATCTCTACATGGTCGGTGATTCGGCGGGGGCACAGCTCACGGCAAATTATTGCATCATAGCATCAAACAGCGATTACAGGGCAAAGCTTGATTTCTTCACATATGATCTACTGCCTAAGAAGGTATGCCTTAACTGTGGTGCATACAAGATGGCAGAAAGAAATGACAATATATCCGCATGGTATCTGAGAAATGATGTGGATGATGACCAGAATAGTGACGGAAAAACAAGTTCGCACGACAAAGCTGAAAAATGTGAAAGTAAGAAAATAAGCCAGGCATATGCAGTGACTGAGGAACAATACAAGTTGTTTATGGATCAGCTTGATTATATAAATACTGATTTCCCGGAGGCGTACCTCATGTACAGTGTAAATGATGATCTGGCATCACATACAAAAGCGTTGGATGAGGTGCTGAACAAAGTTGGAGTTGCACATATCACAAAAGCGTATGGACAGAACAATCCTGACAGCGGCCATATATTCCATATGAATATGTACAATCCAGAGGGAATACTCTGTAACGAGGATGAGTGTGCATTTATGAAATAAAAAAACTGTTTGACAACACGACATCAGAATGCTATCCTAAAAATCAGATAAAGGCAAAGACAGGAAGGAGTACTTAAGTCACTGTCACTTCAGAGAGTAGGCGTTTGGTGCGAGCCTATAGGACACCTTAAGGAAGCAGTCCCCGAGCTGTGACCGCGAAAGTTTTCCGGGTAGTGGTCAACGGAAGGTTCCACGTTATAGGAACAACGATAGTGATGGCTGTCGGCTGAGAGCAGGAATAAGTTCCTGAATTTAGGTGGTAACACGGACAAGAAAGTTCGCCCTAAGCATATTATAAGTATGCTTAGGGCTTTTATTTTGCGTTTTCAGGGTGACAAGCGGCTGCGATGCGCGAGCTTGCTCGCGGGCATCGGCAGATGCGGAGTAATCTCGAAGAAAACGCAAGTTAAAACCAACAATCAGCAAACACAGACAACAAGGGATCAAGAGATATAAAGGAGTGTGTATCATGAGAAAATTCGAAAAATCATCAAAGCTTGACAATGTGTGTTACGACATAAGAGGTCCTGTTATGGACGAGGCAAACAGAATGGTGGCTGAAGGGGTAAATGTCCTTAAACTGAACATAGGAAATCCTGCACCGCACGGACTTATGGCACCTGATGAAGTTGTAAGGGATATGGCATATAACCTCAGAGATACCGAGGGATATTCGGATTCAAAGGGACTTTTTTCTGCAAGAAAGGCGATCATGCAGTATTGCCAGCTGAAGAATATTCCAAATGTGGGAATCGATGACATATATACAGGAAATGGAGTCAGCGAACTTATCACCATGTCCATGCAGGGACTGCTTGATTCGGGAGATGAGATACTTGTCCCGATGCCTGACTATCCGTTGTGGACGGCTTCTGTTAACCTGGCAGGAGGAACAGCGGTTCATTATCTTTGTGATGAGCAGTCCAACTGGTATCCGGATATAGAAGATATCAAGAAGAAAATAACCTCAAGAACAAAAGGAATCGTAGTCATCAACCCTAACAACCCTACAGGAGCTCTCTATCCAAAGGAGGTTCTTGAGCAGATAGTTCAGGTTGCAAGGGAGAATGAACTTATCCTTTTTGCCGATGAGATATATGACAGGCTCGTCATGGATGATAAAGAGCATGTGGCTCTGGCTTCACTGGCACCTGACCTTTTCACGATAAGTTTTAACGGACTGAGTAAGTCACACCGAGTTGCAGGTTACAGAGTTGGCTGGATGTGTCTGTGCGGAAACAAGAGCAATGTGAAGGGATACATAGAGGGACTTAACCTCCTGTCATCCATGAGACTTTGCTCGAATGTTCCTGCTCAGAGTATAGTTCAGACCTGTCTTGGAGGCTACCAGAGTGCAGATGAGCTGCTCTTGCCGGGAGGAAGGATCTATGATCAGAGGGAGTATATATACAAAGCACTCTGCGATATACCGGGAATAAGTGTGGTTAAGCCGGAGGCAGCGTTCTACATATTCCCGAAACTTGACAAGGAGAAGTTCAACATCACAAATGATGAACAGTTCGCTCTTGATCTTTTGAGGGATAAGCACATCCTCGTCACATGTGGAACGGGATTTAACTGGAAGGATCCGGATCACTTCAGGATAGTATATCTTCCAAATATGGAGATACTCAAGGAGGCAACCGCAAAGCTGGCTGATTTCCTGAGTTATTATCACCAGTAAAATATCAGGCACTAATATAAAATGTCAAATAACAGGAGTCTCATATGTAGGGCTCCTGTTATTTTTTTGAAGAAGATTTAAGATTCCCATATATTGCGGAATATATGTATATAAGTTTATTATAAAAGCAGGGACAACATGGGGGATAATTTAAGATAGGGGGGACATATGAAAACAAACTTATTTCTGATAACAAAATACTGGAGATATCATAAAAAGCAGTTTGCGAGCATGCTTACCTCGATAGTGATATTAACGGCTTTCCTGTTGATTGCACTTTTGATGGAGAGAACAGAATGTAGACGGCAGTATGATGACAAGCTGCGGGGAAGTAGTAAGACATTTTATCTGTATAGCAATCTTGGCAGTGATGCCTATGAGGAGATGTCAGAAGACAAAAGGGTCAGCATGATCGGGCGTACGGCTATATGTGGAAAGCTGGGAAATGACAAAACACAGTATACATATGGTACATATATTGACGATGCGGCAGAGGATCTTGAATATGTAAAGCTTTCGTCGGGAAGATTCCCTGAAAAAACCGGGGAGGCAGCAGTGTACGATTATGTGTTGGAGGATATGTTTTTTACTGTTGATCCTGACTCGTATGTTGGAAAGGAAGTAACATTTGACAGTTATGATTTGGATGATACATATCTGTTGAGAACAGGTAGACATGTGGGACAGATTACGTTTACTATCACAGGTGTATTGTGTACAGACAGCAGAAGAGATCTTAAGGAGAACAGAGTAGACTGGGGATCTGACCTTTCGGAAGTACAGATGCCAACTATATATCTGTGGCGGGATGACTGTGATTTGGATGAGAATACATTCGTATATACTGCTGTCTCACTGTATGGTGATGACGAGATAACAGAGCAGTCGGAGAGCGCTATGGAAGAGTTTGCGCAGGATTATTATGACAAAACTGGAATATGGCCAAGATCCGGCCGCAGCAGATCGGCTGCAGAAGATATCTGCAACATTACCCTTGGAAACGAGAAGCTTAACAGCGAAAGTTATCTGTCGGACTCTGTCCAGGGAATACTATATTTCAGTGTTATTGCTGTGATCTTGTCGGCTATATCCCTGTTTGGCGTGATGATAACTGTTATGAGCGAGAGGCAGAAATCCCTGGATATCGTGAGAGATATAGGAGCCAGCCGGATGAAAGTGGCTTGGATACATATATTGGAATGGGGAATCCTGCTGGTTTCAGGAGTGATATGCGGCGGAGTCGTTGGAATCACTGTATATGAGGCCATACTCGAGATTCAAAGTCGTTTTCTGAGGCTGCCTAAATTGCGCGGTTATACAGTGGAGTGGTGTGTACAGCAGATTACAGAAAATCCATTTGTAATCTCTGTTGTGTGTGCAACAGGTACATTTACTCTTGGATATTTACTTTTTTATATATACCTTCATATAAAATCAAGAAGACTTATAAGAAGAGATCGTGTGAGATCATTCGGGAGAATCAAGTCGGTGGTTTCCGGTATTCCATTTGCAAATATAATGCAGATGTTGTCTGTTGCCCTGATCCTGTTTGCGGCGGTGATGTGCTACGCATTCTGCTCTATGGACGGCAAGGGAAAAGGATATTTTCACAATGATGATCTGGACAGAGACACATATTATTCATATGGACAATTGGATATGGAAACCAGTGATGTAGATATATGCCTTTATGATCAGGGGTCGGGGATTACTGGTGGAGTATTGCTTACAGATACAGGACTTACTGAGGATGGGCGCAAGAGCATTGCGGATATGAACGAAGTAAAGTCAATAGAGAGCTTCTCCACAAACGATGGCTTTGATATATTTTATGATAGAAATGACGAGGATATTCCGGATGGATTGTGGCAGGCGGAGGTCCAGTTTCCGGAAGATACAGAAGAATTCTATCATGCAGACGATAGATTTTATTTCAACGTTCCAGCGATATGGCTGGATGATAACGGAATGAGAAAGCTGGATAAATATGTAAAAGAGGGGTCAATAGGTACCCATGAAAATGGTGTGGCGTGTGTTGAATATGAATATGACGGAATGACCGCGGAGTCGCCATATAAGATAGGCGATGTAATGCATACAATGACAGTGAACGGAAAAGGCGAATACAAGGAGACTGCTGAAATCGTGGATGCGATAATTGTGATTCCGGAGACCACAAAGGAGAGCGATCCGATATTGTATGCAGGTCTTGGCAGAGCTTCACAGTATGGATATGCAATAGTGGCCTCACAGGACACAGCAGTCAGTATTGGGATGTTTAAGACATGTTATGACGTTACATATATATCTCTAAGCAACAGGGGAGATATTGATAGAGTTGTATCCAGGTTTGCTGACATATTGGACTCTTCAATGGAACTCAGGATACGAACGATAGATGAGTGTGATAAGGAGTATCGTGAGGCATATATATCACAGTATGCGAGCACAATATGTCTGTTCTTTATTCTTCTTATCATGGCGGCATGGGGATATTGGGAACTTGTCACCATGCGTTACCAGAATGGCAGGCGGAACGTGGCGATCATGCGGGCTCTTGGAATGGAGAAGCGCTCATGGAACATGACGTTTATATGGCATAACATAAGAAATGCCCTGGTATCATGTGCTGTCGGAGCCGGTATGGTGTATGGCATGAGATGGCTTTTGCGCTACAAGTACGAACAGGCGCTAAACATGTTCAACTGGCCGGAGACAGATTTATGGAACGTCGATGCAGATGTTATAAAAGAGGTAACGAGACTCCAGCATGTATTTCTATTCGACAGCGAGATATTTGTTGTCCCTGTGGGAAGAGCGTTGGTACTGATAGGAACATTCCTTGTTGTGATTTCGACGATTATTACGGTGCTGGTCATTCATAAGAAGAAATCGGAAGAGATAATTGATGATCTGGCTGAAAAAGAGTAAGGGGGACGATGCATATGATTCAGATAAAGGATTTAAATAAGACGTATGGTGAAGGAACAAATGCTGTTCATGCACTTCGCAACTGTAACGTGGAATTTGAGTATGGAAAATTTACGGCGATTATAGGAACATCAGGCAGTGGAAAGTCAACATTGCTGCATCTGATGGGCGGACTGGATACAAAGGCAGAAGGAGATATATTCTATGATGATGAAGATATACTCAGATATTCAGATGCACAGCTTGCAAAATTCCGCAGAAAAAATATAGGTTTCGTATTCCAGTTCTTCAATCTGGTGCCAGAGCTGACAGCAAAGGAAAATATATTCCTGCCAATGATGATAGATAAGGTTAAGGTAGATGAGGAGTACTTTGATAAGCTTACTGAAAAACTTGGAATTTCAGAAAGACTGACACATTATCCGTCACAGTTGTCCGGTGGACAGCAGCAGAGGGTTGCGATAGCCAGAGCGCTCATACACAAACCCAAAGTGTTGCTCTGCGATGAACCTACCGGAAATCTGGACTCTCAATCAGGAAAAGAAGTCCTGAGACTGCTTAGAGAACTGCAGAGTGAAGATGGACAGACTATAATTATGGTTACTCACGATGGAAATATAGCAGATCAGGCCGATCGTATCGTAAGGATAGAAGATGGACAGATAAAATGTGTATAATATTCACACAATTATATACATCTGTCTCTTATACACATCTCCGAGCC
>ERZ1026977.1135-NODE-1135-length-10592-cov-8.704090_pt1 | contig 10592 bp, 14 predicted proteins | sample MGYA00519292_ERZ1026977 | MGnify/ENA primary metagenome ERZ1026977 (study PRJEB26926, sample SAMN06164410) | human gut metagenome | biome: ENVO:00009003; feature: ENVO:2100002; material: ENVO:00002003 | host: Homo sapiens | place: USA | collected 2012 ... | reverse complement strand
ACGAGATCATGCCTAGTCTCGTGGGCTCGGAGATGTGTATAAGAGACAGAGTAGATAGTAGGTTAAGAAAAATGAAAAAAAATATTTATTAGTTATTAAAAGAATTATCTATAATGTTAATTTTTTCAAATGCTTGTTATGGCATAAGTTATTAGTTTAATTTTTGATGTTTCAATTTTTTATCGTTTATCGCGGATTTTTTCTATTATTAAAGATACAATCAAAAATAGGGCAGTGTAGCCGATTAAGAATAAAATGTGTGGATAGATAGCGCTTGCGCCAATAGTTTGGATTTCGCTTGAAATTGCCACGGAATGACTGAATGGAAGCAAATTAACAAATGTTGCAAAACCACTTTTTAGCATATTTAATGGCATAAAAACTCCGCCCAAAACTGAAATTAAGGAAATAAAAATTGACGAGATTGGCCCTGTTTGTTTTTCATTTTTGCAAATTATTCCAATCATAATTCCAAGAGAGATATATAAAATTGCCGAAGGAATTAGATATATGATGCTTAACAAAATGTTAGCGTTAAGTGGAAATTTGAAAATTAATGCAATGGCAAAAAATATAATTGTTTGGGATATCGCAAGTGGAAGGGCGGAAAGAATATAACTAAAATAATAGTCAAATTTGTTAATTGGGGCAATGTTTAATCTTTTCATAAAAGAAGTGTTTTTATCTGAGGCAATTTGAAGTGAAACGAACATTCCTATGAATGCGTAGCCAAAAACGCAAATTCCGCTTGCATAATTTTCTATTTTAAAGTTGTCTGGAATATATTCTAAATTCATAAAAATTACTTGCATTAAAACTAGCATTAAAACTGGAAAAATCAAACAGAACACAATGCTAAGAGGATTTCTTATCATTTCTTTAATATTTCTTTGTGTAAGCGCTAATGTCTTTTTCATTATTCTTCCTCCGAAAGGCTAATAAAGGCTTGTTCTAGAGTTTCACAATGCGTTTGATTTAATATTTCGCTGAGCGCCCCTATCGCTTTAATTTTTCCGCGACTTATGATAGCGATATCGTCTGCCAAACATTCAACTTCTTCAAGATAATGAGTTGTTAAAATGATTGTCATTTTATTTTTTAAGTTTTGTATGATTTCCCATAATTTTTTTCGTGCTTTTACATCTAGACCAAGTGTTGGTTCATCTAAAAACAAGAGTTTAGGTTCTGTCAAAATTGCAAGGGCAATGCTAAGTCTTCGCATTTGTCCACCACTTAGTTTTTTACACAAAACTTTTTCTTTTTCTTGAAGCCCAAATTTATCAATCAAATTTTTAATTTTTTCTTGGCTATTAGGAACATCATAAAGTGATGCGATTAATTTAAGATTTTCTTCAACAGTCAAATTTTTTGCAATAGCATTTTCTTGTGGAGATATATTTATGAAAGTTCGAATTTTCTTTTTGTCATGAACTAAATCGAAGCCTTCGATAGTGGCATTTCCGCTAGTTGGATTTAAACTTGTGGAAAGCATATTGATAAGTGTTGTTTTTCCCGCACCATTAAGGCCTAAAAGGGCAAAACATTCATTATCTTTGATTGAAAAACTGACATCATTTACTGCTGTTAGTTTTCCAAATTTTTTAGTTAAGTTTTTAATTTCAATCATTTTTAATCTCCATTTTTTGCTTTAAAAATTGCTTCGGCAAAAGCTAAATATTCGTCATATTTTGCAATCGCTATGCCTTTTTCTTTATCTCCAAACAAAATCAAAGTGTCGCCTTCATTAATATCAAAAACTTCTCTTGCTTGTTTTGGAAGCACAATCTGACCTTTGCTTGTTACTTTTGTTGTCCAAATAAATTTATTTGTTTCCATATTCACCTCATTTGTCTTATTTTTCTTACTTTTCTTACTTAATATTAAAATATAGATACTTTTTTGTCAAGCGATTTGTGGTTTAAAAAATTTTTTAAAAAATTATCATAATTTAGTTGACAATTAGTTGCAATTAGCATTTATTATCAATAAGAACATAAAGGAGAAGCAAAAACTATGATTCAACGCAACACACTTCAGCGCAATTTGGTTTTGGGAATGGTGCGAAAGTTAAAAGGCCACGCCACTGCTGAAGAAGTGTATGAGGGTGTTGTTGCTAATTATCCAAATATTAGCAAAACAACCGTGTATCGCAATTTGAAAGAGCTTGCTGATGCTGGTGAAATTCGTAGATTAGAAGTTCCGGGTGGGGCGGACCATTATGACCATATCTGCGAAAATCATTATCACATAAGATGTGTTAAATGCGGCAAAGTTGTTGATGTGGATATGGATTTTATTAAAAATTTGCAAAATTCCATAAAAAATTCACACGGATTTATAGTTGATGGCTATGACCTTATGTTTAAAGGCATTTGCGAAGAATGTCAAAAAATAAAAGGAGAATAAAATGAGAAGTATTACATCTATTGACTTGCAATATGCTCACCGTTTTTATGGGTTTAAAGGTGAAGCGCAATATTTGCACGGACACACAGGAACTTTAACTATCGAAGTTGAAGATTCAGTAAATGAAGGGGTAAATATGGTTTTCCCTTGCAATGAAATAAAAAAAACTGCTTGGGAGGTTTTGCAAAATTTCGACCACGCATTAGTTTTGAGAGAAGATGACCCACTTCTTCCAGCTATTTTGAAAGTTTATGAAGAACAAGGAATTAGAAATGGCGCGCCAAGCAACACTATGAAAGGTCCAGCATTTAAAACTGAACTTGCAACTGCTTACCCAGAATGCAGATTGGTTGTAACAAAAGAAACAATGACTGTTGAAGGAATGATTAAAATTGTATATGACCTATTAAAAGACAAATTGAACATTGTTAAACTTACATTTACAAGCGGAGTTAACGCAGGTTCTGCAGAATTCCCATCAAGGATTTCATTAGAACGTTGCCCACTTTGCGGAATTGCGCTCAATGAAAATGGCGTATGCGAAAAATGCGGTTATAGAAAAAAATAATAAATTAAAAATTGCCAACCTAAACAGGTTGGCTTTTTTAATATAAAAAACTTGCAGTATATTTAATATAAATGGTGCTCCCAGAAGGACTCGAACCCTCCATAATGGTTCCGAAGAAATCAAATTCTTTTATCACGGGTTTGAGTTTTTGTGTCGTTTTTCACCATTTTTATCGTTTATAAAATTGCTGAAACGCCTTATTTTACTAGCATTTTGGCAATTCATATTTTACAAACAATATTATACAACACAATACAAAAATAATACACTAAAAAACAACACTTTTGCAAAAATTTTGCATTTTTTCTGCACAAATTCGTGACATTTTAATGATATTAGAAGATTTTGTTTATATTAACTTGATTTATCATAAAAAAATGTTATAATAAGTTAAGAGGTATTATTATGATTGATTTTAATTATTATAAAGTTTTCTACTATGTAGCTAAATTAGGAAACTTTTCGCTTGCAGCAAAAGAACTTGGTGTGTCGCAACCTGCCATTAGTTATACAATATCTGAATTAGAAAAATCCATTTCCACAACTTTGTTTATAAGAAGGGGCAAAAAAATAGAACTAACAAAAACAGGGAAAGATCTTCTTGAGTATGTTGAAGACAGTTTTAATACTCTAAAAATGGCAGAGCAAACTTTATTCCATAAGTCCACAATTGAAAATTATAGATTAACTTTTGGAATACAGTCTTATTTGATTAATGCGTTAGCTTCTTTAAAAGAACAACTTAAGTTAAGTCATAATGTAAATTTTAAGATATTGGATGACAACTTTGATAATTTAATAAAAAAAGTTGAAAATAAAGAATTAGAATTTGCTATTATTGCTGGTACATATCTAGGAAAATTAAATAAAATTGAAGTTGCAACTTTACACATGCAATTTGTTTCAAGTAAAGATAAACAACTTAAAGACGATGATTTCTCTAAATGTATTTTTGCAATGCCACTTGCCACTACTCAAGCCAGAAAAGAACTTAATAAAACATTATTGAAAAATAATATTCAAATAGAACCTAAATACGAGTTCAATTCAAATCAGGTTGCTTTGTCATTAATGGGTAAAGTTGATGCAATATTTTATATCGCCAAAGAATTAATTCAAAACCATGAACAATTTAATATTATAGACACTAAATTTGAATTACCAATTATCCCTATCAATGTAGTTTATAATGAAAAATACATATCAAGTGAAGGAAAAGAGTTGATAGATTCTATAATAAAGCAATAACTACCTAAATATGGGTAGTTTTTTATAAAAATAATTTATAATTAGTTGACTTACTATAAAAAATCTGATAAACTTATCATAATTCAGGAGGTAAAAATGGATCAAATTAAACAAATTTCAAAAGAAGCATTAGATTATTGGGGCTATGAACCACAAAGCACAATGCTGATTGAAGAGATGGGAGAATTAATAAAAGCGTTGTGTAAATATAAAAGGTATGATTATGAAAACGCTGATCAAGCCGTAAAAGACAACCTATACGAAGAGTTGGCGGATGTTCACAATATGCTTGAACAAATAGAAATGTACTTTGGCGAAGAAAAAATTCAAAAGATAAGATTAGCAAAATTAATAAGAACGCAAAAAAGAATAAAACAGTTAAAGGAGGGTAAATAAATGTATATTTTTTATGCTTTCCCATTTGCTCAACTTTGTGACAAAAAAACAGGTCAAGTTGAAACTCAATACAGATATTTTTTTGATGAGTTAAAAAAAATAGCCAAAAAAAATAACCACCAGTATTTCTTAGCTCACGAAAGAGAAAATTGGGGCGCAGAATATAAAGGACCAGAAGAATGCGTACCAAATGATTATGACGGTGTAATCAAGTCAGATTTAATGATTGTTGTTCCAGGAGATCCCATTTCAGGAGGCGTCCATGTTGAAATGGGTTGGGCATCAGCCAATAAAAAAACTATGCATATTTTTTTAGAAAAAGATAAGAAATACTCACCGGTAGTGATGGGATTAAAAAGTTTAACAAACGTAATTTATCATTATTCTGATTGTTTTCCATCAAAGCAATTACTCGAGGATATAAAGAAGACAATTACCACGAAAGGAGAAAATTAATGTATCTTTCATTGTTAAATGAAAACATAAACAAAGTAAAAGAAGAATATAAAGATAAACCATTCTTTGTTTATTTATCCTTAACCAATGTTTGTAATGCCAACTGTGTTTTTTGTGATGTTAGACAAAACAAAGAAAAGTTGTGTTCAATTGATGTATACAAGTTGATTGATGAATTTGCAGACTTGGGTACAAAGTACATACATTTTACTGGCGGTGGCGAGCCGTTCATGGATAATAATATCATAAGTTATATGCAGTATGCATCTAGTAAAGGATTAGAAATTATCTTCATAACAAATGGTTTTTTATTGAAAAATCAAATAAATAAGTTAGTAAATGTAAACTTAAAAGCAGTATTTGTTTCAATTGATAGCAGCGACCCCAAGGTCCATAATAAATTAAGAAGAACTAATAATTTATTTGAAAATGCAGCTAATGGAATTAATGAGTTAAAGAAAATTAAACCATTAGTAAAAATTAATCTTAATCATGTAATAAATAGTGAAAACATCGACTACTTTGAAGATTTTATTAAACTAAAAGAAAAAATAAATTTTGATTTTATTAATCCTATATTGATTAAAGATTGTAAAGAATTAACTCCAACAAAAGAACAGGTAGTGGCTTTTAATGAAAGCAAGCAGCATTATTTAGACCTGATCAAAAAATATAATATAAGTTTACTATGTGAAAATCTAAACATTTTTAATGAAAATATAGATGAAAATGGTGCAAGATTGCAAAACGATGATATGAGGTGTTTTTTTGCAAATTTTGCAGCTTTTATAGATGGTCCTACTGGCTTAGTTTATCCATGTGATTGTTCAATACATAGAGATAGAATTTTGTATTGTTTAGGTGATCTACATAAAGCGTCTTTTAAAGAAATTTGGAATGATAAAAAACGAAAACAACTTTTAGTTGAATTGAATAATGGTAAATTAAATTGTAAAGCAAAATGTGATGAATCAAATTGCATTTTCAATAGGTGTTATTTAAAAGAGGATTAATATGGATAATTATATTTTAGTCACAGCAGAAAAGTTTGGATACGGTCCAATAATAACATGCCTAAATGTAATAAAACAGCTAAAAAATGAGTTATACCGTCAAAAATTAAATATAAAATTATACTTTTTAGGAACAAGTATAGCGAAAGAACAGGCTGTACTATCTAATCTTTTTGACAAAGTGATTGAATGTAAAACTTATGATTATTCAGAGCTTGAAAAACAACAACAAATATTTAAAGATGCTGTTGCGGTTTTAAGTTCAGAAAATCAGTTTGGTGCAATCTATGCAAAACGATTAGGTAATAAAAACGTTTATTTTATAGACAATTTAGTGTGGATGTGGGATAGGATTACATCTGGGCTAGAAAATATTGATGGATATTTCATATCAGAGACGTTCAGCAGTAAAGAAAATTTTCAAAAAATAGGCAAAGATGTAAAATCTCCAATATTTATTGGGCCATTAAGAGATATTGATAGAAAGCACTATAAATCTGAGAATTCGTTGATGATTAACTTTGGCGGAGCAGAATCTTTTATGTTGGACAAGGAAATAGTTGATAAATTTTATTTGAAAATTTTAAAAGAAATATTAACTACAAATGTAGTTAAAAAATTTGATACAATTTATGTTTGTGGTGGCAGTGGAGTGATTGACGCGTTAGTTAAAATCTCTCTGCCGTTCCCAAATGTTAAGATAAAAACACTTTCTAATAAAGAATATTTAGATAAACTTCATATTTGTTCGCATGTGATTATGTCATCTGGTTTGGGGAATTTTATGGAGTCTGTTGGTATTGCCAAGGCCATTATGTTTATTCCTCCAATAAATTATAGTCAATTATTACAATTAAATGAATACAAAAAACTAGATTTAGGTTTTAATTTGGTTAACTGGGACAGTTACTCATTTTATAATGATGTACCCAACTTATTAGATGAAGAAACTGGGGTGAAAATGGTCGTAGAGAATGTAAAAAAATACTTATCAGACAATTCAAATATTTTATCTAATCGAGTAAATGAATTCATAAATTCACAAAATCAGAACTCCTATTTTGCCAAAAGAGACATTTATGCATCAAAGTTTTCAAATAATGCATCTGAAATCGTTGTAAACACAATTTTAAAAGGAATAAAAAATGAAAATACCAAATAATCCATTCATAGGTACCAATTATATTGGCTTGAAAGAAAAAATAAATGTATTAAAAGTTTTGAATTCCAAATCTTTGTTTAGATATCATGGTCCAAATTTATTATACATGACAGACAAATTAGAAGAAAAAATTAAACAGTATTTAGGTGTTAAATATGTTTTAGCCTGCTCAAATGGGGCGTCAGCATTAAAATTATCTTGTATAGCATATAACATCGGCAACGGTGATGAAGTGATTATGAGCCCATTTACATTTATTGCTTCAGCGTCTAGTGTTTTGGCTTGTGGAGCGATACCTAAATTTGTAGATATTGATGAATCAATGAACATTGATCCTACCAAAATTGAAAAAGCAATAACAAAGAAAACTAAAGCAATTATGTGTATTCACATGCAAGGTCAATGTTGTGATATGAATCCAATTATTGAAATTGCAAGGAAACACAATCTAATAATTATAGAAGATACAGCGCAGGCATTTGGCAGTGAGTATAATAATAAAAAAAGCGGTACGCTTGGAAATATTGGAGCTTTCAGTCTACAAGCAGGCAAAACTATAACTTGTGGCGAGGGTGGGTTTATAGCAACCAATGATTATAGTGCATATCAAAAAGCAAAAGATTATCATGATAATGGTGGACATAGAGTTGGGTGTGACTACCCCACATGGAATAATGGAGAGACTTCTTACGGAGAGAATTATAAACTTACTGAGCTGCAAAGCGCTGTTGCACTTGCTCAACTAGGTAAAATAAATAAAATAATCAAAAAGCAAAATGAAAATTTTGATTACTTTAATAAATATATAAAAAATACACCTTATTATAGCATTAGGGCAAAAAAACAATTAAATACAAACATAAATGTGAGCCTGTGTTTACAATTTAAAAGCCAAAAGGAATGCTCTGATTTTATATCTTTTATGAATGAAAACAATATTCCTTTCAATAAGTATTGTACAAAACTTATAAACGGATATGATGTATTTATAAAAAAACAAGGTCCCAATAAGTCCAATTATCCATTTAACCTTACCGATATTGAATATTCAGAAAATGATTGCCCTGTTGCAATTGATTTAATAAATAGAACTGCTTGGTTTAATTTATCTTCGCAATTACGAAAAAAACATATCAAATATATTATTTCAAAAATGGAGGAATTTCAAATTGCAAACAAATAATTTCACAACAAGTAAAATTTGGAAACAATCAAATAAAATAAGATATGATATAAGCAATATTGTTACACTTGATAATGTTGATTTTCTAATCAGAGAAAATGAAATACTTTGTTTGCAATTTTTTGCAATAAATTTCTCGGAAAACTTATTAAAACTAATAAAAAGTTCCATTGTTAATGATAAAAAGGTTGTTTTCAAGTATATTGATTTATCCAAAGATCAACTTGAATTTTTAAAAACTTGGTGTAATGAGAATAAATTGCAATTAATAATAAACGATCAATGGAAAGCCCCTACCCTTTCAATTAATGAATCATTAAATGTGTATATAAAATCCAAGTGTGAGTTGTTGAAAAGAGATTATGTTAAATATGTTAATGATGATACATTGGAATATAAAATATTTAATGGGAATTTAGATTTATGGACAAGCGTTCTATCAATAGATAAAAGGTCATGGAAAGGCAAAGATAAATGCGATATGAAATCTTTAGACAGAGAAGATTTGCAATATGTATTTTATTTAATGTCAGAGCCAAGCAAATCTTCTTTAATGGTAGCGTTTAAAGATAAAGCCCCTTTAGCTTATTCATTATGGTTTAAAGCAGATAATGATACATGGTTTGCAGTCAAATGGGGAGCTTCTGATAATGGGAGAATCTACAATGCTGGTATAAAAGTATTATTTAATCATATGAACCATATTTTAAACGATCAAAATAACAATTTAAAATTGGATTTTTGGGGCAGACGTAGCCAGTTTTATGACATGTTAAAAAATGGCGAAGTTGATAGATATCATTTTGAAATAAGAGGATGAAATGGTTGGGAAATTAATAACACATAAAGAATTGGTAAACAAAATAAACATAGATGATTTTATTGATAATAGTTTTAATGGAACTGTTTTCTCTACAGACTGGTTTACTAGTTTAAAAAAAGTTAATCAATTTATTATTATAGAAGAAAACGATAGAATAATTGCATTTATGCCATTGTTTTGTCACAATGATTGCAAGGACTTAAACCAAAGTACGATGTATATCCCTTATGGTGGACCTGTTATAAAATTCGTGCCAAACGAGCAAAGGAACAAAATTAGGTATTTAAGAGATTTAAACAATACCTTAATTCGAACACTAAAGGAACGTTTTAATAGCATATCTTTTTCTATTGACCCGATGATAGTTGATATTATGCCTTACATTAGAAGCGGTTTTATGCCAGAAGTTCGATATACATATAAACTTGATATTTCTAATCCTGAAAAATTATACTTAAACTATGGCCACGATAGGCGAAAAGAAATAAGAAAGGCTGTAAAAAATGATGTTAAATTTTTAGTTGACTCTAAACTTGAGTATACCAAGATTTCTAAATATGTTGAATGGGAAAGTAAATATGGGTTTGAGTCATCTGCCGAAGAAGTTAAATCAATATTATCGGAAGCCATAAAAAATGACAATGGAATGTGTTTTGTCGCAATAAAAGATAATATAGTTATAGGCTCTGTTGGTATGTTATGGAGAAATAAAATAGCTTATATCATGTATTCATATTTTGATAAAAATTACGATTTTGGAACAATTGCTTTTCTATATGACAATATTTTTAAGTTTTTGAGTAAATATAAAAATATTAATTACATTGACTTTGAAGGGTCTGTATATGAGAGTGTAGAAAATTGGAACATTTCTTTTGGAGCATATCAAGATCGATTTTATAATTTGCATTATGACATAAAAGGTAATGACGAAGTGGCGAGGACAATGTATGCGTATTTTGAAAAATAAAATAGAACATAATATTTGCAAAACTCTAGGTTTTAATTATGGTAAAATTACAAATAATGGTTCAGAAGCGATTAAATATTGTTTAATGAATGCTAAAATTAAAAAGGGCACGTATATCATTGTCCCCATAACAATTTGTAAAAGTGTTGTAGATGTTATTCTAGAATATGGGTGTTTCCCGTTATTTGTCGATGTTGATCAGGATTTTTGCCTTAATATCAATGATGTTGTGAATAAAAATACTGACAATATAAGCACTGTTATATACGTTCATGCATATGGGATTTTAAAAGATGTTAGGGCATTAGTGAAGTATTGTAACTGTCTCTTATACACATCTCCGAGCCCACGAGACTAGGCATGATCT
>ERZ1026977.1124-NODE-1124-length-10726-cov-6.089682_pt1 | contig 10726 bp, 9 predicted proteins | sample MGYA00519292_ERZ1026977 | MGnify/ENA primary metagenome ERZ1026977 (study PRJEB26926, sample SAMN06164410) | human gut metagenome | biome: ENVO:00009003; feature: ENVO:2100002; material: ENVO:00002003 | host: Homo sapiens | place: USA | collected 2012 ... | reverse complement strand
ATTCGCGTGCATTGAAAAGGGAAGCGAGGGAAAACGGGGTGATACTGACCGGATTCGTGAAAGGGAAAAAACTACATTCACTTTTGACAAACGCCCGTTGTTATGTGTTGCCTTCGTCGCATGAGGGGCTTCCTATCGCTCTGTTGGAAGCCATGAGTTACCGGTTGCCTGTCATTGTGAGTGATATTCCCGCCAATAAAGAAATGGGGCTGGATGCCAGCTGTTATTTTGAAACCGGTAATATAGAGCAGCTGGCTGATAGATTACAGGAAATAATAGATGGGGATTTTAAACAGGTACATTACGATATGGAAAAGTATGGATGGGATGGAATAGCTCTCCGGGTGGCTGATGTTTATGAAAATCTGAAAAAATGAGAACACTTTCATTGGTCGGGCTGATGGTGCTTCTGTTGTGTCCGTCTGCTTTGAGAGCCCAGTTTGTGTATGGAACGACAGGTTTGCTTCACATGCCGACAGGGGAGATGCAGCGTGACAAGACTTTTATGTTTGGCTGCGCTTTTCTGGATACGGAAGCGACACCGGGGCATTGGAGTTATGATACGGGTAATTATTTTATTAATATAACCATTTTTCCTTGGTTGGAAGTAGGATATACCTGTACTTTGCATAAGGCTCCTTATGGCAGTACGTATTATCCGGAATCAGTCTGGGGCAAATATTGCAATCAGGATCGTCAATTCTCGGGCAGGTTGCGCCTTTGGAAAGAAGGCTGGTGGAAGGAATGGACTCCTCAGATTGTGTTAGGAGCGAACGATCCCGGTACCAATGACAGGACTTCTGAAAAGGATTATGGTATCGGTATGACTGGTAGTGCATCCGGAAACGGTCATTGGCAGCGGTATTATCTGGCTGTTACAAAACATCTGTCTATTAGAAATACAGGAGAGTTAGGTATCCATTTGGCATACGTCTATAACAAACGGACAGATTATCATTTGAATGGTCCTGCCATAGGTGCTAATTTCCGCTTTCAATTACTCGGCAATCAGCCTTTGATGAAAGCCGTTAATAAACTGAACCTTATGGCTGAATATGACGCCCGTACAATGAATATAGGTGCTGAATACAGCTTTTGGAAAGATTATATCAATGTCGTGATAGAGTTCAACCGCTGCCGTTACTTTTCCGGCGGAGTGTTTTTTAAAGTCTACCTGAAATAATAAAAGGAGTGGCTGTCAGTCTTTGATTTTCTTTTTATACACTTCCCCTCTGCTCATTACTTCCTTAACGAAATTGTAGGTTTCCACCCCTCGGAAGTATCCATTCTTACAAACCGGATCATTGAAATATTCTTCATTACTTTTAAGCAGAATATAGTTATCTACGCTGTTGTCCCATACATATTTATTCTTGCCGTATTTTTCAGCCAGTGCCATGGCATCCAGTACGTGTCCTATTCCGGCGTTATAAGCCGCCAAGACAAATTTCATCCGTTCGTTTTCATCTTTTATTGCGTTGAAAGAACGGGAAGTGGCAGCAATATATTTCACGGCGGCCTTTATACTCTCTTCCGGATTCTGTTCTTTACCGGGAGGAACTCCCATAGCACGCGCCGTCCGGGGCATGAGCTGCATTAATCCTTTCGCGCCTGCCCATGATACGGCTGTTGTATCAAAGTTTGATTCTGTATAGGCCAGGGAAGCTAAAATACGCCAATCCCAATCTATATCTTTGGCATATTTCTTGAATAGAGTGTCGAAGTGTGAAATCTTTCCGTCTTTGATGGACAAGATGGAACCGTGAGGTGTCCGTTTGCTTATTTCAAAATAACGCTTGCTACTGGCCTGATAGGCAGGAGAAGTCATATTTTCCTGATGCCATTTAGTAGCAGCTTCACCTAGTAGCGGTGAGGTCTTACGTACGGCCCATGAGGCACGTTGGTCAAAACTGACAGCCAGGTCAATATTCAGATTGGGGTAATAAGTCTTGTTTAATTTGGCAAGGTCGTTATCACAGATGGCATAATCTATCTCACCATTGGAAACCTGCATGATTAAATCCTCGGTGGTGATGCTGTCATTATCGACTTCGTGTATCAATATACCGCCACCCAGTTCTTTATCCAGATTGATGAGACGTTCCAGATACTTTCCTGGTTTTACATAGACCTCTTTCCCGATTAATTCTGTCACATTATTCAGTGCTTTCTTCTTTTTTTGAGTATTACGTTGTACCAATACCTGATGGGTGATGATATCTTCCCCGCAAAACTCTACACTGTCTTTGAACTCTTTGGTGACAGGCAGATTATAGGCTATCAGGTCTCCTTCTCCTTGTAATAGTTTATGAACCAGGTCACGTGCATTCTGTGCTACTTTTATTTTCAGTTTTACGTCCAATGAACGGGCAAACTGATCGGCCAGCTCATACTGGAATCCCATAGGCTCGCCCCGATAGTCGAAATAAGAAGTGGAACTGTTCAGTGTCAGGACTACTAATTCTCCGCTGTCTTTTATTTGCGGCAAATCATAATTTGTCACTTCGGCAGATTGTTGCCGGTTACGGCACGCTGTCATGCATATACAGGCAAGAACTAATAGCCAGACATTTTTCATCTTCCTAAAATCTTTTCAATATATAGTTTAAGGATTTCAATGGCCTTTTGGTTGTTGCCTCCATTGGGGATAATAATATCGGCATATTGCTTGGTAGGCTCTATGAATTCGTCATGCATCGGTTTCAGAATGTTCCGGTATTTGTCTATCAGCATTTCCAAGGGATGGCCGCGTTCCACCATGTCGCGGGTAATCACACGCAGCAAACGTTCGTCGGGTTCGGCATCCACAAAAATCTTTAAGTCCATCAAGTCTCGTAACTCTTTATCATAGAGACTCATGATACCTTCCACAATGATGACTTCCTTTGGCTCTACACGAACTGTTTCGGGCAGGCGTGTACATACTAGATAAGAATAGGTGGGCTGCTCAATGGGATGCCCTTGGCGCAGGTCGGCAATCTGTTGTTCAAAGAGCGGCCAGTCAAAAGCATCGGGATGGTCGAAATTGGTTTGTTTACGTATTTCCAAGGGAATGGATGACTGATCGTTATAATATGAATCTTGTGGAATGACTGCAACGGAACCTGGGGGCAGGCTCTCTATGATTTTTCTAACTACAGTGGTCTTTCCTGAACCGGTTCCGCCGGCTATACCAATAATTATCATAATAATAGAATGTATTTTAAAACAAAACTGTTACTTTTGCATCAGGTTAAATACTTTAGCCCTGTGTCGATTACAAAAGTAGGATAATTAATTAAAATATCAAGTATGGTTAAGCACATTGTTTTATTTAAATTGAAAGAAACTCTTTCACAGGAAGAAAAATTGAAAGTGATGAATGATTTTAAAGCGGCTATTGAAGCTTTGCCGGCCAAGATAGGTTTTATCCGTCATATATTTGTGGGACTGAATGCCAATTCTGCTGAAAAATGGGATATTTGTCTGGATAGTGAATTCGATACGCTGGCAGATGTCAATGCCTATGCCGTTCATCCGGATCATGTAGCTGCAGCCGGCCTTTTGAAGGAGGTTAAGGCTGATCGTGCTTGTGTGGATTATGAATTCTAAAAGATAGCCTATGAAAAAGATAATCAATCCCTGGAAAGGGATGGAAGGATATAATTGCTTTGGCTGTGCTCCCAACAATGAAGCCGGAGTGAAGATGGAATTTTATGAGGATGGGGATGAGGTAATTAGTATATGGAAACCTCAGCCACAGTTTCAGGGATGGATTGATACGTTGCATGGCGGTATTCAGGCGGTGCTGCTGGATGAGATTTGTGCATGGGTGGTTTTGCGTAAACTACAGACTACCGGTGTTACGTCCAAAATGGAAACCCGCTATATGAAACCTGTTAATACCAACGATTCGCATATCGTATTGAAGGCTTCCATAAAGGAGAGGAAGCGCAATATCGTATTTGTAGAAGCGGCTATTTATAATAATAAGGAGGAACTTTGCACCAAGGCGCTGTGCACTTATTTCACTTTTTCTCAAGAGAAGGCAAAGGAAGAAATGCATTTCTTGAACTGCGAGGTGGAGCAAGATGAGATAATACCTTTAATTTGAAAGAAAAAACAAAGTTTTTGCGATAATTATTTGCTGATATTAAATATAAACTTTATTTTTGTCGCAAGTAAAAAGAAAAGACTATGGTTAGAACTGCTACACATCATCATCATTTTCCTAACGAATAATTCGGTGGGCTAAGGTGATATTGTAGTATAATGATATAGGGCTTGCCGAAAACGGTAAGCCCTTTTTATTGCCGGTTAATAATTAAAAACAGATAGAATCATGCTTAGAATTGCAGTACAGTCAAAAGGCCGTTTGTTTGAAGAGACAATGGCATTATTACAAGAGGCAGATATTAAAATCTTCACTTCTAAAAGAATTCTTTTAGTACAGTCGTCTAATTTTCCGATCGAAGTTCTTTTTCTTCGCGATGATGATATTCCTCAGTCGGTGGCTGGTGGAGTGGCTGATTTAGGGATCGTAGGCGAGAATGAGTTTGTAGAGAGAAAAGAGGACGCTGAGGTGATTAAACGTTTGGGGTTCAGCAAGTGCCGTTTGTCATTGGCTATACCTAAAGATGTGGACTATCCGGGTTTGTCTTGGTTTGAAGGACGTAAGATTGCGACTTCTTATCCCGGCATTTTGAAAGATTTCATGGATCGGAATGGCATTCATTCTGATATTCATGTCATTACCGGTTCGGTAGAGATTGCTCCGGGAATCAGTTTGGCTGATGCTATTTTTGATATTGTCAGTTCGGGATCTACTTTGGTAAGCAATAGCTTGAAGGAAGTGGAAGTGGTTATGAAAAGTGAGGCGTTGCTGATAGGCAATAAGAATATGTCTGAGGAGAAGAAAGAGATTCTGAACGAACTCTTGTTCCGTATTGAAGCGGTGAAAGCTGCCGAAGACAAGAAATATGTCTTGATGAATGCTCCGACAGAGCGTTTGAAAGAAATTATCGAAGTGCTGCCGGGTATGAAGAGTCCTACTGTGATGCCATTGGCACAAGAAGGATGGAGTTCGGTACATACAGTGCTTGACGAGAAGCGTTTTTGGGAGATCATCGGAAAACTGAAAGCATTGGGCGCGGAAGGTATTTTGGTATTGCCCATTGAGAAAATGATATTATAGCCGGTCTATACGTCAGGCGAGATTTGTAAACTTATAAAAGAATACATGTATGAAGAAAATAATATATCCTGAAAAGAAAGACTGGATGGAAATTCTCCGTCGTCCGGCATTGAATACAGACACGCTGCGCAATACGGTTAAAGAAGTGCTGGATAAAGTGAAGACGGAAGGAGATAAAGCGGTGAGGGAATATGAAGAACGTTTTGATAAGGTGAAACTGGACTCACTGGGGGTTACTGAAACGGAAATTGCTGAAGCGGAAAAGGAGGTACCCATTGAATTGAAGGCAGCTATCATGCTGGCACAGAAAAATATTCATACTTTTCATAGTTCTCAGCGGTTTGAAGGGAAAAAGGTGCAGACCGTACCCGGGGTAACTTGTTGGCAGAAGGCGGTTGCTATTGAAAAGGTGGGCTTGTATATTCCCGGAGGCACGGCGCCTTTATTTTCTACCGTATTGATGTTGGCTACTCCGGCACAGATTGCAGGTTGCAAGGAAATCGTACTTTGTACTCCTCCTGATAAAGAAGGAAAGGTTCATCCTGCTATCTTGTATGCGGCAAAATTGGCCGGGGTAAATAAAATATTCAAAGCAGGAGGGGTGCAGGCCATCGCTGCTATGGCATACGGAACGGAAAGTGTGCCTAAGGTTTATAAAATTTTCGGTCCGGGTAACCAATATGTAACGGCTGCCAAGCAGCAGGTTTCTTTGCGGGATGTTGCGATAGATATGCCTGCCGGTCCTTCTGAAGTCGAAGTGCTGGCCGACGAGACGGCTAATCCTGTATTTGTGGCAGCCGATTTGCTTTCACAGGCGGAACATGGAGTTGATAGTCAGGCCATGCTGATAACTACTTCTGAGAAATTAATGAAGGAGGTGGAGTATGAGGTACAACGCCAGTTGGCTTTGCTTCCCAGATGGGAAATAGCCGAAAAGTCGTTGGCAAGCAGCAAATTGATTTTGGTGAGGGATATGGATGAGGCAATTGCTCTGACGAATGAATATGCTCCCGAGCATTTGATTATCGAGACCAGGGATTATATGGAACAGGCAGAGCGTATTGTCAATGCCGGATCTGTATTTCTAGGTTCACTTACTCCGGAGAGTGCCGGTGATTATGCATCCGGAACCAATCATACTTTACCTACCAATGGTTATGCCAAAGCGTATAGTGGGGTGAGTCTGGATAGTTTTATCCGTAAAATCACTTTTCAGGAGATTAATGGCGAGGGTATTCAGAATATCGGTCCTGCTATTGAGGTGATGGCGGCTAATGAACAACTGGGTGCGCATAAGAATGCAGTAACCGTAAGATTAAAAACAGTATAAAGATGAAAGATTTGAAAGAATTGACGCGCCCGAATATTTGGGCTTTGAAACCCTATTCATCGGCACGTGACGAATATAATGGAGCGGAGGCATCTGTTTTTCTGGATGCCAATGAGAACCCGTACAATACACCTAATAACCGTTATCCTGATCCTATGCAGCGGGAATTGAAGAATATGATAGCTCCTATTAAAAAGGTAGACCCCGATACGATCTTTCTGGGAAACGGCAGTGATGAGGCTATTGACTTGGTGTATCGCGCGTTCTGTATTCCGGGGGTGGATAATGTAGTGGCTATTGACCCTACTTATGGTATGTATCAGGTGTGTGCTGATGTCAACGATGTAGAATATCGCAAGGTGTTATTGGATGAAAACTACCAGTTCAGTGCCGATAAACTATTGGCGGTAACAGACGATCACACCAAACTGGTTTTTCTTTGCTCGCCCAATAATCCTACCGGTAATAACCTGGATCGTAGGGAAATGGAAAAATTACTGGATACTTTTCAGGGATTGGTGATTATAGACGAGGCCTATTCCGATTTTTCTGATGCGCCGTCTTTCCTTGCCGATTTAGATAAATATCCTAATTTGATTGTCTTTCAGACTTTTTCTAAGGCATGGGGATGTGCTGCCATTCGTTTGGGCATGGCCTTTGCGTCTAAAGAAATCATCTCTATTTTCAGTAAGATTAAATATCCGTATAATGTGAATCTGCTGACACAGAAAGAGGCTGTTATGATGTTGCACCGGCATTATGAGGTAGAACGTTGGGTAAAGTCGTTATTGGAAGAACGGACGCGTTTGGTCAATGAATTTGTAGAACTGCCTTGTTGTGAGAAAATCTATCCTACGGATGCCAATTTCTTTCTAGCTAAAGTGACAGATGCCAAGAAAATATATAATTATTTGGTAGGTAAAGGTATCATAGTGCGTAACCGTACCAGTATTTCTTTATGTCGTGATTGTTTGCGTGTGACCATTGGTACACGTCCGGAGAATGATATGTTGTTGGAAGCATTGAAGAATTATGAATGTTGAAGTATGAAGAAAGCGTTGTTTATAGATCGTGACGGTACGTTGGTTATAGAGCCACCGGTTGACTACCAATTGGATTCTTTCCATAAATTGGAGTTTTATCCTAAGGTATTTCGTAATTTGGGATTTATCCGCAGCAAACTCGACTTTGAATTTGTGATGGTTACCAATCAAGACGGCCTCGGTACTTCTTCTTTTCCTGAGGATACCTTTTGGCCGGTGCACAACCTGGTGTTGAAGACATTGGAGGGGGAAGGCATCATTTTTGATGATATCTTGATAGACCGCAGTTTTCCGGAAGACCATGTGTCTACCCGTAAGCCTGGAACAGGAATGATGGGAAAATATCTTACCGGTGATTATGATTTGGCAAACAGTTTTGTTATTGGTGATCGTGCTACAGATGTGGAACTGGCTAAAAATATGGGCTGTAAGGCTATTTTGTTGCAAGAAAATATGGATATTCTGAAGGAAAAGAATTTGGAATCCTACTGTGTATTGGCGACTACGGATTGGGATAAGGTCGCTGAATTCCTTTTTGCCGGAGAACGTATAGCGGAGGTCCGTCGTACTACGAAGGAAACGGATATTTATATCAGTTTAAATTTAGATGGCAGCGGAAAATGTGATATTTCTACAGGTATTGGTTTTTTTGATCACATGTTGGAACAGATTGGAAAGCATGGTGGTATTGACCTGACCATTAAAGTAAAAGGTGATTTGGAAGTGGATGAACATCATACTATTGAAGATACCGCCATTGCTTTGGGTGAATGTATTTATCGGGCATTGGGCAGCAAGCGTGGCATTGAGCGTTACGGATATTGCTTGCCCATGGATGATTGTCTTTGTCGGGTAGCTTTGGATTTTGGCGGTAGAGCATGGTTGGTATGGGATGCTGAGTTTCATCGGGAGAAAATAGGGGAGATGCCTACCGAGATGTTTCTTCATTTTTTTAAATCATTGAGTGATGCAGCTCGTATGAATTTAAATATCAAAGCCGAGGGGCAGAATGAGCATCATAAAATAGAAGGTATTTTCAAAGCTTTGGCTCGTGCCATAAAGATGGCTGTGCGAAGAGATATTTACCATTTTGAAGTACCCTCAAGCAAGGGATGTATTTAAGTCGGCTTCAAAGACAAAGTAACTTAACTTACTCGCCCAACTAAGTTAAGTTACTTTGTCTTTGAAGCCGACTTACTTTTTTATGTGGTTTATAGCTCTTCGCATTCTTTCAGCCATGAAGCTGCACTGGCATCGCTCGGCATACGCCAGTCACCTCGGGGACTGAGTGATACAGATCCCACTTTGGGACCATCGGGCAGGCAAGAGCGTTTGAATTGTTGTTGAAAGAAACGGCGGCAGAATATAGTAAGCCATTTTTTGATTGTTTCCTCATCGTATGTATCACGAAAAGCGATACTTGCCAGGAAGAATATCTTGGCGGGACGAAAACCGAAACGTAGGAATTGATAAAGGAAGAAATCATGCAGTTCGTATGGTCCTACCAAATCTTCTGTCTTTTGTTTTATATTGCCGTTTTCATCAGCAGGAATCAGTTCGGGACTGATAGGAGTGTCTACAATATCGAGCAGGGTAATACGTGATTCATTATCCATGCCATTCAAAGCCACCCAATTTACCAGGTATTTGACCAGTGTTTTGGGAATGCTTCCATTGACTCCGTACATAGACATATGGTCGCCATTGTAGGTGGCCCAGCCTAGGGCAAGTTCTGAAAGGTCTCCCGTACCAATGACAAGACCGCCCAATTGGTTGGCAACATCCATCAGAATTTGAGTCCGTTCGCGTGCCTGGCTGTTTTCGTAGGTTACATCGTGTACGGTCATGTCGTGGTTTATATCGTTAAAGTGTTGGATGCAGGATTCCTTTATGCTGATTTCTTTAATGGTAACACCTAGTGAAGCCATCAGATGGAGAGCATTGTTATAAGTACGGTCGGTAGTACCGAAACCAGGCATGGTGATGCCGATGATACCTTTTCGTGGCAGATCCAATTTATCGAAAGTCTTGGCACAGACCAAAAGTGCCAAGGTGGAATCCAGACCACCGGAAATACCGACTACTACAGTCTTGCAGTGAGTGTGTACCAGACGTTTGGCTAGTCCTGCTATTTGGATAGCGAAGATTTCTTCACAGCGTTCATCCAATTCTTTGCCTTGAGGAACAAAAGGATGAGCTTCTATACTGCGCGTCAGACTAAGATCGCGTGTGTTGACAAATTCTGTACTGATGTGGATGGCGGGACGCCCCGGGCAGTTGCCGATATTGGCGGCAAAAGTGGTATTGGTCAACCGTTCACCACGAAGACGCTCCACGTCTATTTCACTGATGACCAATTGTTCCTTGAATGAGAAACGTTCAGACTCGGCAAGTAACGTGCCGTTTTCATATATCAGTCCGTTGCCTGCAAAAACAACGTCTGTGGTTGATTCGCCGAAACCGGATGAACTGAATACATATCCTGCCAGACAGCGTGCTGATTGTTGACTGACTAATGAACGGACATAATTATGCTTGCTTATTCCTTCATTGTCGGCAGACATGTTGAAAATGATTTCCGCTCCTTTCAGTGCTAATGCGGAACTGGGCGGAATGGGGGCCCACATGTCTTCGCAGATTTCAATGCCAAAGCAAGTTTCCGGAGTGTCGAAAAGCAGGTTGGCGCTGACCGGTACATTTTGTCCGCAGAGGCGTACATTGGCATCCGGGTGGTTCAGAGCAGAGGTAAACCAGCGTTGTTCATAGAACTCTTTATAATTAGGTAAATATGTTTTAGGAACAATACCCAGTATTTTCCCTTTTTGGAAAACAACAGCACTGTTCAGCAGCGTGGAATTCATAACCACAGGCATCCCTATAATAGAGATGATATCCATTTGTCGGGTATTATTCATAATTTGCATTAAAGCCATTTCTGCTTCTTCCAACAGTAAAGACTGACCGAACAAGTCGGCGCAAGTATACCCTGTAATACTTAGTTCGGGGAAAATGATAATTTGTACTCCTTTCCCGTCTGCTATGGCAATTTGAGTTTCAATCTGTTGTGCATTAAATTTGCAGTCAGCCACTTTCACTATCGGAATGGCAGCCGCCACTCTTACAAAACCGTATTTCCTGTCTCTTATACACATCTGACGCTGCCGACGATAAGGCTCGTGT
>ERZ1026977.1098-NODE-1098-length-10896-cov-5.029794_pt1 | contig 10896 bp, 12 predicted proteins | sample MGYA00519292_ERZ1026977 | MGnify/ENA primary metagenome ERZ1026977 (study PRJEB26926, sample SAMN06164410) | human gut metagenome | biome: ENVO:00009003; feature: ENVO:2100002; material: ENVO:00002003 | host: Homo sapiens | place: USA | collected 2012 ... | reverse complement strand
TGTGTATAAGAGACAGCCCATATAGCAATCATATTCATTTGATATTTCAAATATTCCCTTTATCAAAAATAAGAACATTAATGGGCATGTCGCTATTAATACTATAGGAATGATATCTCTAAATTGCTTACCCAAATTATAACCTATTTGAGAAGAAACAAGATACATATTTATAAATGAAATCACATAAGTCCCTACAACCATTGCCCATAATATGCCATATACCCCCCACTTCAAACCTACAAAAATTAAAGTCATTGCAAATATTCTCTTTACCAAATTCCACTTAAATAACAACCAACTTTTGCCGATTGCAGCTATAGAATTATATGAAACACCTTGAAATGTCACAGCAATACCAGACAAACATAATATCCTAAAATAAGGAACACAATCAATCCATTTTTCAGTAAAAAGAAAGACTATTAAAGGTTTGGCTACCATTATTAGAAAACACATCAAAGGAAAAATGAGAAATAATAAATTACATGATAATTGTCGAATTATTTTCTCCAATGCCCTGTTATCATCTTTGACCTCTACCAATAAAGGATATGAAACTTGATCTACGACTGAAGCAATACTATTCGACGACTCAGTTGCCAATTTTGCAGACTGTGTATATAACCCCATTACCGTTGAAGAGAATTGTCTGCCTATGATGAGTCCTTGAATATTATTGCATAGATTATTAAGAAAAGACGAACATAACATGAAAAATCCAAAATTAAATAATTCTTTTAATGATTTCCATGAAAACACAAGTGAAGGTATCCACTTATTAAAATACAAATACAGTAAGAAGCTAAATACACTCACAAGAATCTGCTGTATAACCAAACTCCAGACTCCCATTCCATTATATGCCAAAAAGACTGTAACACAAACAGCTAACAAGGATGATATAACTGTAGCGTAGGCACATTCCTTAAATTTTAATTTTTTTCTTAACTGAGTACTTTGTACTACACTCAATGAATTAATTATTAACACTACCCCCAGAACTTTCAACAGATTATTCAATAAGGGTAATTTGTAAAAAGATGCTATAAATGGAGCACAAAAATACAAAACGATATATAATCCTATTGAGAAGAAAATATTCCAATAAAAAATGGTTGAATAGTCCTTTGTTGTTGGATTTGTTTTCTGAATCAGGGCAGAGCCAAACCCTCCATCTATAAATGTATTTGATATGACTATAAAAATCATAATCATACCAATCGCACCATAGTCTTCTGGCAATAACAATCTTGCCAAAATTATATTAGAAATAAAAGACAAGAAAGTATTACCAAACTTCTGTATAAATGCCCATACAAAACTTATAGTTACTTTTCCCATTATTATATCCAGAATTTAGCAGTTTCTTTTTCTTGCATAAAAAAAGGAAATTGGGCTTTATTTAAACGCTCATATATTTTACATGCAAATAAAATATCATGTAACCCTAATCCTATATTGTATGCAATAATCCGTTCTTTATCATTCTCACGACCCGGATTTCGACTCAACAGAACATTACTAAATTCGTCAAAAGCCCTAAACTTACTAAAGTTTTTGAAGCCACACACATGACCTCTATCATCACCATAAATTTTATCAAAAAACAAATCACAATTTTGAAAACCTCGAGTATGGACAGGTACCAGTAAAACACCTTTATTATATAAAGTATTATCAGTACAGATTAAATCTGACGCATCAGTTATACAAGATATGATAATTTCCGCTCCAGAGATCAGTTCTTGAACAGTGTCAACAATCTCAAATAGAGCATTAGTATATTCTTGAAATCTTTCTATAAAAGAGTCTGCTTGATCCTTATAACGCAATAAACGAAATTTCACGTCTTTATTTGCATACAAAGATAATAAACACATCGCTGTCGCACGAGCTGTATTGCCCAACCCTATAAAAGAGAATGTATGCGCATCGGATTTCTTCAACTTGTCTATAGACAATGCAGCAACTGCACCTGTTCGCATAGTCGTTATCCAATCCCCATCCATCAAGGCAAGCAAATGCCCTGTTATACTATCATAAAGAAGTATATCACTACTTAATGCAGGTTCTCTACCATTTATTCGACACACTTCTTTAACACCAAAAAAACGATAAGGCTGAGGCAGCAATGCCGGCATAGAAGTAAAGAAATCATTACCTTGCGGATGAACGCTTATTTTAGCAGGAAGTTGAGCTTCATATTTCATACAGAATGATTCATTAACCCAACTAACACACTCTTTAGGTGATATATTCAAATCACAAATGTGCTTATTTTGAACAATAAGAACTTTATTCTTCATCTTACTTACAATGACTTTAAAATATCAACCAACTTTGAATTGTCCTCTCTGCTTCTAATAGCTAAACGAATCAAATTCCGTCCACGCATATTTGATTTTAATCCACAGTTACTGATAATGACATCATGCTCTATCAACTTTTGCGTCAGTTCGGCAGAAGTATATTTGTCTATGACTTCACATAAGAAATAATTGGCTTGAGAAGGAATGACGTGCAAATACGAAATCCGCGTCAACTCCCTAAAAAACATTTCACGCTCTGCTATAAACTTCTGGCACGCTTTGGCATAATCTTTTTCATACTTTCCATAAATTTGCAAGTAGAATTCCGCAAAAGAGTTGATGTTCCAAATGGAAACCTCTTTCTTTATACGAGCTATCAAATCCACGTCAGAAGATGCAAATACACCTAATCTTAAACCGGGTACACCATAAGATTTACTGATGGATTTCATAACCATCATAGTTGGGTATTGCAAAAGTATATCATTATGCAGTAAACTATTGTCTGCATATCCCGTAGTAAAATCCACAAAACTTTCATCAACAAGCAAACGTATATTCATACCCTCACACCAGGATGCCAATCTAAGTACGTCCTGCTTGGATATAAAGTTTCCAGACGGATTATCCGGATTTATAAGCAATAATAAAGAAATTGATTTATCCGCATAAAAATCCATCAAATCATCAGCCGCATAAGTGAAGTTAGTATTTTGGGGAATATAAGCCACTATTTGCTCCGGATGTAAACGGTTAGGATATTCATCAAAAGTAGGATAGATAACCCCCACTTTATCACGTGTATGTTCTTCCATCACAACCTTGATAAGTTCGGCAGCACCATTACCTACCACCACAAACTTCTGCTTAATGCCAAAGTATTTCCCCGCCAACAGAGAATTTACATACATTCCTGAAGGATACTCCGCAAGCAATGTATCAAAATTAGCACGAAGTTCATCCTTCATGCGCTTAGATGGAAAAAATGGATTGACGAGATAACAATAATCTAATAATTTAGGGAAACGCCAAAAACCTCCATAGCGCTTATGATATTCTTCATACTTAGTTTCACTACAAGAAAATATAGTTGAAGCAATATCCAAATCTTGTACGTCATCTATCTCATACCATTTTTCATCCTGAATTGGTAAAGCTTTTAGAGTTGATGAATTAAGCAATGTCAACACACGCAACACCTGTTCATAGTATTCATTATTTCCCATCACCCGACTATAAGCATCAAGAAAAGGAACATATTCATTTGTCGAGAATTCACGACTAAACTTATAAATATTCACCGTCTTATAATAGACATCTACATCTTCGTATCTAAAGGCATCCTTAGGCACAAAATTTACGATATTGCAATCCGCATCTATACGCACCATCGTACCATCCATCCAAGTTTCATACTTGGCAACCAAGGCTAAATTCGGATAGGAATTATCAACTATCATTGAAAAGAGCGCATCGTCGAATATCAAGTCCGATTCGATAAGCAAAGTATCATCCTCTTGAAGTTCCTTTTTTGCTAACGAAAGCGAATAAATATTATTAGTTTTGTCATACACGGGATTGTTAATATATTCTATTTTTACCCCTTTATATTCGTCGCCAACATAATTTTTCAAATTCTCCCCTTTATAGCCTATTACAATTATAATACGAGATAACGATAATTTCGATAATTGGGTTAAGGTTCTATCAATAAGTGATATACCATTAACGTTTACCATACACTTGGTATTACCTTTGGTCAATTCACCCAAACGTTTTCCCATACCGGCAGCTAAGATAATTGCTTGCATAATGATTAGTTATTAGTGTTCAGAACATGGCTATCAAAAACATTATTGCCTACGACCTACTTCAGGTAACCCCCTTTTGTCCAATGATAAACAAGATAGCCAAACCTTTTTATATAAATTAATTATTAGTCTATGATTAGCGTAATTCTCAGAATAAAAGCAACTAACATATTTAAAACTTTTTCCCAAACACAATATTCATAAACGTCATAAACAGTATCTTGAAATCAAAAAACCATGAGCGACGTTCCAAATAAAACAAATCATACCGCAACCGACGTAACATCTTCTCCATTGTATCCGTATACCCATTATACAAAGTAGCATACGAAGTAACTCCCGGACGGATTTGAAATAAATAGCGATAACGAGAATCATGCTCCATGATCTGATCTATATAGAACTTCCGTTCCGGACGGGGACCAATAAAAGACATGTCACCAAGAAAGACATTCCAAAGTTGGGGAAGCTCATCTAAATGGTGTTCACGAAGAAATTTACCGATTTTTGTTAAGCGTTCATCTTTACCACCGGCATAAAGTGCCGGACCATACTTTTCGGCATCCAACTTCATACTACGGAATTTGTAAATGTAGAAGGGACGACCAAAACGCCCAATACGTTCCTGTTTGAATATGGCTGCACCACCATCTTCATGCTTTACCGCGAGATAACAAATCAAAAATAAAGGCGAAAAAATAATAAGACCAATAAAAGCCAGCAAACAATCGCCAACGCGTTTTACACTGCGTTCAAAATCATTCATTCCATCAGGAATAAAATGATCATTTTGTTCCATAGATTCCATACGGTATAAGTATTTTTGTCATTGTAATATTTCAAAAGGATATTGATTCTCTTCAATATTCTTCAATTCTTCCATAACTTCCGCTTGTTCGGAAGTTAAAGTTCCTTTGTCCCACTGATCCATAATGGAATGAGCTTCTTGAAGCAAACCCTCTTCATAAATTTCGCCATAACAGTAAGTCAGCAAACGAACTTTAAGCAAGGAAGCTGGAAGTTGTTCCAGAATGTTATAAGCGCGGTCTAATACAGATTGCTTCTTCTGCTCTTTATCTCCATAATCGTAGATCGTAGCATTGTAACCCATCAAAAGTGCCAGACACAGATTGGCTTCTTCTTCGATATCGGAACTCTTAGAGGAAAAAAGAGAATTGGACTTAACGAGAACTTCCTTATTCAACCGACAAAAAGTATCGGAATAGATAGGTTCACCGTCCATACCAAGATACATCAGCTCATGAGCGACATGTTGAAGCTCAAAAGCACAAGAAAGTAAAGAATTCATGGAGATTAATATATAATTAGTTGATTAGCTTCAGATAAGACTTGGGGACTCTAATACTTGCAACTAAGACACCCTTGATACGAATAATAACATAGGTTTTATTGGCTTGTGTGGCAATCTCACCTTCAATGCCGCTAAAATCCCCTTTGATGACCTTTACTTTATTCCCTATAGCAAAGGGTTCGCTATCAAAACTGACTCCATCGGGATTCAAGTCCATAATAAATATAAAGTCTTCCATTTGTTTATTAGGGACCACCAACATGGAATGAGTGAAAAGGTCTTTCATATAATAAAGGCGAACACCATAAACATTGGAAAGATCACAGGCAGTTTGCTTAGTAGCGTAGATAAAGATTAAATTTCGAATAACAGGAACCTCAGTACGCTTACGGCGATACTTCAGCTGAGATACCATAGTTCGCGTGGGAAGATAGTAATCAAGATCCAGACCCTCTTCTGCCTTAAACTTATCTAGGGATTTTCGGACAGCAAACTCTTGCTTATCACGAGTACGGGCGGCAAACCAATATTTCTGATTTTCAATCACTTGCAAGAAAACTATTGAGGATTTCAGTATAGTTCCGGGTGCGCTTCGCGGTTTGAACGAGACATATTCTCTTTCAAACCGAAACAAATAGTTTTTTAACTTAATAAGATAGAAACGAAGACATTAAACTCAAAAAAGTATTTTTTAATCGTTCGTTTAATGGGCGTCAATATTTGAGAAAAATAAGAAATTCAAAAAGGACAAAAATGAAAGGATATTAAATATATTTATCGACAAAAAAGTTAGACTGATAATCAGCGATATAGCAGTAAAAAGAGCCTAGCATAAAAATATTTTTATTAAACATTTTGCACATTCAAAAAATACCCATTATCTTTGTGCCCATTAAACGAACGTTTTTTGGGCACCCTTATAAACACAACGTATCACTCTATTATACAACAAATTATCCTCATATTTCTTATTGGTAAAAAAACTTTTTCTATTACTCCTATTGCCTGTAAACAAAAGAAACACTTACCTTTGCCCGTTTTTCAAATCAAACATTTAATATATATTTTATTATTACGTTAAATAAGTGAAATTATGAAACAAAAAGAGATGGCTAAAAGCCTTGAAAAAAAGACCTGAAACAGGCAGAAAATTCACCTTTAAGAGGCAATGTATCAGAGATTAAGAGAAAACCCGGACGCCCTAAAGGTAGAGTGGTAAAAGGGATACTTCCCAAATATCGAAAAGAAGGAATGATAGAACTGCTCAATTGGAGAGACAAGGGATTTTTCGGTAAAAAAGAAAACATATCCATTCACGAATTGGCAGACAAGGGTGCTGAATGGGGACTTTTTCTCTCCGACAGCAATACTCCACTATCAGCCAAGACAATAGAAATAGAATTGGGAGAAATCTGGAGAGGTGAACATCTACAAAAAGTGATGGAGAAGAAGAGTAAAAACAAGAATAAAGATAAGAAATAAATGGACAACAATTAAATATTGACACCCTATATACAATCTACTATATCTTTGCCCCCACTTTAGCAAAGATTAAGCCCCGCAAATCGAGAAGATGTCGCTTTATCCCCAAAGTGATGTCTTCTCTTTTTTCATGCCCGACATAAACACCAACTAAAGAACTAAGAATTAATAATTTAAAATTAAACACAATGAGAAAACTAAAGAAACCCGCTTCAATCTATGAAGCACTCAGAAAGAAATGGAAAATACGAATCATGCTCGAAAAAGCCTACACGGAAGACGCAGCACTATGGATGACCGACAGAATTGAAAGCCTCATCAGCCACATGCAGTATGGATATGCACTTGTGGCATACTACAAACAGGACGGAACCTTCAAGTTTGTAAAAGCAACACTACTTCCATACGAAAAATGTTTCCGTCGGAAATACGATATACATCATATAGAAGGGCACATCATCTACTGGGATGTAGAACTACAGGCGTGGAGAAGCTTCCAGCTGGAAAACTTTCTGGAATGGAGACCGATCAATTGACAGTTGACAATTAATGATTAATGATTAACAATTAAAGAATGAAGTTATGGCAATGATATACAATAGCATACCTTATTTTCCTACTCAGGTGAGCTTCTTCGAAGAAGTGGCTATGGAACTGATAGAAGCCAGGTATGGAATGAAAGCGGAAACGGCAGTCATGAAATTAGTGTGCAAGATATACAAGGAAAACGGATACTACATGGTATGGAATGAAGAACAGTGTACACTCTTCACCAACAAAGTGGGAAGGGAAATTGCGAAAGAAGAGATGCAGGGAATTGTGGAGACACTGATGGAAAAGGGGTTCTTCGACAAAGAAACCTATAAGGAACACGGAATACTGACTTCCGTAGAGATCCAAAGAGTATGGCTCGAAGCAACCAAACGTAGGAAAAGGGACTTAGAGTCCCTGCCCTACATGCTGGTGAAGACGGAAGAAAGTGATAAGGGCGGTAAAGACGGCAAAGTCGATAAAGAGACCGATGGTATGCAAAACCCTCAAAATTGCATGCAGGATGCAGACAATTTCACCGAAAATGCCGACAATTCCGAACAAAACAAAACAGAACAAAACAAAGCAAACGAAAATAGAGAACTTCGCCCTCTAACTCCCCCGCCGGGGGAGGATGTCGGGGTATGGAGGAAATATTCTTTCATTGAGTTTCCGGGATATGCCTACAACAAGAATACCCACAACCTGGAATGTCTCTTGCTCGCACTGGACGGGCTGCATATCAACGATCCGAATGATACGAAAGCGATATTGAAGTTGTCCGACTACGGACGGCTGGGAAACGAGGTCTGGAAAATAATACACGCAACCAAGTGGAGTATAGTAAACAGCAAAGGGAAATATCTGATAGGAGCACTGAACAAGGCACGCACACAAGGATAAAAAACCGCAAAATCAGAGGCTAAAACGGGCACTGATTATCAGAGGATTACAAGGAGTTAACTTCCTGTCGACAAGGAGTTAACTTCTTGTCGGCAAACTCTTAACTTCTTGTAGACAAGGTATTGTAGCCCCACAATTATTTAACGGGTTCTATCTTCCAATCAGCCAGCGTATGTCGTTTCGTGTCGAAATTTATACCCACCTTCACTACCGGAAGTCCGCACAGCGCAAAACGTTTGGGATAATTTTTCAGGTCAATCTGCTGCATAGCCGTATCAGCACTCTTATCAAGTTTCAACTCAACAACATAGAGAGTCGTCCAACTGCGCATCACCATATCCACACGACCACGGGGAGTACGTACTTCTACATCAACATAATATCCCAAAAGGTTAAAGATGATAAAAAAGACCTGTTGATAATGCCCTTCATAATCAGTATTATCACAATAAGGAATCGTAGAAAGAAATTTCTGTAATAAACGCAAAGCAGCATCCATGTCGCCACGAGATAAAGCACGTGCCAGGTCTACAACCATAGTAGTGGTAGTCAACGTATCATTTGTGATATATGAAGGAATCAGATTACGCATCAATCCAATACGAACTTCCTTATTAGGAATATCAAGCGTATATATGTCGAAAACACTGTCATAACCTTTTATTGTGATATAGCCGCTTTGATAGAGCAAGGGAGTAATACTGGTCATACGCTCCGTGGGAGCATCAAACTCCGCAGCAACAGCCTCTATTCCGCCTATTTCAGATGGAAGAACGCCAAATTTATTCAGCATCTCTATCAAATAAGTAGGAGTACCGCTGCCAAACCAATAGGAGTTAAATTTGCCATCGTTAAAAGCATTGAACAGACTAAAAGGATTGTAAATATCTGGTGAAGGCCAGGTAAAATGATAACCATCATAGTTCTCTTTCAATTTTGCCAGCACTTCATCACGCGTTATTTGCATTTTTTCCGCCAACAAACCCAGATCATAGCTCATTTGCTCCTTTATTTCTTCTTCCGTAATGCCGCAGATGGCAGCATAAGGTTCGTCCATACTGATGTTCTTGATATTATTCAGTTCACTGAAGATGCTCAGTTGGGAAAACTTTGTGATACCGGTGAGGAACACAAAACGCAGATAAGGATCGCAAGCTTTCAACGGACTGTAGAAATTGCGCATCACATCCCGAAGGACAGGCAGATTCTTTTCTTCATGGACAACGTCGAGAAGAGGAGCGTCGTATTCATCAATGAGGACAACGACCTGCCGACCGGTCTGTTGGCAAACACGGCGGATCAGTCCGGAGAAACGATCATTCAAAGTCACTTCCTCACTCACTTTGCCATACACCTCTTCATATCTATACAACTGAACACTCAACATTTGCTCCAGACGTTCCTTATCCACATGCTTCGCCATGCTCATGTCAAAGTGAAGAACCGGATACCGAGTCCATTCCGCCTCTAACTTATCAATGGCAAGTCCCTCAAACAGTTCCTTACAACCTTCAAAATAAGAATGCAGTGTGCTGGTGAGCAGACTCTTGCCAAAACGGCGAGGACGACTCAGAAACACATATTTAGAATCGAAATGCGTCATTCGATAAACGTATTCCGTCTTATCTATATACAAATAGTTCTTTCTGCGGATTTCCGAGAAAGTCTGTATTCCTATCGGATAAAGTTGTCTCTGCTGTTCCATATCTTTCAGTTTACTTCGAAACTATCTTCAATTTCCTTTACTTAGATTACAAAGTTACGATAAAATTTCATCTGAACCATACATCCAGCATGTATTTTTCCATAGTATAGCGGCATTCACTATATCGCTTTTCATCCGCATTTTCACGCAAATAATGAAAGATCCGGATGTAATAGCTTATGCTAACGTCTCGCCAAATATGACCTGATAGTAAGTACGATTACTGATTCCACAGCCCTCACACAATTCTTTCACCGGAATTCCGGAAACTTCGCGGAGAAGGGCCATGCTATCCCCCAAAGCCTTGTAAGTGTAAACTACTTTTTTCATATTGTTCTTTAAATTAATGTTAATATTTAACACGGATTACCAACATGGTGGTAACGCCGCTATTTTCTTTCTCTATAACTTCACCGCAAATTTTAAAACAACAAGCGATGAAGGCTCTAAAAACAACCATCTCCGTCACGGAACTCCAAAAGACCCTCGGTCTGTGGAAGAGCCGCAAGATTACGGACTCCGTCATTCCCAAACTCCTGCACCTCTACCTCGGAATGACTGCATACATGAATCAGGAAAAAGTATATCCCGTGGATAATTTTTACGAGATCAGCATAGCGCTGGCCTTTAAAAATGCAAAGTTCCTCACGGAAGCGGTCAAGCGTTGCGGTTCATTCGGCATTGTACCCGAAAGAAACACATACGGAATAAAATATTTCTACTCGCCTCTCTGGATAGAGAAGTTTTCATCGGAAGAATTACCGGAAAAGTTTCCGGAAACTTTTCCACAGGATAATATATATAATCTGTCTCTTATACACATCTGACGCTGCCGACGAT
>ERZ1026977.1093-NODE-1093-length-10947-cov-4.742380_pt1 | contig 10947 bp, 9 predicted proteins | sample MGYA00519292_ERZ1026977 | MGnify/ENA primary metagenome ERZ1026977 (study PRJEB26926, sample SAMN06164410) | human gut metagenome | biome: ENVO:00009003; feature: ENVO:2100002; material: ENVO:00002003 | host: Homo sapiens | place: USA | collected 2012 ... | reverse complement strand
ACAAAGATAAATCAGGGGAGATACTAATTCAATGTAAAACCGCGGAGACGCTTACTTGAAAAGAAAGATGCCTTGTTTGTCGGTGCGTTCTGTCTGGATGAGCCGTCTGGAGACTTATGGATAGGAACTGCCCGAAGTCTTCTTCGGATGAATCTGAATACCAGAAAAATAGAGAAAGTACAAGATTTTTATGTGGTAAAAAGTCTTGTCAAGTCCGGTTCGGATATGCTGATAGGCACGGATAATGGTCTTTGCATTTATGATGAGAACGATCAGGTGCATTATGCCCTCCATTCGTCAACAAATGAAGCTTCATTGGCTTCCAATGTGGTTAGTTGCATTTATCAGGACAAGGATGAAAATTTGTGGATAGGCACTGATAATGGAGTTTCTTTATTACCTCATCATAAAGCCTTGGTATCTTATTCCTTGTCATCTGTTACCGGAACGGATGCCGGGAATCAGATTTATTGTATTCGTCGGACTCGTGACGGAAAACTGTGGCTGGGTGGAAGCCAAGGATTGATAGAACTTGGAAATGATAAGGAAGGAAATCCCGTTCATCGATGGTTCGGGATGAGTTTTCCGCACTCTTTTATCCCCCATAACCGTATTCGCGCATTATTTGAAGACAGTCGAGGCAGACTTTGGGTAGCTTCCGACAGGGGGATATTATTATACAATCAGACTACAGGGCAGTTTGAGTCATACCAGTTGAATGACTATTTTAACTGGATATATGATATCTTGGAAATGCCGGATGGGGATTTGTGGGTGGCTACATTTGACGGAGTATACAGTGTGTCACCCGAACAGGCAGCAGGTACTATAAAGTATAAACGTCATATTTCTAAGGCACAGGGACTTTATACAAATGATGTGTATCAACTGGCACAAGACAGTGAACATAACTTATGGGTGCTGACCAACAACCATCATGTGGACAGGATTAACCTCACTAGCCGCACGGTTCTTCCTGTGGAGAAGATTATTTCAACTGATGCGATAGATGCCTATGCGGTTATGAATGATTCTTTGGGACGTGTTTGGATAAGTTACTCTAACCGTTTGCTGCGACTCACTACTCATTCCGGCAGGGTAACTTCTGTAGAAGTAAGACTGAACAATGCCGTAGCCTCAATGGAGGTGTTTTCTATGGAGGAAGTGGAGAATGAAGTTTGGCTGAGCACTTCAGAAGGCCTGTTTATGGTTGATAAGGAAACATTGGTGGTACAGCAAATAGGCTTGCCTGAAAAGTATTTGTCTATTTTTTACGATGTCCGGGAAAGGAAAGTATGGCTGGGTACAACTGATAAACTGGCTATAGTAAATCCCGACTTTATTCGGGGGCAAACTTCTGCAGAGGTACGGGTGACTCATGTTGTGGTGAATGGGAGTCTGGAACTGGAGTATGCCGTGTGCCATAAAGGAAAAGTGCGGCTGCCTTCAAATCAGAACAGTTTGCAGGTTTCCTTCTCTGATTATGCCTATTCAGATAGAGGGTTGACAAATTATTCTTTTAAGTTGAAAGGAGCACATTCACAATGGATGGATTTGAATGCGGGAAACAATTCTATTTTGTTGCCCAATTTGAGTCCCGGAAACTATGAATTGTATATTTGTCCTTCCAGCCAGGTTGCTTATGCGCATCGTTTGCAGCCTGTTCTGTCCGTATCCATTCTTCCTCCGTGGTATTTCACCTGGTATGCCCGGTGTGGTTATCTGCTGACATGTGGTGTTTTTTTCTGGTGGGTTCTTCGTTTTTTCCGGATGCGTCATTTACTGCATAAGGAAAGAGAACTGCGAGAGTCTCTGATGCAGCAGGCTAAACTTAAGATGTCATTTTTTACGAATATCGCGCATGAGTTTAAAACGCCTTTGAGCTTGATTGTAGCCCCTTCAGGTAAACTGTTGGGGGAGGAAAAAGAGAAAGAAAAGCGGGCATTGCTGGAGTTGATTCATGAAAATGCAAAAAAATTAGGGAACTTGATTCACCTGACCATTGAAGCTTATCAGGATAAAGACAAGATACAGCAAACCTTTATGCCTTCCGAGATAGAGTTTGTGGAATTTTCACGTAGCATTTTTAATGCGTACAAGGAAAATATGCGAAATGGGCTCCAGGAGTTTGTGTTTAACACGAACCGGAAAGTAATTTATGTGCGTGCCGATTTGTTCAAGATGGAGGCTATATTAAATAATTTGTTGTCGAACGCATGCAAGTTCACTTCAGAGCACGGAAGTATCATATTATCACTGGAATATGAGGAAAGTTCACAGCTTTTATATGTTAAGGTAACGGACACGGGAGTCGGTATCCCAGAAGATGAGATTCCGTTTGTATTCCAACGTTATTACCAGTCATCTCGGACGGTTCGGAATGACAAGGAAGGAACCGGAGTCGGGCTGGCCATTGTGAAAGAGTACGTAGAGATGCATCGTGGAAAGGTGAATATTGTTTCCGGAAAAGAAGGGACAACAGTGCTTCTGACTCTTCCCATCGGCATCGAAAAAACAGATTTGGAGAAAGAGAAGGCAGAGGTGACGCCGGCATTACTTGAAGATTCCCGTCCTTTGGTTGTCATAGTAGAAGACAATGTATCTACCGCACATTTTATCCGAGATTTACTGGCAGATGATTATCGCTGTGTAGTGGCTTATGATGGAAAAAATGGTTTGCAGTTATGCATGGATTTGCTTCCGGATTTGATTATTACCGATGCCATGATGCCGGTGATGGATGGGATAGAGATGTGTCGTAGCCTCCGCAATTGTATACCTTTGTCTACAGTGCCGGTAATCATGCTGACTGCCAAGACAGATATGGATATAGAGTTCCAAAGTGCTCAGTTGAATGTGGATGCCTTTCTGGCAAAGCCGTTTGAATGTTCTTTATTGCTGGAGCATATCAGGCGACTGTTGGGTAATAAGGAACGCTTGGAACACCAGATACGGATTGAGCATATTAAACAGCCAACGTGGAAAGGAGAGATTTCTGCCGATGAGAAATTGCTGCTGAAGATTACATCAACCATAGAGAAGCATATAGATGATCCGGCTCTTTCTGTAGAAAGCTTGAGTCAATGGGTAGATATTTCTCAGAAACAATTGTACCGTAAGGTGAAACAGCTAACTGGAATGTCTACCGTGGAGTATATCCGTTCCATCCGGCTGAAGAAAGCCGCTCTGCTTTTTCAGAGTGGCAATTTCTCCGTAGCCGAGGTAATGTATATGGTGGGTTTTTCTAATGCGTCTTATTTTACCCGATGTTTTGTTGCAGAGTTTGGCAAAACTCCTGCAGAGTATTTATCCGAGAAGAAAGGGTAATCATTTTCTTTTGAACAACTGTTTGCAAGTTTCGGTCAGACAATAGCGGGCATGCATCCAAGTGTGATTCCCTTTCCGTGTAACCAACTGATATTTAATTCCTTTTTTGTCAAAGTATTGTTGGTTGCTAATCACGTCCTTGTAGAGAAAATCGCTGGTTCCCACACACATCCAGAGCATGTGTAATTGACTGGAGGTTGCTTTCAGGTCGGGAAAGAACTTGTCCATCACTTGTGGTGTGAGGTAAGCACTGTAAGAGCCGAGCCACCCGAACTTGTCGGGGTGGGTCAGTGCGGTAAACATGGATTGTCCGCCCCCTCGTGAGAAACCGGCAATTGCACGGTGGTGGCGGTCGTTGAATGTCCGGAAGTTCTTTTCTACGTATGGCATGATGCATTCCGTCATTTCACGGGAGAAAGTCTGGTACATGCCGGTAGCTTCTGGGGTTGAGGGTCCGGGAGTTCCATTGTTCATATAGCCGTAGGGCATGACTACAATCATCGGCTCTGCCTGTTTGCGGGCTATCAGGTTGTCTAGAATCGTGTGGGCACGTCCGGCCTTGTACCATGTTTCTTCAGTATCGGTGGTACCGCTTATCAGATAAAATACTGGATATTTTTTCTGCGGCGATGTCTCATATTCGGCAGGAGTATAGATTACCATTGTGCGGTGCTGCTGCAAGATGGAAGAATAATAGGTACAATAGTGCACTTTGCCGTGAGGAACTGAATTGACCGTATACAGTGCTTCCGAATTAGGGATTTCCAGCAGACTGGATTTAAAGTTTTCGTTTGGGAAATATAAGGGATTTCCGGGATCAGGCACTTTTATACCGTCTATCACGAAGTGGTAAGGATAGATATCAGCTTCGAGAGGTTTTACGGTCGCACTCCACATTCCGTCGGCATTTCTTGTCAAGAGTGTGCTTCCTGCCTGGAACTGCCCGGCCACCTCTACTTTTTTGGCTTGAGGGGCATGCAGGTAAAAGGTTACTGAGCCATCATTATGAACGACTGGTGAATACGGTTGATTATACTGCGCTTGCAGACTATTGAAGCAAAAGAGAGCGCATAATCCTGAGAATAAATGTTTCATTCGCATGACAATAAGTTTTTATTTTGGTTTTACAGAGTCTTTCTAAAGATTGTCTGCGGTAAATATAAAACAATATTGCCATGCGAATGAGGTGGAAATATACAAAAAAAGACAGATGTCCATTTTGTATTAAAGATTGTGTGATTTGTTATTCTTCCACTCTGTATTCCAGTATGTCGCCTGGCTGGCAGTCCAGTTCTTTGCAGATAGCCTCCAGAGTGGAGAAGCGTATGGCTTTGGCTTTTCCTGTTTTTAAAATAGAGAGATTTGCCGGCGTAAGGTCAATCCTTTCAGCAAGTTCTCCCAGCGAAATCTTTCGTTTCGCCATCATCACATCTAGATTTACGATAATCGGCATAATAAGTAATGTAGTTAAATTGTCAATTCATTCTCTTCTTTCAACCGTAAGCCGATGGCAAACACTTCTGAGGCTAAGAGGGCGATAAAGCCTAAAATCAGTGTGGAATCAGAGAAGGCAATTAATATATTCAATTTGCTTCCTGCCAGTTCAATGCATTGTGCAAGCTGATGGTTTGAAATCCAGATACTAATAAAAGAAAGCACACATATTCCTGTCAGACTCCATCCTACGCGACGCAGGTGTTTTACGTTGCTCCAGTCGAACACGATGTTCCGGTTAATGTGTATCATCAGTTTGGCGAAGTAGACAGTTGCATAGACAAATCCGATAATGACAATAAAGCCGATGAGTCCTTGCAACACTTCAAAGCCATGGCTGGAATGGGAATAGGGGCATTCCACAAGAGCCGTAATCGGTTTGACAGCCAGTTGTCTGCCGTCTTTCAAGTTGGTGACTGTTCCGGTCGTTTCCATCATGTCAGTAGGCAAGACGTGTACCATTTTATATTGAGGAATCTCAGTGATTTCTCCTTGTGCAGCTTTCATGCCTACCTCTACTCCGTTTACAAACATTTCTATAATTAAGTATACATTCCCGGAAACGGACAACAGGAAAGCAGCAATCATGCATACACAGAATATATTCAGTCTCTTTTTCATAATGCAGATGAAGATTTTAAATGGTCAAATCATTTTTTATTCTCTATTTCGATTGTTTCTGCCTGAGCAGGCTGATGCCATACTGCCGGCTGCGGAACCAGTTTCTTTTGAATGAACAGCACACAGATGATGGTAAGAGCCATTCCTCCAGCCGCCATAAGAGCTGCTCCCGTTTGTCCGTAAGTAGAAACCATGGTAGCATTCGGATCGTCTGCTAATAAGAAAGAAGCTACGGCTGCGCTGTTATTGACAAAGTGCATCAGGATGCCGGGCAACAGACTGCCTGTGCGATAATACATCCATCCCAGTGCCAATCCGGTCACGAAGGCAAACGGGGCCTGTACCCAGTTGCCATGTACTACTCCGAAGATCAATGACGAAAGTACGATGGCTCCTGCCGGATGTTTCCATTTGCGAAGTAAATGTCCCTGAATGGCTCCACGGAATAGCAGTTCCTCTACGATAGGAGCCATGATGACCACGGCAATGATGCCCAGTGGGTTACGCATTATCATTTCGAACGCCTCCTGCATGTTGTTAGGTAAGTCGGCCAGCTCATTGAAGTAGTTGGTCCATAAACTCATTGCTGAAATGAATACCACTGAGGTAGCTAACAATTTGGGTGAGCTGTGATACCCCCAAGTCTTCTGGTCCAGTCCCACATATTTCCCCACTAACAGATGGATACCTACTGCCGCGGTGGAGAGGATTTGTGCCAGCATGATAAGGTTTGTATACAGGCTGTCTGGTGTCTGTGGAACCTCATAACTGCCTTGATATAACATATATCCACAGATGGCTACTCCCATGAAAGCTAATTGGTAAGCGAAGAAATACAGTAATAATTTGATAGTGCGTCCCATAATGTGTGCGTTTTAAGTGGTTAGTTTATTTGTTTTCAGAAAGCTTCTGAAGGGTTGGCCCCTCAGTTCTCCAAGTCAGCAGATAAGCTGGTGTCCAGGTCATTTGTTCTGCATCCCAGCGGTAAGCTTTTTTCTCGGTCATAGTTCCCAACGTGTCGTACTGGTATTCGTACTTCCACTTGGGAGTAAGTGTTTTGCCGTCTTCATTTAAGGTAGAAACAATCAGGCTTTGCTGGTTCTGTCCGTAAATGAAGGTTTCTTTTGCGTTTACATTTGTGGCTGTCAATGTCATCAATGCAGCAGCGATTCCTGCTGCCAGTGTCTTTTTTGTGAATGTCTTTTTCATAATTGTACGTGTTTGTGTGTAAATAATAGTGTTTGTTTGCGATTGTATTCGATAAATATTTATCGTTTTTCGATATGCAAATGTAGATATTATTTTTGAACTGCAAAAGAAAAACAGAAATATTTTATCGAAAAACGATAAATTTTTATTCTTTTCCGGATTAGGAGGGGAATATCTGTTTGTCGGTTCATATTTTTGGAATTGCAAAGGCAAATTCTCTGTTTCACACTGTGAAATACAAAAACCACAGTGTGGGATACATATTTCACAGTGTGGGATACAAATCCCGCAGTGTGAAACAGAGAATAGATAAAGGGATTCTCGGAAATATAGAAGGGGTATTTTATTTTCATATTATGCGTCATGCAGTAAGTGTTTTTTTTTGTTTGGTTGTTATATATGAAAACAGATATGACGAACATAAAAAAATATACAGCGATGAGAACGATTTTTGTATTGCTTGGGTTGCTGGCGGCATCTGTAACGGTGAAGGCACAGACATTGACCTCGCCCGACGGAAACTTCAAGATGCAGTTTCATCTATCCGACGAAGGCAAACCAGTCTATTCGTTAATGTACAAAGAAAAAGAAGTGATAAACGAAAGCAAAATGGGCTTTCAGATAAGTCCTTCGATTGCTTTTGACCGTAACTTTAGTGTGGTGGAAACGAAGATAGATAGTTGCGATACGGTCTGGAAAACAGTGTGGGGGCAGAACAGTGAGATTAGAGATCATCACAAGGAGTTGTGGGTGGCGTTGAAACAAGAAAAATCCAGCAGACTCTTGAATATCCGCTTCCGGTTATTTAATGACGGACTGGGATTCCGTTATGAATTCCCCGTGCAAAGTAATCTGCGTCATTTTACTCTGAAAGAAGAACTGACAGAATTCCAGCTGGCTGGCAATCATAAAGCTTTCTGGATTCCGGCTGATTACGATACCAATGAATTTCAGATAACTACCTCCCGCCTTTCGGAAGTACCTCTTTTAATTGATGAGGCCCGTAATGAGCCTTTGGCTTGTAAATCACCGACTCCGAATCTGGCTGTACAGACTCCGCTTATGCTGAAGTCGGATAACGGACTGTATATCAATATTCATGAAGCAGCACTGGTAAATTATCCGGCCATGCATTTGAACCTGGATGCAGAGACTTACCTTATGAGTGCACACTTGACGCCCGATAAGAATGGAAATAAGGGATACATTCAGACTGGAAGTGTGACTCCGTGGCGTACGATTATTGTGAGCGACGATGCTCGCGACATTCTGGCTTCCAACCTGATTCTGAATCTGAATGAGCCGTGTAAGATAGAAGATACTTCCTGGATAAAGCCGACTAAATACGTTGGTGTGTGGTGGGAATACTTCACGGGAGGAGGCTCTACATGGGCCTATACCGATACGCAGGATGTCGTGATTGGACAGACTGATTACAAGCAACTGAAACCTAACGGACATCATGGAGCCAATACAGCTCATGTGAAAGAATACATCGACTTTGCAGCCAAACATGGATTTGACGCCGTGCTGGTGGAAGGATGGAATGAAGGATGGGAAGATAACTATGCGTATGCCAAAGAGTTTATCTATAGCTTTACTACTCCTTATCCAGATTTTGACGTGAAGGAGTTACAGGCGTATGCGGCTTCCAAAGGGGTAAAGATTATCATGCATCATGAAACTACTTCGTCTGTGGCAGATTATGAGCGTCAGATGGATGATGCGTTCCGTTTCATGAAAGACAACGGATATGATGCGGTGAAAACCGGATATGTAGGCCCGATTATTCCACGTAGTGAGCATCACGACGGACAGTGGATGGTGAACCATTACAACCGTGTAGCAGAAAAGGCGGCTCAGTATAAGATTATGGTCAATTCGCACGAAGCGGTTCGTCCGACCGGTTTATGCCGTACCTATCCCAACTGGATTGCGCAGGAGTCGGCGCGAGGGACGGAGTTTGAATCGTTCAACGGCATTCGTCCGGACCACCAGACCATACTTCCGTTTACCCGTCTGATGGGAGGTCCGATGGATTATACTCCCGGTATTTTTGAAGGAGATTTGTCGGTGTATGGCAGTAACAAGGCAAAGCTGGGTACTACACTGGTGAAACAGCTTGCTCTGTATGTCACGATGTACAGTCCGCTTCAGATGGCAGCCGATTTGTATCAGAATTATGAGAAATATCCGGATGCGTTTCGGTTTATTAAGGACGTGGCGGTTGATTGGGACCGTACTTATATATTAGAAGCTGAACCGGGAGATTACATCACAATTGCCCGTAAGGTCAAAGGGAAAAATGAATGGTATGTAGGAGGTATTACGGATGAAAACAGCCGTGAAGCCCTTATTGATTTCAGCTTCCTGCCGAAAGGAAAGAAGTATCAGGCCGTTATTTATGCAGACGGTAAGAAAGCCGATTGGCGGACAAATCCGAAAGAATATGTGATAGAGACACGGACGGTAAGTCATAAGACTAAACTCAGACAAAAGCTGGCACCCAGTGGTGGGGTAGCTATTAGTATAAAGGAATTATAGGTAGAAGATTGTTTTCAGGAAAATAAAGATAAATCTTTGACATCCTTGTCGGCATAATTGCTTAAAACAGATATGAGTGGATGACTTTATATAAAAGTTGTTGAAATCGATTTTAAAATTTATCTTTGTGATAAATACCAAATCTGATCACTTATGTCTGTAAACAATTTTGAAACAATATATTATGACTTGTTTAAACAACATTATTCTGCGTTGTTGTTTTATGCAGCCCGTCTGGTAGGTGAGGATGATGCGGAAGATATTGTTCAAGATGTATTTGTTGAGTTGTGGAATAACAAAAGCAAGATTGATTTTGATAATCATATTAAAGCTTTTCTATATCGGGCTGTTTATACAAGATCTATTAATTTTCTGAAGCATAAATCGGTGGTGGATGGTTATACGTCGGAAGAAAAAGAATTCTTTGCTCAGAAAATAGCTTATTATAATTATGAAAATTCTGAGGTAATGGCACGGTTGGAGAATATGGAGTTGAAGAAGGAAATTCTGTCTGCCATAAACGACTTGCCAGACCAGAGCCGGAAAGTGTTTAAGATGAGCTATCTCTACGATATGAAGAATAAAGAAATTGCCGACATACTTGGTATTTCCCTGAGAACAGTAGAAGCCCATATGTATAAGGCTTTGAAGATACTGCGTGTAAAGCTCAGTCATTTGCTTTTATTATTAATTTGTTTTTTTAGGTGTGTATGAATAAAATTAGTGATGATATTATATGGAGGTATCTTCAGGGAACTGCGACTACTGAAGACATGAAGGCATTGAATGAGTATATCAGTGCTTCGCCTGAAAACAAAAAGTATTTGTTTTCCATAGAGGAGTTGTATCATCTGGGAAAGTGGAAATACGACGAAGAAGATAAAATAAACGCAGCCATGCAACGACTGAAATCGGTTGTACAGCCTGTTGAGATGTCTGTGGTTTCGGAAAAGAAGGAGAAAAAACAGATGAAGCACCTCTTTTTGTGGACTCGATATGCGGCGGCCGTGCTGGTTCTGGTGCTTATAGGGTGGCTGTCCTTTAAAGGGCTGACAAGCGAGGACATGATAAAAGTTTACGCGGACAGTAAGATAAGAAAGATTGAACTGGCGGATGGAACAAAAGTCTGGTTGAATAAAGGGAGTGTGTTTGAATATCCGAAAACTTTTACGAAAAACAACCGGAAAGTCAGACTGGATGGGGAAGCTTATTTTCAAGTAGCCCGTCAGACAGGCAAACATAAGTTCACGGTAGAGAGTAAGCTGATGACGGTGGTAGTGCATGGTACGATTTTTAATATGAAGAGTTATGCTAGGGATACCGTAGCCGAAACGTCGCTTATTGAAGGAGAAGTGCTTGTGGAATCTGCTAATGATGATTCAAAAATCGTTTTGCTTCCAGGTCAGAAAGCCATTGTAGAAAAGAATAACCATAAGATGGTGGTGAAAGAAACCAATTCAATTATGGATGGAATCTGGCGAAACAACATGGTGCCATTCCAGAATGCGACAATTCAGGATATTGCAAAAGTGCTGGAGGATTTATATCATGTTAAGATAGAGGTTCGTAAGGATATTGACCTGGAACATACTTATTCGGGCATGATAGAGAAAAAGCAAGAGCTTGAAGATGTAATAAAAACTTTGCAAAATAGTATACCGATAAAATATAAGATAGAGAGTGATAAGGTTTTGATTGAACCTGTGGCTGTCTCTTATACACATCTGACGCTGCCGACGATAAGGCTCGTGT
>ERZ1026977.1087-NODE-1087-length-11001-cov-37.602412_pt1 | contig 11001 bp, 10 predicted proteins | sample MGYA00519292_ERZ1026977 | MGnify/ENA primary metagenome ERZ1026977 (study PRJEB26926, sample SAMN06164410) | human gut metagenome | biome: ENVO:00009003; feature: ENVO:2100002; material: ENVO:00002003 | host: Homo sapiens | place: USA | collected 2012 ... | reverse complement strand
AACTAAAACTCTCAAACAAGTGAGTTAATATTGGAACATAGAACTGGACACCCTAGTTGTTAATATACTAATCTGTTGTTTGCAACGTTCTCTAAGAAAGAGTGTGGGTGAACACTGGCGATGAAGTCGGTGAAGGGTGAACCCTGATGCTAACCTTTAGCGTTAATAATGTGTTAAAAACACTATATAACCCATTATAATAGAGACTCTTATATTTCTAGCATGCGCTGTATATACAAAGTTCTTTTTATTAGGGTTCACCCCTGAGCCGAAAAGGTGAATGCTTGGGGCAAGTGTTCACCCCGCTGTTCACCATTCGGTAACTTAAGATTGCTTCAGCCCTCGTTCTTGAAAGCTGCTGCGAATTTAAGAAAAAAGGTTGAGACCGCCAAGAATCCTGTACCTACATATATAGGTACAAAAAGGCGATGATTTTATAATAGCTTAACAAAAGATATTCAAATTTTTTAAATATATTAAGAGATGACACGATTTACAAAAACCAAAAAGGCACTGTGCGCTTTGACGGATACCATTCTCGGCGGCAGTAGCAATGTGGTACGCACCTTAAAGGTGGCTGGCCACATGAATGAGAATTCAGTCAAGCATGTCTAAGAGGGTTATGCCAGTCATACCCAGTCCTACTGCCTTCTTCGTTCTTCGCTGAAGAAGCATCACAGCACCAAAGACCAGGTGATGCAGATAATGGACTATCTTGACAACATGGAAGAGGAGTATCACAAGTCCTATCCCGACGATCCCTGCCCGATGGACGGTGGCTATAAGGCGAGCTTCGAAAGGTTCGTGATAGAATCCTTGAGAGCAGAGTGAGGAATATTGAATTTTCCCACACTGATCTCACGGATCTTTAGAAACTTACGATTTTTTCGTTCTTAAGCAACATATTCGTGTTCAGTACCCCCAATAAGCAATTCGCGTGCAGGTTGATTTTTGAACACGAATCTCTCGAATCTCAGTAAGCATGATACAAAATAACATTTTCAAAAAACTGATAGGTGTAACTACTTGTAACATAGTGGTGACGCTGTATTATTTTATGGCTTAACGTACCTAAAGTGACTGCTTACGTCCAATTTCTTAAAATACCTTGTTTCCCTAGTAAACACTGGGGATGGAGTTGTATTGTCATAGGGGGTGGATGCTTACGAAGGGCGAATGGAGAGTCTAGGATAGAATAATGAATTAATAACTTATAGAGTCTCAGACATGCAAACTGTCATGAGCAATTTTATTAAGCTACTTTTCAGCTTGGGGCAGAGAGTATGCTGAGACTCATTTCTTTTTATAGAATATTTAATAAATGAGAATCGGAATATTAACATTACCTCTCCATACTAATTATGGAGGGATATTGCAGGCTTATGCTTTGCAAACGGTATTGGAAAAAATGGGGCATGAGGTGGTGGTGTTTGATACACCCAACAAAACTTTACTACCACCTCTTTGGAAGATGCCTTTAAGTTTTGGAAAGAGAACTTTAAAAAAAATATTGGGTAGGACTGATAGAATTTTTGTAGAGCACTATCAAAATAAAATAAGACCAGTTATAGCAAAAAATATACTGCCATTTATCGATGGAAAAATTCATAGGAAGGTGATTAAAAATTTTCATCAATTATCCCAAGCTGATTATGATGCAATTATAGTGGGAAGTGATCAAGTGTGGAGAGCTGTTTATTTTCACATGTGGTTAGGGCAAGATGTTGAAAATGGATATTTGTTATTTGCCAAAGATTGGAAAATTAAAAGAATATCTTATGCTGCCTCTTTTGGCACTTCTGTTTGGGAGTATACTGATGAACAAACACAAATATGTAAATTGCTGCTTAAAAAATTTGATGCAGTATCTGTTAGAGAATCAAATGGTGTGGAGTTATGTAAAAAGCATTTTGATATAGATGCTATTCAAGTTTTAGATCCGACGATGCTAATTTCTAATGAGGAATACTGTAATATATTTCGAGAAGCAAATACCCCAAAGAGTAAAGGAACATTGCTTAATTATGTCTTAGACGAGAATGAAGAAATTTGTAATTTGATAAAGGAATTATCAATCAAGATGAAATTATTGCCATTTGCGCTTAATAATTTATTTGAGAATGATGATACAAAACCTTTAGAAATGCGCATAAAGTCATCAGTTGAGACTTGGCTTCGTGGCTTTTATGATGCCGAATTTGTTATTACTGATTCATTTCATGCTTGTGTCTTTTCTATATTGTTTAAAAAACAATTCGTTGTTATTGGCAATCGAAAGCGAGGAATGGCGAGGTTTGAATCTCTGTTAAATATGTTTGGATTGGAAGATAGACTAGTGTCTGCTGATGTTAATGTCATAGACCTTCCTATTATAAACTATGATTTAGTTTATGATAAGCTTAATGTGTTAAAGAAAAATTCATTAAGTTTTTTGGAACGTGCTTTGAATGGATGATTAGGTAAAAATATAAATGATGAATGTAAATAGTCCAAAGGTAAGTATTATCGTCCCTGTTTATAATGTTGAAAAATATCTTCATCGTTGTGTTGATAGTATCTTGTTGCAAACATTCACTGATTTTGAATTATTGTTGATAGATGACGGAAGCACCGATAAGTCAGTAGATATATGCGACAAATATGCCCTTAAAGACAGCCGAATTAGAGTTTTTCATAAGAAAAATGGAGGTGTAAGTAGTGCAAGAAATCTTGGTATAAAAAAGTCTAGTGGAGTATATATTTTATTTGTTGATTCTGACGATTATTTATCGCCTTCACATTTAAATAACTATATAAAATACATAGGCAACTATGAAATAGTTTATCAAGGCTATTGCGTGTTTATGGAATACTCTCATAATTCTGAGCATGTTTTTACTGTTAGTGAAAAAAGCGCAAATAATAAAGACTGTATGATTGATGTTCTTTCAGATTTGCTTGAAGTGGGGAACATTTTCGGTTTTACTTGGAGTAAAATGTTCCATGCTGAAATTATCAGAAAAAACAATATTTTGTTTAAGGAAGATATTAGCATTAGAGAAGATGAAATATTTACGTTTGAGTATTGCCATTATATAAAAAGTATAAAAGTATTACAATCTGCAACTTATCATTATCAGCAATCTGATAATTCATTAATGAGAAGAAAGTATTTTTGCCCAGAGGAGTTGTTGAAAGTGATTAACTACTCATATACTACGGCTATACAAATTACACATAATAAGAGATTTTGCAAAATTATTGAAGATTATTATGCAAAAGGTTTGGATTGGATTTTTAATATGCTATATAGCCCCTCAAAACTTTTAAAAAGAAAAGAACGGCTAAAGTTTTTACGTATAATGGAAGACTGGAATCTTAACCATCCGGAATCAGTCTGCTCCCTTAGTATAAGTGTGGAGGTTGCTGATTGTTTGAACTTTTTTATCTATCCGTTACGTGTTTTTAAAAAATATATAAAAATATTATTATGGAAACTTCATTAGTGTCAATTATTATACCTGTGTATAATGTAGAGAAATACTTAGATAGATGTATGCAATCTGTATTTCTGCAGTCTTATAAAAATCTAGAAATCATATTGATTGATGACGGCTCTCCTGACTCTTGCCCAAGACTATGTGATGAATATGGTAATATTGATAAACGGGTTAGAGTTTTACACAAGAAAAATGAGGGCTTGGGTTTAGCGAGAAATTCTGGATTAGCTTTGGCTACAGGAAAATATGTACTTTTTATCGATTCTGATGATTACCTATCAGAAAATATGGTAGAAAAGTTGGTGTGTCAAGCTGAGTTTATGAATGCAGATATTGTATATTGTGGTTATTTTTACGAAACTATAAATCATAAATGGTTGGAAGTTCGTGATTTTGAAAATGAACAAACTTTCAAAGATCATGATATTGACGCTGTAGCTTTAGCTTTTATTACTAATCAAAATAAATTTAATGTTCGTTTGCAGCGTACGGTGTGGCATGCTTTATATTCAAAGGCTTTAATCGAAGAGGAGAATATTAGATTTCCTTCAGAAAGACAAATTCCTTCAGAAGACTTAATTTTTCAGTCTCAAATAACTCAATTTGCAAGTGTAATTTCTTTTATCCCTGATTGCTTATATTATTATTGCTTTAACAATGATAGTATAACGATGAACTTTAAAAAAGACCGATACTTGAAATTGGCCAACGAAAAGAAAGAAATGCTAAGAATATATTCCAATAAAGGTGTTAACAAGTATATTAATAATCTTTATTTTTTGAGTATTAAAAGTTATTTCTTTAATTTAGTAGGACAAAAAAATATTGATTTTTCAGAAAAAATTAAAATAATAAGTGATGTTGTCTTAGATATTCAGAGTGATTGCTTAAAGCAATTAGAACCAAGTGTGTTTAGTAAGGTAGAAAAAATCTACTATAAGCTTATATGTAAAAACAATAAATATTTGATTTTTATATATTGCTCTCTTATTAATTTACTATTTAAAATAATAAATAAAACACGGTTTTGAAGGTGTTGAATATTTTAGCTATGAGAAGTAAAATTTGGCATTTCTTAATTGTGTCAAGCATTGTCTTGACATTATTTCTTTTGGTGTTTAATTTGCAGAGTTCTAAAGTTCAGATATTATGGTTGCTGCCAGTAACTTATTTCTTTTCATTAGTTTTAACAAAAAGAATGTATTTTATAAGTTCTGGTATTGCACCTGTGATTTTGAAAGTAGTCTTCTTTTGCAGGTATATAATGGTTCCACTTTTGTGGGGAACAGCTATACGATATTCAGATATAGATGTTTCCAATTTAGATTACAATAGAGCTGTTTTACTAATGGCATATGAGTTAATTGCTGTTAGTCTTGCTATAAAAATTTATTTATCTCTACACAAAAGGAATAACACTATTATAAAATCATCCATTTCCTTAACTAAAAGAGGTATAATAATATTTGTTGTAATATTATTGTGGGGATTTTTTGTTTTGAAAAGCCCAATACTAAAAATGCAATTATTTAATTTTGCAGTTGCGACTAAAGAAGACTTGGGTCTAGTTGGAGATATGACTTTGAGTGACATATATGGAAAGGTTTCCGGAGTGGCATTAATAATATTTCCGATAGGGTTGGTGTTCGTGTATGTCAATATAATTATCTTAATTGCTCGTATAAAAAGATATCCTAAATTAAAGCTCTTCTTTATATTGATTGCTTGTATTCTATATATATCATGTGTTTGGTCTAATGGATATAGCGTGTCGAGATGGAACTTAATAATTGGAGTCTTATTCATGGTAAATGTGTTATATGTAGTTTATCCATTGAAGAAAAAAGTAATTAATATTTGTGGTGCTTCTTTAGTCACAATTGTGATAGTCTTAGGATCCGTTTTAAAATTAATGTCTTTTGGTAAAAGCGACACCTCTGTTAAAACTGTTTATGAGTATTATTTTAATGCTGAATTTTTTGATGAATATTTTAGTGGTATAGTACCTGTTGCAAATGGGATAAAAGTCTATGAGGCCAAATACCAAGAAAGAAGTCCTGAAAGAATTGTTGTAGATTGTTTTGGTACTTTTCCTTATGCTACAAAAATTTTTGGTGTTTCGGATATTCAAGTTACTGAAAAATTGTACCATAATATAACCAAGCGAACAGAATTAATCATGCCCAATATTTCTATTTCATTATTTCAGTTTGGGTGGGTGTTTTCACCGATTTATTCTGTGGTTTTTTGCTTACTTGCATTATGGTTTGACAATAAAAATAGTAGAAGTGTTGATTTGTATACGAAGTTGTTTTATATAATATTAACTTTTTGGTGCTCTATTTTTATGGCTATAAATGTTGATATTATTTGTTATAATCTTTGGCCTTCTGTTTTCGGACTATGGCTTGTTATGTTGAATAATAAAATTTATAAAAATGATACCAAAAATCATACATTATTGTTGGTTAAGTAGTGATCCAATACCTGCAGATTTACTCTCATGTATGGAGTCATGGAAGAAATTCTTGCCTGATTATGAATTTATGCTTTGGAATTTTGAAAGATTTCCTAAAGATAAGTCAAAGTGGGTTAGAGATGCGTTTGATAATAAAAAATATGCATTTGCTGCGGATTATATTCGTATATATGCTTTGTACCATTATGGCGGATTTTATCTTGATATGGATGTTGAGGTAGTAAAGCCATTTGATGATTTCCTAAGTTTAAATACAGTAATTGGTTACGAAAATAGTAAGGCAAAAGGCTTGGAAGTTGCAGCATTTGGTGTAGAAAAGCATTCATCTTGGATTAAAGCTTGTCTTGACTTCTATAATACTCGTGAGTTTGTTAATATTGATGGAAGTTTTAATATACAACCACTTCCTGGTGTAATTCGAAGATGCCTTGAACGTAATGGTTTTGAACTCCATAATGTCACCAAACTTTCTGAGGCAATGGCTCTAAAAAATACCAAACCAGATGTGATCCCAGTGTTCCCTTGTGATTACTTTAGTCCTAAAAATCATATAAATGGTAAAATTTATAGAACTATAAATACATATTCTATTCATCATTTTGCAGGTTCATGGCTTCCTTGGTATTTTAGAATGGAACAAAAGTTTTGGGAGTCTTTGGGATTACGTGATATGCGAATCATTTTGCGTTTTATTAATCTCGTTAAACACGGAACTATCAGAAGTAACGTTACTCCAAAAGAAAAATTCTAAGTAGCATATATGGAAAATAAGATATCAATAATTGTCCCTTGTTATAAAGTTACCGATTTCCTACCTCAATGTGTTGAGAGTCTGATGAACCAATCCTATAAGGATATTGAAATTATTCTTGTGGATGATGGATCACCAGATGATACGGGGAAACTTTGTGACGAATATGCAAAGAAAGATAATCGCATCAAGGTTGTACATAAGCAGAATGGAGGCTTGGTTTCTGCCCGTAATGCTGGTTATGATGTTGCTACTGGTGATTGGATGATGTATGTTGATGGTGATGATTGGCTGGATTCTGATTGTTGCCAGGTTATGCTTGATGCCGTGGCAGACAAGCCCGATGTTGACATAGTCTTTTGGAAATGTATTCAAGAACTAGGAGAACAATCTATAAAAGGTAAATGGGAGTGGCCATGCCAAGATGCTCAGAGACTCTATTGTGGTGATGAGTGTAAAGAATTGGCACGCAATACCTTGGTGTATAAATCTGGAATTGCTACAGCTTATTGCAAGATGATTCGTGCAGATTATGCAAGAAAGAACCATATCAAGCATGATGATAGATTGCGTCAGGGAGCTGAGGGCTTGGAGTTTTCTTTGCGTGCTTTCTATTATGCACAAAAAGCTCTTTATGTCAACAACTATTCTTACCACTATCTTTTCAATCCTAATTCTATCTCAAAGAAAGTGGATGAAAGAAATACGAATTATCTGTTGGATTGCCTGAATGTAATCCAGAAAGACATTGAGCATTTTGACCGTAAAGATGAATTCGTTCAGGCTCTTTACCAGCGTGTTGCTTATATAGTCATAGCTATCGCAATGAGTACTTATTTTCATCCTTCGAACAAAGATTCCCTGTGGACTAAGGTGTCTAAATATGCTGCGGTTATTAAGAACAATCAGCTGCTGAAAGATTCCATATATAAGTGCAGCACAGAAGGAATGGATAAGCAACGTAAACTTACTTTGTTCTTTATCAGAAAGAAAATATATTTCATGCTTGCTCTGGTGGGGTGGGCAAAACAGTTTATGCTGAAAAGAGGTAAATATAATTATTGATAATTTTGTATGACGAATAAAATAGCACTTGTAACTTGCTACTTTCAGCCTAATTATGGAAGTCAGCTCCAGGCTTTTGCCACTCAGAAGTTCTTTGATGATATTCATATTCCTAATGAAACCATCATGATTGATGGCCTGAAGGGTGAAATCAACAAGGCAAAATATAAGTACTTTTTGAGCAAGATATTTGATGCTAATACCATCAAGGATAAATGGGCCACGGTAAAGAAGGTGATAGCTAAGAAAAGTAATCATACCTATGCTTTACATCTTATGGAACGATATAATATGTTTGATACCTTCGCTCAGCATGAATTTCATCTATCGAAACGCTATGCTTCCTTTGCTGAATTGAGTAAGGCTGCTCATGACTATCTGATGTTTGTAGTTGGTAGTGATCAGCTTTGGTTGCCTTCTAATATAGCAGCCAACTATTATACCTTGAACTTTGTGCCAAGAGAGGTGCCAAAGATGGCACTTGCAACAAGTTTTGGTATATCTCAGTTGCCTTCTGCACAGGCAAAGTTGGCTAAAGAGTTTTTGCCTCGTATCGACTACTGTTCTGTTCGTGAGATAAGTGGCCAAAAGCTTATCAAGAATTTGATAGGAAAAGATGTACCTGTGGTATGTGATCCTACGATTTTATTTACTGCAGAGGAATGGGGTGAAGGCATCAGTAAGGAACGATTCATAAAGGAAAAATATCTGCTCTGCTACTTCTTAGGGAATAATCCTATCCAGCGTGAGTTTGTTAAGAAGGTAAAGGCTTTGACGGGGTATAAGATAGTACAGTTGCAGCATTGTGATGAGTTTATCGCCAGTGATGAGAATTTCCCAGATGAGGCTCCATACAATGTTGGTCCTAAGGAGTTTATCCGCTTAATTCGTGATGCTGAGTATGTGTTTACTGACTCGTTCCATTGCACTGTATTCTCCATGCTTCATGCCAAGAAGTTCTTCACATTCCGTAGATATAACAACGATAGTATTGTTTCTACAAATGGTCGCATCTATTCACTGCTCTCATTGGTAGGAGAGGAGAACCGTCTGCTGAAGGGGAATGAAGAGCCAAAGGATATGCTGGCTATGGATATAGACTACAAGAAAGTTCATGAGAAATTGGCGGAATTGCGCCAGTTTACCAAGAACTTTGTTTTTGATGCATTAGAAAAATCAGGTATCAAATATGATAGAGATTAAAGATAAGAAGGATTGCTGTGGCTGTTGGGCATGTGAAAATGCATGCCCAAAGCATTGCATCTCAATGGTAGAGGATAAGGAAGGATTCCGTTATCCCCAGGTGAATACGGATTCTTGCATAGATTGCCATCTGTGTGAGAAGGTATGTCCAATTATAAATGTTAAACCCGAGGAGGAAAAGCCTCAGAAAGGTTATCTGCTTCAAAACAAAGATGCTAAGGTTCTTTCGGAAAGTACATCTGGAGGGGCATATACTGCTATAGCCAAGTATGTATTAAAACAAGGTGGCGTAGTTTTCGGAGCTGCTCTCAATGAGCATAATGAGGCAAATCACATCTATATAGAAAGCGAGGATGAACTTTGGAAGTTCCGAAATAGTAAGTATGTACAGAGTCTGATAGGTGATACTTATCAACAGGCTAAGGAGTTTTTGAAGCAAGGTCGTTTGGTATGTTTCAGTGGTACTCCGTGCCAGATGGAAGGTTTGGTATCATATCTTAGAAAGCCATACGATAATTTGATTATCGTTGATGTGGTTTGTAGAGCGGTTCCATCACCTAAGGTGCTTCGTAAATATATAGAATATCAAGGCTTGACATACGGAGATAACTTAAAGAATCTGAAGTTTAGAGATAAGAAATTCTATGGATATAAGTACTCGAATATGAGTTTCGACTCAGAGAAAGGTTCTTATCATGCAGGTATAGATACCGATTCTTGGCTTCGCTCGTTCTTCTCTGGCATCAATGTACGACCAAGTTGTTATGCTTGTAGATTCAAGAAGCAGTATCGTCTGACAGATTTCACAATATGGGATTGCTTCGAGGTGTACCAGTATAGTAAGGAGTTGGATAATGATAAAGGTGTAACTAAAGTTCTTGTTCATTCAGCCAAGGCTGAAGAAATCATGAAAGCCATAGAAGCTGATGCCTATATAAAAGAGGTAGGAGTTGATAAGCTGATAGCTGGTGTGCATGAGTTGACTGCTCAGCCAAAGAACAATCTTAAGCGTACAGCATTCTTTGAAGACTTAGATAGGCTTTCGCCTAAGGAGTGTTTCGATAAATATTTTCCTGTTACTTTCAGAACCCAAATGGAAAAGCATATTAGAATCTTAATGTTACAGTTAGGTATCTATAAGCAATTCCGTATGCTGGTAAAGAAGATAGTGGGGGAAGTGAAAAGATAAAGGGATGATTGATGGTTTGATTCGGTTTTGCCTTGATAAGGCGATGACTTCATATTATGCAGCAATGGAAGAACAAGTATCAATAATAGTATCAATTATTACGGCTTTATTGACCGGAGGATTTATCATTTTGTTCTTGGATAATCAACATGTCGGGGCAACAGTGATTGAAAGATACCACTTTGTTATGCAACCTTTCATGCATCGATTGAGTAACTATTTCAAGTTTTTATCTTCTGCTACTACTTATTTTTCTATAACAAAAGGAATAAAGAAGGATGAAGCCGAATACGTTTTCAAATTCAATGACTTGATGGATAAACTGGGACATTATGCTTATCCGTGCATTATGTCTGGGCAAGATTATCCTACGTCAAAGTTTACAGCAAAACAGTTGGAAAACATTTGTAATGACATTAATAATGTTTGGTATTATTGGGATAGAAAACATAATTATATGATAGATTACTGTTCGTATGATACGAGGAAGGCAGAACAATTTTGTACACTGGGTAAGGAATGCCTTAAGGAAGTGTTTCCTCTGAAGTATAATGAGCAAGCGTTTTCCTTGAACCTTATTAGTGATGTCTCTGGGACATTTTTTGCTGAAATTTATCAGCCTATACAACATGTTCCTTATGAATATGAATATTGGTGTAAGCAAGAAAAATACTTTCAAAAGACAACCTATAGTATAATAGGATTATGCCTGTTTACATTATTTATAATACTTCTATTAACAATAGTTCGTTAATAATTCAATAATGTGCTAAGCAGCTGTACGCTGTAAGCACGAGAGATCTTTGAAAATCTTGCTAATTAAAGTTCGGTTCGG
>ERZ1026977.1084-NODE-1084-length-11045-cov-4.538399_pt1 | contig 11045 bp, 8 predicted proteins | sample MGYA00519292_ERZ1026977 | MGnify/ENA primary metagenome ERZ1026977 (study PRJEB26926, sample SAMN06164410) | human gut metagenome | biome: ENVO:00009003; feature: ENVO:2100002; material: ENVO:00002003 | host: Homo sapiens | place: USA | collected 2012 ... | reverse complement strand
GGCAGGATGCCCCATGCAGATGGTTGTAATCTGTTTTTCCCTGCAGGTTTCTATAATGGCTTCAGTTATACTCTCCGAAAATACCTGCAGCACATCTCCCCCCAGTTCCGTCACCAGTTTGAAGTGATTCAGCAGGTAGCGTTGTGAAGCCAGACTGATACGCTCTGTACTCTCACGGGGAGTCTGCACATAAAGTACCGTAAAAGACGTGCTGTAGCGGGAAGCCAGACGGTAAGCCTTGCGGATAATGTGACGCGGAGTATGTTCATTGCTGCTGATACATGCCAGAATACGCTCCCGCCGGGCCGGCTGTGACACTACCGGAAGCACTTCGCTTTCCACTTTTTTCTCTACACGGAAAGCCACTTCCTTCAAGGCCAGTTCACGAAGTTGCAGAATATTCTCGGTCTTGAAAAAGTGGTGCAGGGCCGTCTGAATTTTCTCCGGACGATATATCTTTCCCGATTTGAGCCGCTCAATCAGTTCCTCGGCCGTGAGGTCAATGTTGACCACCTCATCGGCTTCCTGCAGTACACTGTCGGGCACCCGTTCCTTGACTTCGATGCCGGCAATTTCCTTTACTTCATCGTTCAGGCTCTCAATATGCTGAATGTTAATGGCCGACACCACATTGATGCCCGCATCCAGCAGTTCCATCACATCTTGCCAGCGTTTTTTGTTGCGGCATCCTTCCACATTCGTATGGGCCAGTTCATCTACCACAACCAGTTCCGGATGAAGCTGAAGAATCGTCTCCAGATCCATCTCCTCCAGCTCCTTTCCTTTGTAGAAAATCTTCTTGCGAGGAATTACCGGCAATCCTTCCAACTGCGCCTCTGTGCCGGCACGCCCGTGAGTTTCCACATATCCTATCTGTACGTCAATGCAATTGTCCATCATCTCGTGTGCTTCCTGCAACATCCGGTAGGTTTTTCCCACACCAGCTATCATGCCAATGTATACCTTGAATTTACCACGGCGGGAACGACGGATTAAATCCAGAAAATGCGGTACGTTATGCTCTCTTTCTTCCATTTTTTCGTCAAACTTTTATACAATATAATTCCCAGCCTCATAACCTGTCTATCAATTATCTTCCCAGAATCCACGATAGAACAACAACAGGATACCAAAAATCTCCAAGCGACCGATGAACATCAGTGCCGACAATATCCATTTGGCTGCATCGGGTAAAGCAGCCCATGAAAACACAGGACCAAAGGCTCCCAACCCTGGCCCTACATTACCAATAGCCGACACAACCGTACTCATTGCCTCCGTCAGTCCCACTCCAAAGCACATCAGCAGCGTCCAGCCCACAAAAATGCAAATCAGATACGTTGCAAAGAAAGTGTATACTGTGGCCGACACTTGCGAGGATATTAGCTCCTTATTGACACGAACCGGCAACACCGCCCGCGGATGAAGCATCTGCTTGAACTGGTTACGGATGTTCTGGGCAATGATAAGCAAACGCAGGTTTTTGATACCTCCGCTTGTAGAGCCCGTACAGCCTCCTGACAGCATGGCAAATATGAGTAGCATCCAGGTGAACTGAGGCCACAGGTTATAGTCGTCCGTAGCAAACCCGCAAGAGGTATGCGTAGTAGCCACCTGAAACAAGGCTTTGCGGAATGCCGTTTCCAGGTCATAATAATCTGTCACGAACAAGGCTATGGTAATGATTCCCGTCAGTATGCCCACAGATTTGAGAAACCAATGAAGTTCCCTGTCTTTCAACAAGTTTTGATACTTTCCCTTCAATGCCATATAATACAAAGAGAAATTCACGCCTGAAAAAATCATGAAGATAGAAATCACATATTCTATAAATGGAGAATGCCAGTAAGACACACTATCCTGCTTGGTAGAAAATCCGCCTGTAGCCGTGGTAGTAAAAGAGTGGCAAACAGCATCAAACAGGTTCATTCCTCCACACATCAACAGAATGGTTTCTACCAGTGTCAGCCCGATATAAATCAGCCATAGACAACGGGCCATGACTTTTGTCTTAGGATGAATCTTGTCGTGCGTCACACCTGTAGCCTCCGAAAGAAAAAGCTGCTGGCTGCTACCGCTGAAAAGCGGAAGCAAAGCAATCGTGAAAAGCACAATGCCCAATCCGCCAATCCACTGCGTCAGACTACGCCAGAACAGCAGGCCATAGGGTAATGATTCAATGTCGTCCAGAATGGTAGCTCCTGTGGTAGTGAAACCAGACATGGTCTCAAAAAAAGCGTCTGCTACCGAAGGAATGTACCCGCTAAAATAAAAAGGCAGCATCCCCAATACCGTAAACAGCAGCCACGACACACTGACAATGCAGTACCCGTCGCGACGGCTAATCAGGTTGTCGGTTCGTTTGCCCAGCAGCACCATACTACCTCCAAGGACAACATTGATTCCCATGGTTTGTACAAAATAAATGTAATCAGGTTCTTCATACAAAAGTGAAACCCCGGCACATAAGGCAAACAGTCCAGCTTCGACCAATACCAGCACTCCTAAAATATAGACAATAAGCCGGGTATTTATCAACCCCTGTTTCCGGCCTTTCCTACGAGGCACATCACATTCAAAAATATTTTCCATAACCCTGTCGTTTTTTATCCCTAAACAGACAAATGTCGTGCCGTGGAATCAGCCAGAATCATAACCCTATAAAAATCAAGAAAATAAATTCGCACAAAGAGAAAATGCTCTCCAAGCAACCTTCTCATTTTGAGAAAAGCCCATCTCATTTCGATAGAGCTCATATCCAAGTCCCCCGAATAAAAATCCCCGACATTCCATGCCAGGAATGTCAAGGATATGTTTTAGAAACCTATGCTGAAGCCTGCCACAAGATAAGTACGGTCATAAACCGGGGCTACAATGGCCTGCACAAACAAAGGAATAGAGAAATTTTCGGTCACCCGGATGTCCTTGCTTGCCTTCAGTGAAATGTCTGTAAAGGCTGCCTTATGATGATACATACCCTTCCAGGGAGTAAAACCGATGGCAGGTGTCAAAGTCACATCAGCCGGCAGTGTCACAGGATAAGATGCAGTGATATAGGTTGAAGCCCGTAAATCACCGTCTTCATCCTTGTCGGCTCCTGCAAACATAGTGCTCCATGACAAAGATAGCGGAAAAGATTCACCGAAGTTATAAGCTAATGTACCTTCAAAATAATGCCCATTCTTGTAATGTCCATACGGCTGGTTTACCCCATTCCACCAATAATCAGACACGGTCACTGAGAAGTTATTGACTGCATAGCTCAGGTTTATGTCAAATTCCTTAGCACCGCCTTCTTCCCATTTTGTCAGCGACTGGCTTCCCCATACATTGAGTGTAAAACCTGCGTAACCCAGTGTCAGCGAAGGCTGAACAGAGAATCCGGAATTCTGGTCGGCACCACGCCAAATATAATCAGTCACGAAATCAGCTTTTCCGTTTACGGTAAATTCATTTTGTGCATTTGCTACAGCAGGACACATCAGCGCAGCTCCAAGCACTGCCAGGCATCCTTTCATCATCTTTTTCATACGTTTTTTCGAGTTTAATTTTTTATTATATTACCTATTGAGTTTTTCTTTCTGTCCACTTATGAAAGACAGATTGTCTCTTTTTTAGCTCACTTATTTCATTGTGGGATTTGCTTCCTCTAAAGCCACGTTCAGTTTCAGCACATTGATTTTTTCTGTTCCGAACAAGCCGAGGAAGGGTTTCTCAACCATCTTGTCGACAATAGCCTTCACTGTTTCCTCACTCATACCACGTGCCTCGGCCACACGTTTCACCTGTACATACGCACAAGCCGGAGTGATGTTCGGATCTAGTCCGGAACCGCTGGCAGTCACCATCTCGGCCGGTACATCCTTACGCTCCAAGTAAGGATGATGCACTAAAAATGAATCTACGCGTGCTTCGACTTCTGCCAGATATTCTTCATTCGTAGGACCTTTGTTGGAACCTGCAGAGGCATCTCCCTTATAATCGGCTGCCGAAGGTCGTCCCCAGAAATAAATATCCTTTGTAAAGGTCTGTCCCACATTGGCAGCACCTACTACCTTTCCATTCAGAGTAACTGTTTCCGCGTTTCCTTTTCCTGGACCGAAAAACTGCCCGAACACCCATAGAATCAGCACGTAACATACTGAGAAAAGAATGCAAAATGCAATGGTAATGCGAATTGATTTTATAAAGTTTTTCATAACTGTCTGTTTGTTTTTATTAGAAGAATAATCCTACAAATAAGTCTATTAATTTAATTCCGATGAAAGGTGCGATAAGACCGCCCACTCCATAAATCATCAGGTTACGACGAAGCAAGGCACTCGCGCCAATCGGTTTATAAGCCACTCCCTTCAGAGCTAACGGAATCAGAATCGGAATAATGATGGCGTTAAATATGATGGCAGAAAGAATGGCACTTTCAGGGCTGTGCAGCCCCATGATGTTCAGCGGAGCCAATTGCGGAACGGTCACCATGAACAAGGCCGGAATAATGGCAAAATACTTGGCCACGTCGTTGGCAATAGAGAAAGTGGTGAGCGTACCGCGAGTCATCAGCAACTGCTTGCCGATTTCTACAATCTCAATCAGTTTAGTCGGGTCATTGTCCAGATCGACCATGTTACCGGCTTCTTTGGCAGCCTGCGTACCACTGTTCATGGCTACTCCTACATTGGCCTGTGCCAGCGCCGGCGCATCGTTCGTACCGTCGCCCATCATAGCCACCAGCTTACCGGCAGCCTGTTCCTTCTTGATGTAGTTCATCTTATCTTCCGGTTTAGCCTCGGCAATGAAATCGTCCACTCCAGCTTTTTCGGCAATGTATTTTGCAGTTAGCGGATTATCACCGGTCACCATTACCGTTTTCACACCCATCTTGCGTAAACGTTCGAAACGTTCTTCAATACCCGGTTTGATAATATCCTGCAATTCAATGACACCGGCAATCTGCTTGTTGATGCTGACTACCAACGGAGTTCCGCCATTTCCTGAAATCTTCTGAATGATATCCTCTGTTTCTTTCGGGAACTCATTGCCGGCTTCCAGTGCAATACGACGAATGGCATCGAACGCACCTTTACGGATTTCCGTTCCATCTTTCAGGTCGATACCGGAACATTTGGTTTCGGCCGTAAACTTAATCATGTGGGCACCTTCTGTATTCAGTGTACGCATCCGGACTCCTTGTTCACGTCCCAAATCAATGATAGATTTTCCCTCTGGCGTATCATCGGAAACAGAAGACAGCAGACAGGCTTCTACGAAAGCATGCTTGTCCAGACCTGCCACCGGATAGAAAGCAGTAGCCTTACGGTTACCGATAGTAATGGTACCGGTTTTGTCCAGCAACAGTGTATCTACGTCACCGGCGGTTTCTACCGCTTTACCCGACTTAGTAATTACATTGGCACGCAGAGCACGGTCCATTCCGGCAATACCGATGGCAGACAGCAGTCCTCCGATGGTGGTTGGAATCAGACACACAAACAAAGAAATAAGTGAAGCAATGGTAATGACAGTATTGCTGTAATCGGCAAACGGTTTTAACGTCACACACACAATGACAAAGACAAGTGTAAAACCAGCCAGCAGAATAGTCAGTGCTATCTCATTCGGAGTTTTCTGACGAGACGCACCTTCTACCAGTGCAATCATTTTATCCAGAAAACTTTCTCCCGGTTGGGTGGTCACCATTACTTTTATATGATCGGACAATACTTTCGTACCTCCCGTCACTGAGCTTTTATCGCCGCCCGCCTCCCGGATCACCGGAGCAGACTCACCTGTAATCGCACTTTCATCGATAGAGGCCAATCCTTCGATTATTTCCCCATCGGACGGAATCACGTCTCCGGCTTCACAGACAAACACATCTCCTTTCTTTAGCTGTGAAGAACTTACAGTCACTATTTGATTACCTTCCACCTTTTTGGCAGGGGTCTCTTCCCGTGTTTTACGCAGGCTGTCGGCTTGCGCTTTTCCCCGTGCTTCGGCAATCGCTTCGGCAAAATTGGCAAACAGCAATGTTACAAACAGAATGACAAACACAGCGATATTGTAGCCAAACGACCCCTGTGAAGCGTTTACAATAGAGTAGAGCGTCACGAAGAACATCACCGCCGTAGCCACTTCTACTGTAAACATAATCGGATTCTTTATCATCATCCGCGGATTCAGTTTCACGAATGACTGTTTCAAACTTTCTATCACTTGCTCCTTTTGAAACAAAGAAGCTGATTTATTATCTTTCATATCTATTACAAACTTAAATGTTCAGCAATCGTACTCAATGCATGTACCGGGAAGAACGACAAGGCGGCAACAATGAAGATAACGGCAAATGTCATTACCCCAAACGTCAACGTATCGGTTTTTAATGTTCCGGCACTTTCCGGAATAAACTTCTTCTGCGCAAGCAAACCGGCAATGGCAACTTGTCCCACAATAGGAATGAAACGACTAAGAATCAATACAATACCACATGTCCAGTTCCAGAAATAAGTATTATCACCCAAACCCTCGAAACCAGAACCGTTATTGGCAGCCGAAGAAGTGTATTCATAAAGCTGCTCACTCAGACCGTGGAATCCGGGATTATTCAACCAACCGCCTTCACTTTCCACAAATTCAGGATAATGCGCATAAATATAACTGGAGATGGCTGTAAATACCAAAATTACAAACGGATGAAGCAAGGCTACAATCGTAGCGATTTTCATTTCACGGGCTTCCACTTTTTTACCTAAGAACTCCGGTGTACGTCCTACCATCAGACCACTGATAAATACTGCTATAATAATGAATGTATAGTAGTTCATCCATCCCACACCGACACCACCAAACCAAGTATTAATCTGCATATTCAGCATTTCCATCATACCGGACAAAGGCATAGTGGAGTCATGCATACCATTGACAGAACCATTGGAAGTCACCGTAGTCGTAATACTCCAAAGAGCTGTTGCACCAGCTCCCAAACGGACTTCTTTGCCTTCCATTGCACCATTATCCTGCGCAATGCCCAATTCATCGATACGCGGATTCCCCCCCATTTCCTGGCTGACATTAATGCAGACGCCTACCAGATAAGCAAAAAGCATGACTCCGAATATGCTATATCCCAATTTCTTCCTGCGGGTATAAAATCCCAGTGCAAACACCATTGCCATCGGGATAATCAGGATGGACCAGCATTCCGCCATATTGGTAAGATAAGTCGGGTTTTCCAACGGATGAGAGGAGTTTACACCAAAATAACCACCACCATTAGTACCCAATTGTTTAATAGGAACAATCGCAGCCGTAGGACCTTGGGAAACCATCTGCTCCTGACCTTCAAGAGTCGTGACTTTCATCTTGCCGTCAAATCCCATCGGAGTCCCTTGGAGAATCAGGATAAAACCTACAACCAGAGAAAGAGGCAATAAAATACGTGTGCAGCTAACTACAAGGAATTGCCAAAAGTTACCAATTGTTTTTGTTGTTTTTGCAGCAATACTTTTCATGATACCTGCCATAGCAGCCATACCCGTTGCAGCAGTAATAAACTGGAAAAGCATGATGACGAACAATTGTGTAAAATAAGTCAATCCGCTCTCGCCGCTATAATGCTGTAAGTTACAGTTAACCATGAAACTAATACACGTATTGAACGCCTGATCAGGAGTCTGCGGACCGTTACCGTCCGGATTTAAAGGCAGCCAACCTTGTGAAACCAAAAGCACCATTCCCCAGAAAAACCAAAAAGCATTCAATATCAATAATGCTTTCAGGAATTGTTTCCAGTTCATCTCTTCGTCAGGATTGATTCCACAAACTTTATAGATAACTCTTTCGACAGGAGCCATAAAATCTGACCAGGTCTTTTCTCCTTTATAGACCTTGGCAATGTATTTTCCCAATGGATAAGCCAGAATCACCATCAAAGCAATCTGAACAACCACGCCTAAAATTTCTGTATTCATATACTTTTTACCTTAAACTGTGTGTGTTACTTTAAAACTTCTCGGGTTTGACGAGTACATACATCAAATAACCGAAGATCGCAATACCTAATACAAATAATACTGTGTACATAATCAATTCTCCTCCTTTTTTTAAATATTCTCAAACCAGTCTACACATTTCCAGAATAACCAGAAACAGGCGAAGCCGCTTAACAGGCAGAAAATAAATGATAATGTAATTTCCATGTTTTTTCTTTTAAGTGATTATTATTAGTTTTACTTGCCAGTCTTTATGCCAAATGCGTGCCACAAAAGCAAGAAAGCACATAACATACTAATATCCAGAAAGTTATAAACATCTCACAGATTATCTATCCTTACAAGAAACCCTTCCATTTTGAAAAAGGCATTCTATTTTGAAAAGGTTAGTACTTTTCGGCAATTTCTGAAAGAGAAAAAACAAAGGATTTTTCAAATTGGAAGGTTATTTCCATTTTGGGAAGGTAGAATATATAAGAAGCTTTTTATAACCTACTGAAAACAAGCGGCTAACCACTCTTATACAATAATTGGTATACGCTTTGCCTATAAACAGATATGAAACTTTATATTATATCAAACAGATTACCTGTCAAAGCAGCCGGTTCAAATGGAACATTCGTCTTTTCACGCAGTGAAGGCGGGCTGGCAACAGGTTTGGATTCTCTCCAAACTTCTTATGAGAAACATTGGATAGGGTGGCCCGGCGTATGTACAGACAACGAAAAAGACCGTCAAGAAATGAATGAGAAGTTACAGGAAATGAATTTTCACCCGGTCTTCTTATCGGAAAAACAGATTCAGAACTATTACGAAGGATATAGCAATAGTACCCTCTGGCCTTTATGCCACTATTTTTACGCCTATACCTTATATAAAAAATGTTTTTGGCACTCCTATCAGCAGGTCAACCAACTTTTCTGCGATGAAATTTGCCGGCTGATACGTCCCGGAGACAAGGTGTGGATACAAGACTATCAACTGATGTTACTTCCCGGTATGTTGCGAAAAATATATCCGGAACTCTGCATTGGCTATTTCCACCATATCCCGTTCCCGTCCTACGAGCTTTTCCGTATCCTGCCGGAACGTGCCGAAATACTGAAAGGCTTACTGGGTGCAGACTTTATCGCCTTTCATACTCATGACTATATGCGCCACTTCGTTAGCACCGTAGAACGTGTCCTTCATCTTGACTTCAATCTGGATGAACTACAAACCGGTAATCGTGTAGTGAGAGTAGACGCACTACCAATGGGGATTAACTATGAGCTTTACCATAAAGCCTCGGAAAACGAAAAGGTACACCAAGCTATTGACCGCACCCGAAAACTTTTCGGCAAACACAAGTTAATCCTGTCGGTAGACAGGCTGGATTATAGTAAAGGAATATTGCACCGCCTACATGGCTTCTCCACTTTTCTCGAACGTCATCCCGAATATCATGGCAAAGTGACTCTGGCAATGGTCATTGTCCCCTCACGCGACCATGTAGGCAGTTATGCAGAATTAAAAACAAAAATCGATGAAGAGATAGGTTCCATTAACGGACACTACTCCACAATGGACTGGACCCCTGTCTGCTACTTCTACCATGGCTTCTCGCTGGAAGAACTGACCGCCATGTATTATGTTGCCGACATTGCTTTGATCAGCCCGCTACGTGACGGCATGAACCTGGTAGCCAAAGAATATGTAGCCGCCAAATGCGATCACCCGGGTGTGCTTATCCTCAGCGAAATGGCAGGTGCCGCCGTAGAATTAACAGATGCTATCCAAATCAACCCGAACGATACGGAACAGATAGAGCACGCCATCTGCCAGGCACTTGAAATGCCCGAAGAAGATCAAAGGGCACGTTTACAACGAATGCAAGCCATTTTATCCGTACAAACTGTCAATAAATGGGCTGCCGACTTCATCAACGGACTGAATACGACGTGTATCCAAAATGATACGCTACGGAAAAAACGTATCGTGCCCACCACTATCGCCCAAATCAAGCTCAAGTACAATCAGGCAAAACAACGCCTGATATTGCTGGATTACGACGGTACACTGACAGCACTCAAGCCACGTCCCGAAGATGCCAAACCTACACCTGAACTTATTTCTATTCTACAACAATTAGCCAGTGATCCCGCCAATCATATAGTCATCAATAGCGGGCGGGATCACTTTATTCTGGAAAAGTGGTTTGGCCTCCTTCCCGTATCTATGGCTGCCGAACACGGAGCATTCTATAAAGAAAACGGGGTTTGGCACAAAAAGATTAAGAAGACAGAATGGGGGACAGGACTTCTTTCTATCCTGCAAATGTTTGTAGACAGAACTCCCCGTTCACATCTGGAAATAAAGGAGACAGCATTAGCATGGCATTACCGAGAAAGCGACGCATGGCTCGGCACACTGAGAGCACAGCAACTCGTCAATGCACTGGTTTCGATCTGTACTCGGCAAAAACTGCAAATTCTACAAGGGAACAAAGTGGTTGAAGTCAAATCACCGGATTGCAACAAAGGCTCGGAAGTAGAGCGTTTGCTGGCTAACAGACGTTATGATTTCGTTATGGCAATGGGAGATGACACAACGGACGAAGATATGTTCCAAGCTCTTCCGGCCAAAGCGGTCACCATTAAGATAGGCAACGTATCAAAAGCAGCCAACTACAATCTGCCCGCACAATCTGATGTACTTCCTTTCCTGCAATCCATGCTGAGAAAGCAAAAAAACACCGACACAACGAAAAGCTATGTCAGAAACCGCCTGACTTCCGCTTTCAGCTTTTTCAGAGACTTATTGAAAACTAAATAAAAACAAGCGTTATGAACAATCAGAATTATGGAGTGATAGGTAATTGCCGCACGTCCACCCTCGTTTCACAAACAGAAGCCCTCTCTTTTATTTTTTTCATAGTAATCATCCTGCAAAGTTTATAAACAGACGAAGCCCCTCCGGTATTTCTACTGAAGGGGCTTCATAAAAAACGGCGGCTACCTACTCTCCCACTGTTACGCAGTACCATCGGCGTGACGAGGCTTAACTTCTCTGTTCGGAATG
>ERZ1026977.1072-NODE-1072-length-11176-cov-6.596709_pt1 | contig 11176 bp, 5 predicted proteins | sample MGYA00519292_ERZ1026977 | MGnify/ENA primary metagenome ERZ1026977 (study PRJEB26926, sample SAMN06164410) | human gut metagenome | biome: ENVO:00009003; feature: ENVO:2100002; material: ENVO:00002003 | host: Homo sapiens | place: USA | collected 2012 ... | reverse complement strand
ATCTACACGAGCCTTATCGTCGGCAGCGTCAGATGTGTATAAGAGACAGGCCGTGCCCAGTAAATGGCTCCCAGACACATGGGACACGGTTCACACGAAGTATAAATTTCACATCCGCTCAAGTTGAATGTTCCCAGTTTGCTTGCCGCCGCACGGATGGCGCTGACTTCCGCATGGGCGGTAGGGTCGCATTGTGAGGTGACACGATTGGCTCCGGTCGCAATGATTTCACCATCTTTGGCAATTACGGCTCCAAAGGGTCCGCCGCCGTTTGCCACATTCTCTATAGAAAGCTCAATGGCTTTCCGCATTAATTCTTCTTTCTTCATAGTGGTTCTATTTCTTTAGTACAGAGCAAATATACGATATTTCCGGCTATATATGCGGGAGAGGGCTTATTTTATTCGGAAACTGCCGCTTCATGTGTACACTTGTCGGTTTCTGCTACCATTGAGGTGATTATCAGTGCCTCCGGGGACATTGCCCTGTTTTTTGTTTCAGAAGCTTCAGCCTCTCCGCAAAAGCCCGTCAATAGGGCAAAGTGGCTGAAGGATTGCCTTTGGAAATTCCTTCAGCCCGATTATGGAAGCTTCAGTTTTTGGTTGTTCGGGATGTGTTTGTGGAAGTTCATTTTCTCTGGTGCTTTTATGCCTGTTGGAAATGATGTTACTATTAGGAAGAGTTTGCTGTGACTGCCGTAATAGCTTTATTGCTTCACCTTAGTGAAGCAGCCGTTTTATACAGGTGACAATGGATCTTCACCAAAGTGGAATGGCGTGTTCACCTAAGTGATGGACAGAAAATACAAACTTATCCTGATGAAAAAGAATATGTTTCCGGTTGTGTCAGTTTGCTCATTTAGGGGTGCGATACGGTGACAAGTGCCTGGATATAGGACTTTTGAAGCATTGGGAAACCAATCTGTGCGTAGTACGCATATTCCCAGAGGGTGCGGCTGAAGGATTTTTTTTCGGGCTGAAGCATTTTCCGGTGTAATCCTTCAGCCGGAATGCCCACCGGCAAAGGGTTTGCGGAGAGGCTGAAGCTTTTGAAGGAATTTTCCTGTCCTTTTTCTTTGTATCACGAATTTGCTGAATACTCCTGGTTTTCCGTAATGCGCTGGTTTGGGCTAATACTTTGCACCCTTTCGGGTATATTATGCAAAAGAAGCTAATAAATTATACCCATTAGGGTGTAATTATCGCTGGTTTTGCTATATTGGTACCCTAAAGGGTGTAATTATGAATAATTCATTGTCATTGTTTGTTAAGGAAATGCGCAAGCGGTTCGGACTTACGCAAGTAGATTTGGCAGCTAAGGCGGGAGTGGGGCTTCGCTTTGTGCGCGAGTTGGAACAAGGAAAGCAAACTTTGCGAATAGACAAGGTAAACCAGGTGCTTGCCCTCTTCAGGTATGAAGTGGGAGCAGTGCCTGCAGGAAAGGAGCATAGCGTATGAGAAGGGGAAAAATATACCTGAATGATATATATCTACGCGGGGACGCTGACGGAAGACGAAAATGGTTTTACCTTTATCTATGATGCCGGATTCTTGCGTTATCCGGCTGGCACCTGAAGAACTTTTCATTGTATGACACGGGGATGGGCTATAGTCTGACGCCTGCATACCATTTGCTGTCCACGGTTATTGTCATGCCCGAGGATACGGAGGAGCTCGCCGGGGGGCAGTGGCAAGGTAATAGAGAACATCGCTTGGAAATTCCGACGTTCCATCATTAAATGGATGGAACTGATAGATGTTTCCTTCCTGCCCGAAGACATGAAGAAACCCTATAAAAGACTGGTGCTGCAACGTTTGCTTTGGCTGCGCTGAAAGATCTTTCCTTTTCTGTTTTAGTTATTTTAATTAAAACGTATGCAGTCTTTAAACATCTATTTCGTTTCTTTGTTAAAGAAGACTTAGTACGAACTAAAAGATTGTAGATATGAAAATTCGTTATTTATCTTTGATAGTGTTACTGGTAATGAGCGTATTTGCTCCTATGCAGGCACAAACCTATGACAATTTGTGGAAAGAACTGGAAGTATTGGAACGAAAGGATCTGCCCAAGTCGGTTATTTCCGAAGCAATGAAAATCTACGATAAAGCAAAAGCGGAACAGAATGTACCGCAAATGATGAAAGCCTATCTCACTGCCATGCAGTACCGTTCCCTTTTAACTCCCGATAGTTTGAAGGTAGATATGAATGGTTTGGAACAATGGGCTTCCCAAACCGGCAGTATGGAAGACAAAGCTATATTGTATTCTATTCTGGGTGAAATGACCATGCCTGCCGACGTAAAAAAAGGATTGGGTTATTTGCAGGCCTCTCTCAAGGATAAAGACCGGTTATTACTTATCCCGGTCGAGAAATTGAGACCTATGGTGAGAGTGGGAGAGGCTAGTAAACGGTATTTTCGTGATAATCTGTACAACCTGCTGGCACGTCGTGCCATACAGATCATGCAGCAGTACAGGTGGCAGGCGGCTGCTAAAGCAAATCAGACAAACAGTCTGCCTGCGGATATGACGGATATGGATCAGTTTGTTACTTATCAGTTTGTTCCCGTCTCTGATTGTGACCTGACGGCAGCTGTCATGCAGACTTATCAGTCCTTGCTGAAAGCATACGATACGGAAACGGAGCGTGAGGGCTGGTTGCTGACCGGGATAGATGCATTGAATTACCTGTACCGCAATTTTTCCGGAAACTTCTCGAATGACGTATGCCAACAGGAACTTCGGAAGTGGATTCATACTTATCCGGCTGTGAAAACAGTCCCTGAAGCTTATCTGGCTTTGGCACAATTCCTACAGTATCAAAATAATCAGGTAGAGCGCTTGCGGATAGTTCGTGAAGGAATAGCCGGATACCCCCGTTACGAAGGTATCAACCAACTGAAGAATATAGAAAAGGAAATTCTGAATGCAAGCCTCTCACTGGAAATAGCTACGGCTTACCCGGGTGAACAGCAGTCGGTGAAAGTAAATTATAAAAACCTTACCGGCATCACCTTGCAGTTATATAAGGTGAATTTACCCGTAACCTCTGCCGTATTGCAGAACAGAACCACCCATTTTGAAAGTAAATATGCCCGTTTGCAACGCGAGGAGCATTTTTCTTTGAAACCTACTACAGATTATTTGAATGTCGATACCACCCTGACCATACAGGCTCCTCAAGCGGGAATTTATTTCTTAAAGGCAGTGCCCGATGGGAAGAAGGGCGTTTCGGACGGAACATTAATGAATGTCACCGCTTTAAAGACCATTTATCGTCCTCTGCCGGATGGTACGTTGGAACTGGTGGTGGTAGATGCAGTGAGCGGACAGCCGGTTTCGGAAGCGGAAGTAACCATTTATACGGAGAAGGGAGGAGGCTATTCTCCCCAACAGACCTACCAGGCGGATAAACAGGGTACTTTGAAACTGGATTTCCTGAATAGTAACAAATACTGGTATAATGCACATACGGCGGCTGATAATGCGATGCCCATCTTGAATCTTTGGAAAAACGATTATTACTATAAAGAGAGCAAGAGGAAAGAAGTTTTGCAATTATTTACCGACCGCTCCATTTACCGTCCCGGTCAAACCGTATATGTATCCGGCTTGGCTTATGAAATGGAAAAGGATTCTACGCGTGTGCTTGCGGATAAAAAATATACGGTATCCCTATATGATGCGAATAATAATGAAACAGGAAAAGTGGAAGTACGGACGAATGGTTTTGGCTCGTTCAGCGGACAGTTTGTTTTGCCCTCTCCTTGCCTGACCGGTTATTTTAGCTTGCGTGCGGCCGATACTTCTGTCAGTTTTAAGGTAGAAGAATATAAACGTCCCACCTTTGATGTCACGTTTGAGCCCGTGAAAGTGGAGTATCAAGTGGGTGACTCTATAGAAGTGGTGGGTATGGCAAAGACTTTTGCCGGTGCGCCTGTGCAGAATGCCAGGGTACACTATAATATATCTCGTTCCTATGCCTGGGTCTGGCGGTTTATGGGCAGAGGTTCAGCCCGTTGGGAGGGAGAGGCAATGACCGATGCGGATGGTAAGTTCAGCGTTCCGGTGCATTTTGAAATAGACTCGGACAGGAGAGAATCTCCGTTGTGGTATTATACGTACAACATACAGGCGGATGTGACGGATGGTGCAGGTGAGACACAGCAAGCTAATTTGTCATTGCCTTTAGGAAGTACTTCAATGGTGCTGAATATGGATAATCTGCCCGATAATTTGGTGAAAGAAAAGAAGCTGGAAATAAAACTGACAGCCATGAATCTTTCGGGTGAGCCGGTAGATACTCCGGTTACTTATCAGGTAGTCGAGATGGAGGAGCAGAAAGACGGTCAGGAAAAAGAAGGCAGAAAGGTATTGACCGGTACGGTGGAAGCTAACAGGAGTTTTATTCCTGAGGCTATTTATGCCCTGCCTTCCGGTAATTATCGTTTGAAGCTCTCGGCTAAGGATACGCAGGGCAGAGAGTGTACGGCATCTAAGAATTTCCTTCTGTTTTCATTGAATGACAAGCGTCCGCCCTTCGTGATAACGGATTGGTTCTATCAGGATGGTCTGGAATTTGATGCAGCATCTCCCGCGACTATATATATAGGTAGCAGCGAAAAGAATGTCTATCTGCTTTATGATGTGTTTGCAGGCAACAAGCGCTTGGAAAGCAAACGTATACAGCTTTCGGACTCGGTGGCCTGTTTCCGCTTCCCTTATAAGAAAGAATATGGTGACGGCATTCTGGTAAGTATGGCATTTGTGAAAGATGGCAGACTTTACAGTCATAATGCACGGATTATGAAACCGGCCCCTGAAAAGAAGTTGCAGCTGAAATGGACTACGTTCCGTGACAAACTCCGTCCTGGACAGCAAGAGGAATGGAAACTGACGGTACTTTATCCGGATGGAAGCCCGGCTGAGGCTGAAATGCTGGCTACTATGTATGATGCTTCTCTGGATAAAATCTATAGTGCACATAAGTTGGACTTTGGAGTGGACTTTCATTATGTGGTTCCTTTGACTTATTGGAATACATCCTATATGCGGAATGCTTATTTGTATGTTGATTTCCCGTTGAAGAGGCTCCGTGCGGTTCCTTTGGAATATAGTGAATTGATCATTCCATCTACAGGAAGAATGGAGGCTGTGGTGGTAGGTTATGGAGGTAGCCCTCGTGCCGCTCTTACAGGATCTTTGAAGATAAGAGGTAGGAGTGCGGCAAATGCTGTGATGAAACAAGAGGCTGTTACTGATATGGTGCTCCAGGAAGAAATGGTAGAAACATCTGCACAGGAAAAGGCAGAAATGGGCAGTTCTGAAGAACTGGCAGAAACGGGTGATATACAGATACGTGAAAACTTTGCGGAAACGGCATTCTTTTATCCACAGCTCCGCACCAATGAAACAGGTGAAATCAGTATTTCCTTTGTACTGCCCGAGAGCCTTACCCGATGGAAGTTTATGGGCTTGGCACATACCCGGAATGTGGATTATGGAAAGATAGAAGCTACCGCTACTGCCAGCAAAGAGTTTATGCTTCAGCCTAATATGCCCCGCTTTGTCCGCGTGGGAGATAAGGCGAATATTGCCGCTTCACTGATGAACCTGTCGGACAAGGGAGTGAAAGGGACTGTTTGCATGGAATTGTTCAATCCGGAAACAGAAAAGGTATTCTATTCACAAAAACAGAAGTTTGATGTGAAGGGAGGAGAAACCGGGCATGTGAACTTTACTTTTGAAGTGAGTGACAAATATGCGGTAATGGCATGCCGGATGGTAGCGGATGGAGATACCTTCAGTGATGGAGAACAGCGTTACATCCCCGTACTGACAGACAAACAGTGGGTGACGGAAACCGTTCCTCTGAACGTGAATGGGGAAGGTGCGCATACTTTCTCTTTGGAAAACCTGTTTAACAAGCATAGCAAAACGGCTTCCGAACAACGGTTGACCGTAGAATTTACTGCCCATCCGGCTTGGTATGCCGTGCAGGCTTTGCCTGTAGTGGCTCATCCTCAGAATGAAGATGCTCTTTCCTGGGCTACCGCTTATTATGCCCATTCATTGGCTGCATATATAGTTAAAGAAAATCCCCGTATCAAGCAAGTCTTTGATAGCTGGAAGGCTCAAGGTGGCACGAAGGAAACTTTTATGAGCAATCTGCAAAAGAATCAGGAACTGAAAAATATCCTGCTGGCTGAAACTCCCTGGCTGGCAGAAGCTACCAATGAAGCCGAACAAAAACAGCGTATCGCCACTTTGTTTGACCTGAATACAATGAATAGCCAACTGGCTGTTTCTGTAGAAAAACTGGGAGAATTGCAAAATGCCGATGGCGCATGGAGTTGGTATAAAGGTATGCAAGGCAGCCGCTATGTAACTACTCAGGTAATGGAAATGCTGGTCCGGCTGAATGCATTGACTCATCAGGATGCTGACAGCCGGATGCAGCCTATGATTCAAAAAGGGTTCGAGTATTTAGGCAAGCAGGCAGCCGAAGAGTATAAGTCCATGAAAGAAGCTGAAAAGAAAGGGGCTGTCGGTATCCGTCCGTCAGAGCAGGTTCTCAGGTATTTGTATATCTGTGCTTTGGATGGCAAGGCTCCGGTTGATGAAAAGGTGAACCGGTATTTCATAGACAAGTTGTCCGGTGAGGGAAAAGAACTGACGATTTATGGAAAGGCGTTGGGAGCTATCATCTTGCAGCAGGCCGGTAAGGTGGCAGAAGCCAGGCTGTTTATGCAGTCATTGATGGAGTATTCTGTTGTGACGGATGAAATGGGACGTTACTTTGATACTCCTAAAGCCCGATATTCATGGTTCAGTTATAAAATTCCGACTGAAGTGGCTGCTATGGAAGCTATACAGCGTATAACAAAAGATACGAAAGCGATCGATGAAATGAAACGCTGGCTGTTGAAGCAGAAACAGACACAGACTTGGGAAACGCCGATTGCAACGGCTGATGCAGTGTATGCATTGATGGCTACAGGGGCTTCGGATTTATTGGCAAATACAGGAGGAGTAGAGATTACTTTAGGTAAAGAAATGATCCGGACTCCGGTAGATGATGCCATCGGTTATATCAAGAAGACGGTGTCCGGTGATGTGATGAATATCAAGAAAGTAAGCGTGGATAAAGAAGGAACCGGAATGGGTTGGGGAGCCGTTTATGCCCAATATCTGGAAAGTATGGATCAAATAGGTGAGCAGGGAAACGGATTGTCTGTCAGCCGCCAATTATATAAAGGGGATGAGGCTTTGAATGAATCTGCTCCGTTAAAGGTTGGCGATAAGATTACCGTTCGCCTGACTGTAAAGGCTGACCGTGATATGGATTTTGTTCAGATCAAAGATGACCGTGCAGCTTGTATGGAACCGTTACAGGCAGTTTCGGGATTCCGTTGGAGCAACGGGCTGGGATATTATCAGGCTACCAAAGATGCTTCGACTCAGTTCTTTATCGATCAGATGAGAAAAGGAACTTATGTCATAGAGTATCAGGTGTATGTGAACCGGACAGGAGAATATCAGGCTGGAATTGCAACTGTTCAGTCTGCTTATGCTCCGGAATTCGGAGGGCATACGGGAGGATATCGGGTGATGGTGGAATAAAGACACGGGATGTCTGGAATTAATTGTGTGATTTCATAAAAAGTAAGTTAGCTTGCTAACTTACTTTTTTCTTATGCTTCTGCCGTCCACCCATTCTAGTCTTATTTCAAAACCATCTTCAGCCGTGCCATAAAAATAGCGGCCTGAAACGGATGGATATTCAATTATAAATGTATAACCATCTGAATAATATAGATACAACCAACCGTTTTGAATTTCCCAGTCAAACTTATATACCCTATAAAGTTCATCATTATAGTAACAGCGCTCTTCCGTACCTGCACCATGATCTGTGAAAGCACCTGAGGTGAATGTGATGTAACTGTAAAGAGGTTCTCCATATCGGTCTTCAAATCCCATATCACCCCACCAAGTCTTACCGTATAATCCTGAAATGTCAAATCCTCTTTCCTCATCGCTTTCACATGAAGAAAAACTTATCATTGTAATCAATGCAATGGCAACGAACCAGTAATGTTTTACTATTTTCATAATTTATCTGATTTTTAATGCGGGACAAAGATAAAGGTTATTCATAAGATAAAATAAATTATAGGCTGAAAAAATGGGTAAAGGATGTTTTTTGTCTATCTTTGCTATCTAAAAAGCATAAAATAATTGTATGAAACATATTATACTGATAGTAAGTTTGTTAATGGGAGTGACTTTGGGAGTACAGGCACAACCCAAAGCATTATTTGATAAGACAACGCATGAATTTGGAACTATTTTATGGAAAAATCCGGTGACGGCAACCTTTAAAATCACTAATAAAGGAGATAAACCTTTAGTGATATCTAATGTGACAACGTCTTGTGGCTGCACGGTTGCTGATTGGACCAAAGAACCGATTGCACCGGGAAAGACCGGGATTGTCAGTTCTACTTTTGACGCCAAAGCCATCGGACGTTTTCAGAAGAGCGTAGGCATTTATTGCAATGCCTCGAATAAACCTATCTATCTGGCTATCCGGGGAGAGGTAACAGCCGATCCTAAGAATTACACTTTCACACATCCTTTTCAAATTGGCGCTATTCGTCTGGATAAGGAAGAAATAGAGTTTGAGGATGCCAATAAAGGTGATAAACCGACTATGGAATTGTTGGTTGCCAATACGTCAGATAAACTATATACCCCTGTGCTGATGCATTTGCCTCCTTACCTCAGTGCTGTTGCAACTCCGGAAAAATTAGGAAGGGGACGTACGGGTAAAATCAAGATCACTCTTGATACGGATAAGCTGCCTAAATTGGGCTTGACAACAGCTTCTGTTTATCTATCCCGTTTTCCGGGAGATAAGGTAGGAGAGGAAAATGAAATTCCGGTTTCTGCCATATTATTGCCGGATTTCTCGCATATCAGCCAGCAGGAACGCTTGAATCCGCCTGCCATTCATCTTTCTGCCAAAGAGTTGCAGATGGGAGAACTGAAAAGCGATGAAAAGAAAGCACATACGATTATTGTTAAGAATGTAGGAAAATCTAATCTGGAAATTCTTGATTTGCAGGTGTTTAATTCTGCTTTGGGGGTCCAGTTGAAGAAACGTGTCTTGAAACCGGGTGCGTCTACCAAGTTGAAGATTACTGCTTTCGGTCAAAATTTGAAGAAAGTAAAGGGTACTCCGCGTGTCTTGATGATAACCAATGATCCTAACAATCCGAAGATAATTATAAAAGTAAAAGTAACCTCAAAAAAATAGCTATGGAACATCCTGAAAATAGTGAAGAATATAAGGGATTGACAGTGAACAAAGGTATTGAGCAACCATCTATTGTGAATCCTTATTTGAAACTACGTAAAAAACCTCGTCGTCGTGAGTTTTCCGTAGGTGAATATGTAGAAGGCATCGTAAAAGGTGATGTGACCGTATTGAGTCAGGCGGTTACTTTGGTGGAGAGTGTAAAACCGGAACATCAGGCTATTGCCCAGGAAGTGATAGAGAAGTGTCTGCCTTATTCCGGAAATTCTATGCGAATCGGTATCAGTGGTGTGCCCGGTGCCGGCAAGAGTACATCTATTGATGTATTTGGATTGCATGTGCTTGAGAAGGGAGGAAAATTAGCTGTTTTAGCTATTGATCCCAGTAGTGAGCGTTCTAAAGGCAGTATTTTGGGAGATAAGACCCGCATGGAGAAACTATCCGTCCATCCGAAGTCTTTTATACGGCCTAGTCCGTCGGCAGGTTCGTTGGGAGGGGTAGCTCGTAAGACTCGTGAAACGATCATACTTTGTGAGGCTGCGGGCTTTGATAAGATTTTTGTTGAAACGGTTGGAGTAGGGCAGAGCGAAACGGCAGTGCATTCTATGGTGGATTTCTTTTTGCTGATCCAACTGGCCGGTACTGGTGATGAATTGCAGGGGATTAAGAGAGGTATCATGGAAATGGCGGATGGAATTGTTATCAATAAAGCCGACGGCAGCAATATTGAGAAAGCAAAACTGGCTGCCAGTCATTTCCGCAATGCTTTACATTTGTTTCCTGCTCCTGATTCGGGCTGGAGTCCTAAAGTAATGACGTATTCCGGCTTTTATGGTATTGGAATTAAAGAAATCTGGGATATGATCTATGAATACTTCGCTTTTGTTAAAGCGAATGGTTATTTTGAATATCGCAGAAATGAACAGGCCAAGTATTGGATGTATGAGTCTATCAACGAGCATTTGCGTGATAGTTTCTATAATAATGAAAAGATAATTTCTATGTTGGCTGCAAAAGAGGAAGAGGTGCTGAATGGCAAACTGACTTCGTTTGTTGCTGCCAAAAAGTTATTGGATGCTTATTTCTCAACCTTGAAATAAGGTTTTGCTACCAACAGGCAAAACAAAAAACGCAGATTATGATTATTCATTAAATCTGCGTTTTTTTTATTGTCTGTGGTGGATGAAATTAGATAGAAAGTTCGTGAAGTACATTCACCAATTCTCTGTCTATAGGCTTGTCGTTCTTTATAGCTTTAGCGAAAGGTACATAAACAATCTTATCATCATCAATACCAATCATTACATTACGTTGTCCTTCCAATAGTGCTTGGATGCTGGCCACTCCCATACGGCTGGCAATGATTCGGTCATGCGCTGTGGGGCGTCCGCCACGTTGTAAATGTCCTAATATCGTTACACGCACATCGTATTGCGGATATTCGTTCTTCACACGTTCGGCATAGTGCATTGCACCCCCGGTCAGTTCGCTTTCGGCTACTAATACGATGCTACTGCTCTTGGATTTGCGGAAACCATGTTCGATGAATTCTTCCAATTGGTCAACTTCTGTGCTGAATTCCGGAATAATAGCTGCTTCTGCACCTGCGGCAATAGCGCCGTTCAATGCCAGGAAACCTGCATCACGTCCCATCACTTCAACAAAAAATAAGCGTTCGTGAGAAGTTGCCGTATCACGGATTTTATCTACTGCATCCAAAATTGTGTTCAAAGCTGTATCATAGCCGATGGTGGTGTCGGTTCCATACAGGTCGTTGTCAATCGTTCCGGGCAGACCGATACAAGGCCTGTCTCTTATACACATCTGACGCTGCCGACGATAAGGCTCGTGTAG
>ERZ1026977.1070-NODE-1070-length-11182-cov-4.500944_pt1 | contig 11182 bp, 13 predicted proteins | sample MGYA00519292_ERZ1026977 | MGnify/ENA primary metagenome ERZ1026977 (study PRJEB26926, sample SAMN06164410) | human gut metagenome | biome: ENVO:00009003; feature: ENVO:2100002; material: ENVO:00002003 | host: Homo sapiens | place: USA | collected 2012 ... | reverse complement strand
TCTACACGAGCCTTATCGTCGGCAGCGTCAGATGTGTATAAGAGACAGGATTTGGGGCATGAAGCGCACGGCAGCCCTTGTGCCACAAGGATTTCCCGCATCTTACGCTCGATTCGATGGCGGTTCATTTCTGAAACGCTACCGGCCTCATTTGAACCGCTGGATGCCGCAGTGGTCAGGGCGGTTTCTTCCTGAAGATCCAGCTTGATGCCCAAGCTCATGGCAATCTCTTCCTTGTCCACCACGATGTCAGAGATCTGGAACATGGTGGAGAGGTAGTTCTGTAGATAGATCGTGGTGCCATGTGTGCCAGGGAAGGCCGCCAGTTGTAGATAGTCCCTTTCCGTCATGCGCTTGAGGTATCGGCCGGCAGTTGCCTTAGAGATGCCCCAGCGGGATGCCAGTTCCGCGTAGCTGACCAGTGGGCAGCCTGTACCGTTGCAGAGATAGACCACCGGCCCGACGTCTGAACCGAGGACCTGCGGATCGTTATAGACCGTGTTCAGCCATAGATCCAATACGGCGTCCATCTCCGAGCAGTGACCGGCGCTGACCAGTTCTGTGGCCGTAGAGACAGGGAAGAAGAAAAAGCCGGTATCCTTCTGACAGGGCGCATTGTAGTCGAGAATCGTGTTGTGACGCCGCCAGCCGCGAATCTTGAATTTGACCAGCTTACCATGTCCGAGAACAAGAAAACTGATAAGCCCTTTCTTTTGCAGTCCCTCCAAAGCGGCCAAGGTCTGGCGGCGGAAGCGAGTGCGGAAATACCGGGACAATTCCTCCACAGACATAATCCATTCGCCGGGGTAGATGGTGTAACTAATGCCATCAATGCGCTTGTATGAGGTGCGGAAGTTGGCATAGGAGCAGAGCACGACAAAATAAAAAAGACCGGAGCCTCCGCTCACGCGAATGCTCCGGTCTGCTATCAAGGCTTGTACGAACTGTCGGTAGATCCGGCAGCGTGGATAGTCTACGATCTGTTTGATCTCAAGTGTATATTCTGACATGAAAACCTCCTGAAATATGCCTCTATAATAGGAATCATCGTGTTATATTGACACAGCGTAAAAGTGGCGCAGCATTACCGACGGCGGATTGGAGTTCCGTTAGTAATACTGCGCCATTGTGCTATTTAGTGTTGGTGCGATTCGTATGCCTGATGGTCTTTTTCTTGTTCTGTCCGAACCCCAATGAATTGAATCCCTTAGAGGTAAAAACCTAAAGGTGCGTTTCTTGCGTGGTTAGGCCAACAAAATCGGTCATCTCATGGCTTTTCTCTTGGAGTTGACACCAACGCTGACACCAACCGCTACAGGATTTCATGGTACGGGATGGGAAAGAAGAGGAATGCAGATTCCTCGGAACCCTTGAAAATACTGACTTCCTGGGATTATATGCGCCGCTATGGGACTATAAGAAATTCACGGTGCATTTCTCATAACCCGGAGGTCGGAGGTTCAAGTCCTCCCTCCGCAACCATATCAAGTGGATGTAACTGAAATCAGTTACATCCACTCGATATGGAGTGTAAGACCAATTGAGATATCCCCGGAAACCCCTGAATTCATGGGCTTTGCGAGGCATTGGCCTTATTTTTTTGCCCTTTTTTAAGCAGAGTATCGGCAGATTCTCTGTGTGATGGGCCATTTTAGTGTTCGTCCAAAAAAGATGTCCGCTTTATCCATGCCGAAAGATTGACTGAGGGAAGCGCCTGCTTCATCGGACGCATCATCCAAGGAGTTCGTCCAGCAGGTAGTTGTATTCCGGCAGCTGATCCGTGTACTCTTTCATCCATTCCCGCATAGCTCGCTTTTCCAGATTGGTGGCTTCCGTGTAATCCTCGCTGTGCCCTTCCTGCTCCATAAAGTCGTATGCGAGATTCTGATAGACCTCTTTCACCAATGTTTCGGGATCTTCCAGTCGTGTTACATCGGAGTCATCAATGGAATCCGCCGCAGGCAGGCCAAGCAGAACATACCCGAACTTTTTCGAATAGACCACATCGAGCAATTCAGAGCCTTCAATGTAGTTCTGGAATACCCCAAGAACCCTCTCCAGCTCTGTTTTCTTTTCCTCTAATGAACTCATGGCAACATCTCCTTCCTGCCGGAATGACCGACTTTCCTGGTCTGGTGTATGTTGTTCCTTTATTATAACGCATTCACTCTGAACGTGGAAGAGAAGCGACACGGGAACTTTTCCCAATCACATTGTCTGTTCCATCGTTGCCACCCGGAAATAACCATGAGAATAGGCCGGTCCCAGGTCGATTTCGCCATCTGGGCAATAGACCCTGACTCCTGCTGCGGTCAGCTTTTCTCCAATCGCCTCCAAACCTTCGGCGTCACGGGCCAGACGGTCCCCGTTCATCACCAGCACCCGGTCATAGACTCCATGTCGTGCATCACGGATCAGCGTTCGAATGCTCTGCCGGTTTGAGTCCAAGCCGCTCTCATATTGGAGCATTTCGGTGGAAACCGAAAAGCCAAGCTGGCCGGCGAGGCTTCGGAGTGCGGTAAGCTGCTGGTTCATGGCGAGACGGTTGCTTTCCGTGGACGCTCCATCCACCCGGCAGTAAAGGCAGCACTTAGGCATCTGATTTGACCTCCTTGAACGAATTTAGGAAGAAGCTACCGCTCAGCCCTGACATTCATCCCGGATGAAATCATACAGGGCTTCCGGTTCCTTCAGGCACCACTTAGTTTTTTCATCATCGGTCCAGACTTCATAGTCCGGGGCGGCATCGTAAAGCCACCAGCTGATATAGTCGTACTGGTCGTTGATCGCTTCCTTCAGCACATCCAGCAAGGCGGCAAGAAGCAGCGCTCCGCCCTCAAAGACGAAATGTCCATCTCCCATCAGGGCGAGTGCCTTACTGAACTGTTCGTCTCGATCCTTTTGAGCTTGTATCTTGCGCAGGGCTTCGCAGAAGGTTTCCCTGGATAGCATCAAAGTCCCCCTCCCGGTTTTCCCCTCTCCGCTTCCTGTTCAGCTTTCCATTTCAGAAGCAAGGAAATGGCCAGTTCCTGGGTCGCGGGATCGGCGCAGAACTCAAAGAACTTCACAATCAGCATTTCTGGCGTCAGCCCCATAGGAGCGATTATCTTTTCCAGTTGTTCCAGAAGCTCTGCGTCCACCTGGATCTCCACGAGCTCATATCGCTTTTCATCCATGGTGCGTTTCCTCGTCTTCCGGAGATTCCTTCAGCAGCTCGTCCAGCCGCTGTCGGAACAGCTCCTGGAGCTCCTTCCAGACCTGCGGTTGTTTGAGGGGCGCCATCGGCTGGTTCAGTTCCCGCTCCAGATCGGCGATGGCAACCGAAAGCGTCTTTTCATCGAACAACTGGTAGTGGCGGCGAAGATACTGGACGACCGCCGTACTTTCCTCATCTTCGAAGCGCATGGCATAACGGAGGGCGCTGTTGATGACACAGGAATAATCATCCACATAGTCTAGATTGAACCAGGATGCCGGGCAGAGGACCAGGTCATCTTTGCCTTCCTCGGTAATCACTAGTCCGATGTTCTCGCGACTTATCCGTTCCAACACAGCATCCAGGTCATCCGCCAATGCCTGACGTGAAATGCGCTCCATGCTTTCCAGCGGTTGTAAAATCGGCATCCTTTCCTTCCTCCTATCGTCTTCTTTGATTTTGCCAGATGTGAGCGCCTGGCTCAGGCTGTACCACACTTGCGGATATGGCTCCTGTTCTCCATATCGGTTTAAATGTGTGCGGATCTCTGCCACAGCGGCGGAACGGGTGGCTTCGTCCAGACGACTCAGGTTCCGGTTGGTGAATTCCACGGCTATGCTGGGCATATAGGTGTGCCGCCCCAGACTGTACTTGATTGCCGCCAGAACGATATGCTGCAGTCCTCCATCCAAAATGGGCGCAAGGATTTTCGAGGAGAACAACAGTCCCTTGCTTCCCTTTTGGGAGAAGAGAGGGAGGCCGTTTCGCTCGGCTCGTTCCATCATGTGGATCCAGTCCTGCAGTGCGATGGAACTGGCTACAGGAGTTGCCTTAAAAAAGCCCCTTTTATGTCTCACGGCTGCACCTCAAGTTCGGATTTTGGCTGACTTTTATACAGAAGATTGTTGGCCTCCATCTCCTCAAAAGTGACCGGCTCGAAGTGATTGACATCCACTCCGGCATTCAGCATTCTCTCGTTTGCCTGGATGAGCGGCCAGTAATCCGCGTCGGTATTGCCGTGGATGTGGCCAAAGACCATGTAGCAGCGCATGATGTGAGGCCAAGACATCATGGGGTAGTGGCAGAGTGTGTACTGCCGCTTCCCGTCTGCGACATACAGTAGGTTATTGACGCTTTCAAAGAATCGTTCCGTCTGACAACTCTTGATCCATCCCCTGTCATGATTCCCAAGGATAAGATGTTTCTTCCCCCGCAGCCGCCGCAGGTATTCCTCCGGCGGCTTTTGATTGCGGTAAATAAGGTCGCCGAGGATATAGACGGTATCTTTCCCTGTGACCTTGCGGTTCCAGTTTTCGATGAGGGTTTCGTCCATCTCCTCGATACTGGAAAAGGGTCGATTGCAAAGGCGGATGCAGTTCTCGTGACCGAGATGCAGGTCAGAGGTAAAGAAGATCATGGGGTTTCACCTTCCTTCCTCAGCCTGGGAACCGGAATCGGCTGCCATCGGCAGTATTTTGAAAGTTCATCCTGACGCTCCCGAGGCAGGTTCATGAAATCGACGATGCCCTCTCCCGGAAACCTAGCGTGGCAGTATGCAGGAAAGACTCCCTCCGGCACAATGCCGATGGACTCAGTTCCAGTCAGGCGGGCCTTTAGTTCTTCTGCGTTTCGGATGCATACGGGAACGCCTGCCCGATAAAGCGCCAGGAAGAAGCGGACCGCCTCAATCGTCCGGGTCTCCGCAATACCAGCCACCACCAGATAGTAGCCATTCTCATCTCGGTGTACGATGCAGTCGATATGGGTGCTGTTGCCACCCCGGCATACCTCCCAAGGGTGGCCGGTGCGGGGGCGTTCCTTCAGCCACCGGGCAAAGGCGTTGGGGGAATCTCCGTCCAGCTCAGACAGTCCTTCGTCCCGCCCATCGGCGTGGAGGGCATACTGTTCTTTTTCCGACTTCTCTGTTCCGGTGTATCCCATGGCCCGATAGCCCAGGGCACAGAAACGATAGAAGTCGTTTGCGGTCATGGATGAGAGCCGCTTGGTTTTTTCCAAAGGACACTCTACCGCTACGGTGAGAAATTCCTGCATCTCCTGCTGAGAGAAGTCTTGGAAGAACTCCTCTTTCCACTGAGGGAATACTCTCCACAGATCCCGGCGAAGGATGGTTCCGGTTCGGTGCCAGATTGGCAGCTCCCGCTCCACCAGTTTCTGATACGAGCCGGTCTCCACCATCTGAACGGTGTTTCGTACCGCCTCCTCCAGCCAAGCGGTGAATTCGGAGATGTCGTTGGGGAAGGAACGTTCTCTGCGGCCATCCACTTCCAGCACGTGCCGATGCCCCAAGAATATCGCCCGATACCCAATCTCCTGATCCTCGCCGGCGGCAAAGTGGAACCACGCTGCCTCCTCCGGGAACTCGGAATGCCACCAGGTTTCAAACTCCTCAAAGCTATCCACCTGGCCGTCCTCCCGCAGCTCCTCAAAGCTGCCGAAGTCTTCGATGGTACCTCGCTCCGCACGGAGCCATAGTTCCCAGCTGGTGTTCTCCGGGCCTGGCTCCAGCCGGTGAAGAAGGCGGAAGATCCGGTCGATGGCTGCATAGGATGTCTCGTCATAGGTGAAGGAACAGTTGATGTTCCGGTATTCCACTCGACCCAGCCAGTTGATGTAGTGCTTGATTTCCGGCGCTTTCATGGTTTTCACCTCCTCAGCATCTGTGATGTTCCCCATCTTCCATTTCCTCAAACTGGAGCCGGAAGATGGCAGTGTGCTCTCCCACCAAAGTGGGGTATTTGTAATAGACATGGCGGCAGAGGGTCTTGTACAGCTCAAGGAGCCTTGGATCATCTCCAAAATTCACAAGTCCGTCCATGATTCGCTCGATCTCCCGCTCCTCGGTAATCCTGCCGCTCAGCACCTGTTCTACCAAATGGCTGTATTGCTGGTATGCGTTGTCCATTAGGCGGGAAATCTCCTGAACGATCTCAGTAATTACGGCAAAGCACGCCTCCTGCTCCTTGGTCTCCGGTCTTTCTTCCGCTGTCATAATGCGCCATCTCCCGTCAAGAGTTGCGGCGCAGCCTCCACGCTGTGGAAGAGAAAGTGCATCCGGTCGATGCGCTTATCAATATGCCAGTGTCCACAGAACCAGTGATCGTATCGCAGTTTTCTCTCGATCTCTTCCAACCACTCCTCTGTGGAAGTATCCACAGTGCTCTGGTCGATCATTGGGAGGAAGGCTTCCCGCGGTTCATACTGATAGGGACAGGTGTGCGAGATGACGGTGTCTATCTGCCATCCGCAGGCATCCATCGTCTGGATGACCTTGTTCTTAATCTCCTGGGAAGGCTGTTCATCCGGCCACCAACCGTATCCTCTGGCCAGCCGGTAGAATTTGTCCACACTATAGGCCCCGCCGATGACTAAGTGACGGAGACCATCCAGATCAAAGATTTCACCATCCATAGCAAACATCAGGCGAGGAAAGGCTTCCTCCACCCAGACCGTCCCACCATTCCATTCTTTCGTTTGGTAGGTCGGTATGTTTGCCGGCCGCACTTCGTGATTCCCATGGATGCACAGTATGATGGGTTTCACTCTAGTCAGGAGCCGCTTCATCTCGGTGTCCTTTCTGTTTAGGAAATAGTTGGCCCCCACATCCCCCAGAAGGACGAGGGTGTCCTGCTCGGTCAATTTCTGCCGGTCGCAGAACTGTACGATCTCACGGGGGTCCCCGTGGATATCGCCCGTGTAGTAGATCATCGGCTATACCACCTTTCGTCCTCCATTATAGCAACTCTGGAGGCCCATATCTTGGACTTTCTGAAAACATATTCACGGATCCCAAAAACATATTCACATTTATGTGCACGATTCAACCGGCGGTCAGTTCCCGTGACTTCCAGTTGATTGCTTTCTCAGGATCGGGTTGTAAAATCAAAATTATCTGGTTTGCCGTATCTGCCTTGATGCTCTTTCAAGGAGGTTTTCAAAGTTTTTAGAACATCCATGAGTATAAGCATCTCATAGGTGGTGCAATCTGAAAGAAGCAGGGTGATCTCTTCGCTAGCACACTGTTCCGAGCAGGTGATCTGTTCCAGCAGCAACTGGTCGGGAGAAACCCCCAGCGCATTCGCAATGAGAACAAAGGTGTCCAGACTCATGCTCTTGATACCACTCTCTATGTAACTGATGTAAGAAGGCGTTTTATCTACCAGTTCAGAGAGCATTGCTTGAGAAAGGTGGTTGCGCTGACGGATTTCACGGATGTGCTTACCAATAGATTTGTAGTTCAGACTCATAATAAGACCTCCAAAAAAATTTGTAGTCTTATTATAGTGTTTAGATTATATCATCAACTTCGCATTATATCAATTTCACCTCAAGTTGATATACTCTTAGAAATAGATAATCTGGAGAATATATCTAAAGGGGGGAAGCCGATGGCGGAACATGATTTAACCGAGAGCCAGCTAATCGGCTCCCGCATTCGCGAAGCACGAATCAACCGGCACATGAGCCAAGCCGACCTTGCTGTGAAGGCCAACATTTCTTTGCCACATATCAGCAACATCGAAAAAGGCAAGACGAGCATGAAGCTGGAATCCTTCATTCGCATCATCGAAGCTTTGCAGGTATCGGCAGATTCCATGATTCGGCCAGATATTCCGGAAGTGAGAAGTCTCTATCAGAGTGAGTTTGATGAGCTGCTAGCTGATTGCTCTCCCAAAGAGTTGGATTCCATCTTGAGAATCGTTCGGGAATTGAAATCCACTATGTCAAAACGAGATGATAATATCTGACAAATTGCGAGCTGGACAGTCCGGCTCGCTTCTTTTTTTCTCGTTTATCGACCAGAAGTCAACACCTTGACTTCTGGTCGATTTTGTTCATAGTCTGCAGATTATATAATGATTTGGAAGATAATTTGCAGGGGGAGCATGTATGTCAGAGTTGGCTGTTCAGAACGAAGCGTTGGAGCAGGAAATCATGCCGTCTTTTAATTTTCTGCTGGAAGGAGAGTCAGAAAAGAATGCACTTTTGGCGGAACACCGCGCCTGGTTAAAGGGTATCAGGCGCGAGCGTCCACTACCGAAAAATCATCACAGGGTGGCGGTGTATATCCGCTATTTTAATCAAACTCGGTATGAGGATTATCTCTCCGCTCACAAGAAGCAGTTTTTGGATACGTTGGCTCTCTGCCCGAACTGGGAGTTTACCGGCTTCTATGTAGATGAGGGCAGTTCCGCACCCAATATGGAAAGCGCACCGGAATGGGCAAGACTCCTGCAAGACTGTTACGAAAGCAAGGTCGATCTGGTCATTACCCAGAAAGCGAGCAATATCTCCAAGAAGCTATCAGAGCTCTCCTTCTGTGCCCGGCTCCTGGCGGCGCTACCCAACCCGGTGGGCATTTACTTTGTTTCAGAAGATATCTATACTCTGGCTTCCTACTACAAGGAGGATCTACACGACCCGTATTTTTTGCCAGATCCGGGTTGGAAGATACTCCCCGATGACGAACCCCGGAGGGAAATGCTCCATGATTGACAAGTCCACGAGAAAACAGCTTGCGGAACGGAAAGAACGGGTTCGCCGGCGCATCAACACGAAAGTTGACCCGGAGAACTATGAATTTATCCCGGCCAAAAAGCCCATTGACTACTACGACAACGATATTGAACAGCGCGTTGCCGTGTATGCCCGTGTTTCCACGGACAATGTTCAGCAGACATCCTCCTATGAGCTGCAAAAGAAATACTATGAGGATTTTGTTGTTCATCATCCCAACTGGACACTGGTCAAAATTTATGCCGATGAGGGAATCAGTGGAACATCTTTGGCTCATCGGGACGAGTTTAACAACATGATCGCCGATTGCCGCAGCGGCAAAATTGATATGATCATCACCAAAAGCGTGTCACGCTTTGCGCGAAATGTGGTGGACTGCATCAGCATGGTTCGAATGCTTGCGGAGCTGGCAAGTCCTGTAGGAGTGTTCTTCGAAAGCGAATGCATCTTCTCGCTCAAAGACGATTCCCAGATGGCGCTTTCTTTTCAGGCCACCATGGCTCAGGAAGAGTCCCACATCCGCAGCCGGAGCATGGAGACCTCCTTGCGGATGCGGCTGGACGGCGGCTTGCCCCTGACCCCCAAGCTGCTGGGGTATTCTCACGATGCGGAAGGAAATTTGGTGGTGAACCCGGATGAAGCACCAACGGTGAAGCTCATCTTTTATATGTACCTGTATGGATACTCCACCAGCGATATTGCGGCGGCGCTTACCGAGCTGGGCCGAAAGACTTATCTGGGGAATATCAAGTGGACATCCAATTCCATCGTCCAGGTTCTTCGAAATGAACGCCATTGCGGGGATGTGCTGACCCGAAAGACCTTCACCCCAAACTATCTGAACCACAAGTCCAGAAAGAATCGAGGGGACCGTCCTCAAAGCCTTTACCGAAACCACCACGAGGGCATTGTATCCAGAGATGATTTCATTGCGGTTCAGCATCTTCTGAACAACTCCAAGTATGGCAATCGCTCCATTCTTCCGGAGCTACGGGTAATTGATAGCGGCCTGCTCAAAGGGTTTGTGACCATCAATCCCCGGTGGGCTGGATTTAAGCCGGCAGATTACTACCAGGCTTCCATCAGTATCTGCCCATCTGATGAACAGCAGGAAGAGCTGTCCACACCCGCAAGCATTACCCTGGGGCCGGGCGACTTTGACATGAGAGGCTTTGAGATTGCTCGAAGTGAATTCTTTGATAGCTATCACCGTCCTTACGTGTTGTTCCAAGATAAAAAGATCAAATTCAGCACCGATTGTGTGCGGAGCTTCGGAAAGAACAATTACGTGGAGATGTTGGTTAATCCGGTGGAGATGCGATTTGCCGTTCGTACAGCGGCAAAAAGCAACCGTAACGCTGTTGCTTTCTCAAAACTGGTAAACGGGAAGTATTACCCCAGAGAGATTGCAAGTGCTGCTTATATGGAAACGCTTTATCAGCTATTTGGCTGGAGCACGGATTTGAAATACCGTATTGCCGGGGCCTTGTACCAGACTGAACATGAATCAGCGTATATTTTCGACATCAACGATGCGGAGGCATTTATTAAATCGTACCTGCTTGCGGGTCAGAAGGGGGAGCAGAGTACATCGGAGACCGTACGGCCGCTTTCCATCTCGGGTAAACGTGTACGGGCTGTTCCAGAAGAGTGGATTGGCTCTTTTGGAAAGCAGTATTATCTCCATCAGCATTCCATCCGACTGGTTCGTGACCAAAGTGAAGAAGACTGGAAGATCCGCATGGAAGGACAGCTCTATGAAACCGGACAGAAACTCCGTGTGACTGGCTTTGAAGAGCTGAGAACCTATATTCGCCAGGAATTTAGCCAGTGCGGGAAGGAGGAACCATAATTGAACGATGAAAATCTGGGAAAACCGCAAGGCGTAATCGCCGCAATGCTCCGTACTTTGGATGGAGAACAGACAGGCAATGACCCGCCTGTCATATTGGAGATGGAAGCGGAGTCCGTCCCATCTGATAGCGCTGGTGGGGATGAAGTTCTGGAACTGCATCGAGAATTCAATTACGACGGCTATCAGGTAGTGCGTCGGGAGTTCTTTGCCCATATCAATGAGCCCTCTGTGACCTTTAACAACTACAAGTTCTATGTAAACGCTGCCTGCCTGAACCGTTTTCCCCAAGTGGATCAGGTACAGGTGCTCGTCAACCAGGAGAGTAAGATTCTGGCGATCCGCCCCTGTAGGGCAGAGGACCGAGATGCCTGCGCCTGGTGTACCACCGGTTCCGGCAGGCGTAAGCCCAAGCAGATCACCTGCAAGATCTTCTTCGCAAAGGTGTTTTCCCTGATGGGATGGAACCTGGACTATCGGTATAAGCTCCTTGGACGAGTAATCCATGCCAAGGACGAGTGGCTCATCGCATTCGACCTGACCGCTACTGCTGTCTCTTATACACATCTCCGAGCCCACGAGACTAGGCATGATCTCGT
>ERZ1026977.1065-NODE-1065-length-11204-cov-4.948605_pt1 | contig 11204 bp, 8 predicted proteins | sample MGYA00519292_ERZ1026977 | MGnify/ENA primary metagenome ERZ1026977 (study PRJEB26926, sample SAMN06164410) | human gut metagenome | biome: ENVO:00009003; feature: ENVO:2100002; material: ENVO:00002003 | host: Homo sapiens | place: USA | collected 2012 ... | reverse complement strand
AGCGGTGACGATTGCATCGCTGATCTGATCGGCATACTTGTCCGGGTGAAATTTGGTGACGGCTTCGGTGGTAAACAGTTTCATGTTTTTTCCTCGTTTCAGTTAAAATATTCTTTCGGTTTTACAGCCCTCAAAAAATCCTCAACTTCGCTGATGGAGGATACTTTCGGGTACTTGCCGAGAACGCTGCCCACGATGTCACGGTAGCGGTCATTCGCTCTGGCATCGAGGATAGAGACCACACCGGTATCGGTTTCTGTCCGTATGAGTCTGCCCACTCCCTGACGGAGCTTGATCGCCATTTCTGGGATCGCATATGATCTGATAAATTCCTGAATGTCCTCACAGCCTTCCTTTTTCAGTTCGGTAAACGAGGACGCCATCGGAAACGGAAGACGGACGATGATAACCGAGGAGAGTTTATCTCCTGCGACATCGACACCTTCCCACATAGAGCCGGATGCAAATAATACAGCGTTCTTGCTTTTTTTGAAATCACCGATCGCTGTCTTGTTACTCTTGGTCATACAGATCACATCATATCCGTTCAGCTTGTCCGCAAGTTTACCGTGTACCGCGTGAAGTGTTTTGTAGGAAGTAAACAGGATAGCAGTGTGTCCGTTTGTAACATGGACCAGTTGTTCAATATTGTCTGCTATGGCATTGATGTATGTTTCTGTATCGGTAACAGACGGATGAGGGATGCCTGTTGGCAAATAAAGCCGGGCATGATTTTGGTAATCAAACGGCGAATCCGTATGTGTTTCCAAAAGAAAATGCATTTTGATATGATCCAGCCCGATCTCATCCTTCAGATACTCAAAATCGGTACCATCACTGAGGGTACCGGAGGTCAGCACGTGACTGCGGTTTCTGTTCCATACCTTCTCATACATTACCTCTCCAAGCTGCTTCGTGCAGGAGCAGAGCGTGAATTTGCCGTTCTCGTCGATCTCCACCCAGATGTTGACACGCCCGGTAGCGGTCATCGACTTGAGCGCTTCCACAATGGAATGAGAGCGGATCGCTGTGTGCGGAGTCGGCTTCTTTCTGTAATGTTCAATGCATTTTATCGTTTCGAGCAGCTGGGAGATGTTCTTGTTTTCTTCGGTGTTCAGGTCGATGAGCAGTACACCTTCATCCGCCTCGCACGTAAGTGCCTTTTGGCGAAGGCTGTCAAACAGTCTTTCGTTCAGTGAGTTGGCGGTGGAAAGAAGCATTTTGTATTCCGTTAGATCTGTTTTCTCTCCGCAGAGGAATTTGACTGAATTCAGATACCTCGGGACAGTGCCTTGATATAACTGCTCACCGAAGATGCACTGTGATACCTCGCGGAGCTTGTGTGCCTCGTCTATAATGACATAATGGCTAGGCAGTAATAACTGATTTCCTTCAAACGCACGGAGTCGCATATCGGTCAGATAAAGATTATGGTTGGTGACCTGAAAGTCCATTTTGTGAATATCGCTTGTCCTCTCCCGGAAGGAGGCATATTTGCAATTGTTTTTCATTTTACATTTCGCGCAGTTGCCTTGTACACTGATCTTTGCTTTCAGCATGGTAGGCATTTTGATCTCATCCATATCGAACGCACAGTTTTCAAAGTTGCATACCTTAAATTGCCGGAGCAGATGGGCGTATTTTTCGGGATGCTCCGAGGCAGCGGCAACAAAATCCCGGTAGCGCATTTTACAGAAGTAATGATCTTTACCTTTCCGGAGTACAGCGGTGAGAGGCCGATCAAGCAGTCCGTATTCATAAAGAATCTTTGACAGTGTTGGGATCTCACGCTCCACAATGGCTTTCTGTAATTCGATACTCGAGGTGGTGATCGTTACGGGTTCTTCTATGTAGAAGCCTGTCATCTTTGCGATAAGTCCGGCTACAAGATATGCCATCGTTTTGCCGGTGCCGACCTCTGCTTCACAGATAGCCGCCTGACGCTTGGTCAGACCTATGTACATCTCCTTGCATAGGCGTATCTGTTCCTCACGGACAGCATATCCGTATTCGGGAAGAATGACACGAAAGACGGAGTCAATAACCTTTATTGGATCCTGTTTGAAACATCCGAGGTATCGGCTGTCACCGGTATACTTGATGCTGTACAGAATATCTTTCAGCATAGTGTGATATCCCACTGGCTTGATCTCTGTTTTCCTCCGGCATACTTCGGAACCGCAGCCGGTTTTCTTGTCGTATGCTACATACAAATATCTGTTCAGTGCGGGATAGTGATAGATCAGAAATCTATTTTCAAATGTGAAGTCATATTCAGACTTCTGGTGGATGCGGGATTGATACTTTAAGTTTTCAAACAATTCATTATCGTGATATGCAAATTCAAACATTGTAATTCTCCATTTTCTTGATCTTTTCGTTTGGCGGCAGAATGGTATGCAGGAGAGTTTCCTCTCCTGCACAGTAGTTCTACCGCCAAAGCATTGTGTTTTTCTTGTTTTGGTGATAGTTTCGGAAGCATGATTCTCTCACCCCGTGCTTCCATGGTACACAACGGCACGCAAACGCTTAATAGCGTTCAGAACGGGAGGATGTCAAAGCTCTTGCAGCATATATTCCGCATTTCTTATGCAGAAACAAGAGTCATATATGGAGCAGTCACCACTGCGTTTCAGATGATAGCACCCATATCCCGGTCACACACCGGGCGGTTGTCAGCCGAAGTATCATTATTTGCCCGATCTTTGTCATGGCCAACCGCACGATGCTGTATATCCGCGGCCCGGCGTATGGTTGATCGCTCGCCAGGTACACGGTTGCACTTTATCTGCAACCGTGTATCCGGGTCATGGCGTCCATATCCGGCGGCTCGACCTTCCGGTCAAGAAGGGGAATTCCTCCGACATCCCGATATTCAATTTTCAAGGATCGTGAGAGATACGCCTCTCACTTTCTATTGGGGACTTTTTTTCAAAATGCACGGAGATTTTTCAAAAAAATTTCGTATTTTTTTGAAGATCGCTTTTTTTCGGTCATTCAATGTCATGTTCGGTACTCCAAGCATCCTTGCATAAGCTCGTTCAGATATCGGGTTTTCACTGAGATATAAAGCGTACAGTATTTCCATCTCGGAGGGTGATAACAGTTCCAAGGCTCTGTGCAATGTTTGAAGATCCATTTGATGCATAACTTCTGCTTCGATATCGGCATCCGGATCGGAAATGGCTTCTTCGCCGGATAATTCCTCACCGTCAGTTGTAATTGCCGCATCGATGGATACAGTTTGCAATCCACTTTTCTTCTCCTGTTTCCGAAGGTAGTATTCGTGTCCCGAAACTGCATCTGTTTCCTCTATTATCTTTGGATCGGTTACTTCCACACCGATTTCAACGCCACGATCATCTTTTTCTATCAAAAACCGTTTTGTCTTTCCTTCTGCACTGTTCAGGTAGGCATATAGTGCCCGTCCTTTGAGTTTGCTGAATCTACATTGACCGTCCGCACTTATGTACTTTCCGTTTTCATCCTTGATATAGAATTCTTTCATTTTGTAATCCCCTTTGTTTTTGAATTTGGATAAAATCAAAAACTGAGATTACGGATATTTCGCTATGTAAGGTTCCCAAATCATTGTGATAGCTCCAATTTTTAACATTTATTTAAATAAACCTTAAAAACAGAAAACCATCACGTAGGATAAAAATTTATGTAGAATATCCCTGCATATTTTTTCAACAAACAATGAATCCGTACAAATAGTTAGTTTTCAAAAAGATGAAAATGAGATATACTAATAGTACGGAAAAGAAGTCCGAATCATAACGATAAGAGGTTAGACGATGCTGAACACATCGATAGGCAAGAAAATACAGATATGCCGGAAAGATTTGAATATGACACAGGCTGAATTTGCCGAGAAAATTGAAGTCAGCACGGATTATGTAGGCATGATCGAACGCGGCGAACGGATTCCCAAGCTTGAAACCTTTGTGAAAATAGCAAATGCGCTGGGTGTCTCTGCGGATTTCCTCCTGTCAGACTTCTTGGAAGTGATAAAAGATAACAACAATTATGCTCTGAGCAAAAAATTTGATCAATTACCCGCCTCAGAACGGAAACGCATTTATGAGGTGTTGGCTTTATTGATAAAGCAGACAGAAAAATAAAAAAGCCGACCATAGGCCGACTTCAGAAAAGTAACGGTAAAGATTATGCTGATATTCGAGATATTACTTGCGATAGAAAATGAAGAAGAACGGACACTTGTGGAGGGCATCTACCTTGACTACTATGGAAGAATGCTTCAAATATGTCATCAGATTCTGAGGCATCCGCAGGATTCAGAGGATGCGGCTATGAATGCAATGAAACGCATTGCAGAAAATTCAAAAAATTTTCGGGAAAAGACCGTAACGAAATTATTTCTCTCGTGGTTATATATACAAGAAACGCCGCACTGACATACTACAACCAAAGGAAACGCAGGTATACGATTTCGACTACAATGGAATCTCCTGAATTATCCGAAACCAGCCAAATGGATATACCGGATGAAAGTCAGGATATTCAAAGAATTGTCATCAATTGCGAAACAATACATATGATCGAAGATGCATTGGATCAACTGGTCGATGAACAAAAAGATGTAATTCTTTTGAAATATTACTACGGGTACCGGATCGCTGAGATGTCGGAAGTTCTGGACGTAGAAGAAAATGTTGTGCGGACACGTATTTTTCGCGCAAAAAAGCGGTTGAAGAAATTATTGGGAGATGATGCGTATGAACGAATGTACTTTTGATAGACTGGATGCTCTGATCAGTTTGGGGGCAAGAAGTCTTGTGGATAAAGAAGCCGGTGCTTTTCTGCAAATGGAATCTGATTGTGAGATCAATTCCAAAATTCGAAGGAAAGTAGAACGGATGATTCGCGGGTATCAAAACAAGGAGAAAATTCACAAAATCATAAAACCGGTTCGGATAGCCGGAGTTGCATGCTTGATTTGTATATCCATAACTTTTACTGCGTGTGTAAGCATCCCCAAAATTCGTGAAGCAATGTGGAACGCTGTAGTGGAATGGTATGATGAGTATATCGCGGTTCGGTTTAATAAAGGAAATTCTGAAAACATTCTCCCGGAACCGCCTGAGACAATAGATGAGATCAATGCCCCCTGTTATATGCCTGATGGATACTCTGCTTCTTCCTCCAAAACACGTTTTATGTTTTCACAAGAATATTACGATCAGGATGGAGAGTATGCATATTCGTTTATCCAAAGTTTGCAAGATCGAAAAATCCTTTATATAGACGAAACGAGTGATAATCTTGTTGTAGTGGATATTAACGGAGTTGAAGGAATGTTAGTGGTCGATGAAGATATTACAAGTGTTGTATGGCAGGATGGAAAATATCTGTATGCGATACAAGGCACATTTACATCTCAAGAAGAGTTGCTTCATATATGTAAAAGTGTAAAACTGATGAATTAAATGAAAAAGAGTCTACCTGTTTTGGAGGTAGACTTTTTTCATTATTTAACTCATTTTGTCGTTTTTTATCTGTGTAAAATGCCGAATTATAAAAAATATCGAAAAACAGCGTAACAAAAAAACATTTTCGTGGTTTATATAAGTAAATCTTGGGGAAAGGAGGAATGATCGTATGAAGAAATTTGTATCAATGATCACTTTACTTGTTATGCTGTTTTCCTGCTTCAGCATTTCTGCTGCCGCGGCGTTACCGCCAACGGTGGAACCGACGTGGGATCATACCGGGTTAGTTACCGGTACTATAGCCTTTATCGGTCCGGACAAGACAGAAGGAATGGCAGATATGCAAGTGCTTGGCAAAAACGGAGTGACCAAAATTGAAATCAGCATAGTAGTATACAAAATTGTTGGTTCAGAATTGGTATATGTAACCGGAGACAGCAAAACAATCAATCACAGGAACGGCTATCTGGCTGTCGAATTTACCGGAGAGCATGGCTACGAATACCAGGCGGATGTCCACATTGTCGTGTACAAAGGCACCGTTGGAGAAGTGATCGACGACTCTATGAAGGAGATCTGTAAATGATTCTCCATCCAACCTATGGGGGAGAAAGTTTTTCTTCCCCTTTGTTCAAACACTCAAATTATTATCTATCAGAAAGGATTCTTGATCATGAAAAGAAAAAGTTGTTTAAAATTTATCAGCTGTCTGCTTGCCTCTATCATGCTTTTATCGAGTATTCCAACATACGCACTTACGAATCTTTTTGATTCAACAATAAAAAACTCAAAGGAAGTAGATGATACTGTATTTATCATTGAAGAAGACACGACAAAAAGAAATGAACATGAAAAGCATTACTTGTGTTCAGACGGAACTTTTATTGCTGTTTCATACCCTGAAGCAATTCATTGTTTAGATAATAATGGTCAGTGGGTAAATGTAGATAACACCCTCTCCATGAATCGTTTGACTCAGCAATATGAAACACGAAATAGTAATTACAAAGTTACTTTTGCAAATCAAACATCTGCGCAAAAACTAATAGAAATGTCAAATGGAACCTATACTCTTTCATGGCGTTTATCTGCTGTTGAAAAAGATAATATTGAATTGAGTATGAAAACCGCTCAATCAATGGTTGAATCATCTCCCGCAACATATTCAAAAGTACAAAAGAGTAGCCAACTGATTTCTGAAGCTTCCACTTTTGAATTACCCAATACAGTAAGCAAAATTTCGTATGACAATATTTTTGCTGGAAATTCCAATATTTCAGTTAAATACACTGTCTACCAAAACAAGGTAGAAGAAGATATCATTATCAATGAAAAATCGGACATTGATTCTTTTGTGATTAGAGTTGGACTTACAGATTTAACGCCGATTCTAAAGAAAGACAATGCGGTAGAGTTTATAGATGATATCGGTGAGATGCAATATCGCATAGGAATCCCCTATATGGTAGATGCAAATGATGAAGTATTATCTGATATTGTTGTGTCTATCAACAAAACTACCAATGGATACGATATCATATATACTCCCAATAAAGAATGGCTACAATCTGACAGTCGGGTATATCCAATTATGTTGGATCCATCCATTACGACAAATGAATACAGCTCTTATATTGATGATACATATATTTCTGAAAATGATACTTCCAATCATTCAAGTGAACAGCGACTTTATGTTGGAATCAAAAATCAGAAAACCACTCGTATTTATATGCGGATAAATCATCTTCCGGCTATAGATGCAAGTATGCCGATTCTTAGTGCAACCATGACTTTGAAATTGTGGTATGGCACCAGTACTGGCAAACAATTGAGTATATATAAAGCCGGGGATGTATGGGACCCTAATACAATTACATATAGCACACAACCTGTACGAGGAGCATTACTTTCGACAAGCAATTTTAATTCATCCACATTGTTACATACATTTGATTTAACAGAAAATGTTGCAAAACTCTATGATGAATATCTTGCAGGCGCCAATTTTGGTTACTGTATTCAGTATACAGATGAGTCAAAAACAAATCCTGACTATAACTCAATTTACAGTTCAGAAATGACTACTGTATCTTATAAACCATATTTAACTGTAAAATATGGGTATGTTCTTCCGTCTGATTTAAAAAACGGTGGTATTTATTCCTTACAGAATTCTGAAAATATGAACTTTGCCACGGTGCATGAAGGAAATGATACTAATAACACAAATGTATATCAATATAATAATCTAATACCGGATATTACTGTAAATCAGCAATTTAAACTGGAATATGTTCCATCCACCGGTGGTTATATGTTTAGGGCAATGTGCTCATCTAATGGAACCAATCGTGTTTTGGATATTCAAAGAGGGGGAGGGGAGATATATAGCGGTCGAAATGTCCAGCTGTATTCTGCTACAGATCCGATTTCCCAGGAGTGGTTGATTGTTGGAACCAGTAATAGCACATACAAAATATTGCCAAGAAGCAATATGAGTTTAGCATTGACAGCTGTAGAAGGGTACAGCAACGGATCTTCCACAGGCACTTCGAGCATCTCCAGTGGAAATATATTTGTATCTTCGCTTTCTGACAGTAAATATCAAGAATGGTATATCGTTGAAAACGGAAGCTATGTATGGTACTCGGGTCTGGGATTCACTGTTCCCAATGAAATATACTATTTCAACAACGGATATTCTTCAAAATATTTTCACAAAAATGGATCTTCAGTAAATCAAGCCAGTGGATATATTGTCAATCTTAGAAACTCTATTCGTTGGAAAGTCACACATCTTGGCGGAAAAGAATATACTATTCAATCAACAGATAATATGCTGTATCTTACATCTTCGTCAACCAGTGTTAGTTTGCAGTCGCTTTCTGATGATTCAATTCCAACTTCGTATAGATGGAATATTACAGGTGCTGCCCAAGGTGGGTGCTTAATTAAAAATGTTTACACACAAAAATATTTGTATGCTAATGGTGAAACGACAATTTCAACATCTCCAACTCTTGGCACCGCAAATACAGAAACATACAACCGAAGAGTGTGGAGAATTGCCAATGTTCACTATTACGGGAACACAAGTGATTGCGATAAAAGAGAATTGTCGAGTTATTCTGTAAACAACATTTCGATTGATATTGGAGAGTGTATCGATCCAAAAATTACAGCATATCCATCCAATGCAATTTGGGTATCTTCAAATGAATTCAAATACAGCACAGGGAATTCGTATTATATTGACACATTGACAGGAACTATTATTGGAGGGCAAAGCGGAACTGAGTCTGTAACCGTTACACACAAAACCACTAATAGACAATCTAATTTTAGTATAACTGTAAGCGATTACCTGTTAAGTGCTTCTTGCCCAATGGGAGAAAATTATCATATAACATATACATTGGCTCACGGAGCTTCTGCAATCTTAAATAATGCAACTTGGGCATCGTCCAATACAAGTGTTGCAACAATTAATTCGTCTGGAATTATTACAGGTATAACATCCGGATACACTTTTATCTCAGCAACTACTCCGGATGGTCTCATTGTATTTATGTGCGAATTGAAAGTGACCGATCCTCATACACAGATGATCGCTACTTTTACACAAAATGAGATTCAATATCTATATTGTCCATCATCGTATCTTAATTTATGGACTAATGGATTACCAAATGCATTTGCACTAAAGGTTGAAATACTATACACTTTACGAAATTATTATACTCTTCCAGAGAATCAACAGCCATCTCAAGCGGAAATACAATCTATTCTGAAAAACCAATTGAATATTACCGCTGATACCAGAATGGCAGCTGCAATGTTTAATGAATGTTACTTGGGATATAAAGGGTTATATAATCAGGAATATTTGACAAATTTACGTAAGCAATATTTTAATACATTGAAACAGTTTGTCACGATTTGTGCATTTACTATGGCTGCAAATCTCGATCCTGTTAATACCCTGTCGCAATGTCAAGGAATAAATGATTTTAAAGAAGATTTAGCAAGAGAATGGACCAATAATAGTAGTTCTGATAAGTTCATGCTTGGATCAAGAAATTATAATGGTGTAGATTATGCAGATAGGGCTCGCGCTTTAGATTGTAGCTATTTTTATTCGAATGAATATGATTTTATAAAAAATAATTATGGCAATAATTATGTTAGAGAAATAAATCAAATCGCATTAAATCGAGCTTTGCAGAGCAATAAGCAAATTTTGTTTTCTCATGATCCAAGGTTAGCACCAAGCTTTACCTCCTTATATATGGAATACCAGCAAGTACAAAATTATTATTCAGCAATCGGAAAAACAACCAATTTAACCGAAACGCAGGTTCTTATTGACGGTATACTATGTACAATATGGAAATTGGTTGTAATTGGTTGACATAAGTTACTCATTGTAGTATAATGTTGCTACCATAATAAGGAGGCACAGTATATGTTTTTGACCGAAAACAGCATTCAGGATATTTTTCTGACGGGAAACCTTAAAAATTCTGCTTTAGCTGAAGAATTTCACAAGCAACTTCATGAAAAATACAAAATTCAGGTCTTTGTTTCATATTACTGCGAGGAAACACAAAATTCTCTGACATTACTGGTTCGTACAGACGATCAATCAACTATTCGTGTTTCTCAAAACCATAATTTATCATTTCACGACGATGAAATGGCAGAATCGTTTTTCCGGATTCTTTATCCGATTATGGAACGATATTCAATTTCATATCACCGGGTATTACCGAGAAAACAAACCCGAAAGGAACATCATGATGGAATATTTCCGATCTTTACAATTGTTCAGATCGAATCATTCGATGCAATCGGCAAGTGGCATATCACGGTGAACACCTGCCATTTTCGGGCGTTTGCATCTGTACGCCGTGAATATCCTTCCATCGTCAAAATTCTACCGTACCCTACAGATGAGGGCTACTCACATCTTATTATAATCAATGATTTGCTACCACAGGAACAACAGGATCAGATTCAGCATCGGATGTTCTCCTGCCTTCAAAATTATGATCATTTTCACATTTTTACGGAAAGCAATTATCATCCTGTATTCAAATGTTTGAATGACATACCGCCGGAGGAATTGTCAAGGCTACAATCAGAAATTGTGTAGTAAAGGAAAAAATGGAACAGATTGAACTTTCCCGACCGGATATCCGAGCAGTGATTCATTCCGGTCGGGCAGAACAAAGCCCACTTGCCGCCTCTTTCATAAAAAAGGTGATGTATCAGTTTGATATTGAAATTGTTGCTTGCTATGCAGAATCCTATGAAAGCATGGTGATTCCGAAAACAACGCAAAAGCATGGGCTGTTTCGAAAGCCAACATCGGCAAGACTTCTGGAACATCCGAAATTTGAACGATCGATGTTTGTGACGGTTTATGTGAAAGAGACCTTCTCAAAATGCAACAATTTGATAACGGATGAAATGAAATTACAAATCATGTCATTGTTTTTGCAAACACTGAAAGAATTTCATGTGTCCGTTCCATATCCCAGATTGCTCACTCCGGAGGAACAGCAAGCATATGGATTTGTAGGTCAGCAGCCGGATCAGCGTGACAGCAGCCGGATTATTCATCCAAACGAAGTACCAATGCAAAAAAATGTATTGAGTGTAGAATCTTTTGTCGGTCTTGCTTTGTGGCATATCCTGTCTCTTATACACATCTCCGAGCCCACGAGACTAGGCATGATCTCG
>ERZ1026977.1056-NODE-1056-length-11253-cov-4.775764_pt1 | contig 11253 bp, 6 predicted proteins | sample MGYA00519292_ERZ1026977 | MGnify/ENA primary metagenome ERZ1026977 (study PRJEB26926, sample SAMN06164410) | human gut metagenome | biome: ENVO:00009003; feature: ENVO:2100002; material: ENVO:00002003 | host: Homo sapiens | place: USA | collected 2012 ... | reverse complement strand
AGAGACAGGATTGAAAATAACACTTGTACATGATATAATACGATATAATTTGAATATATGAAGGAGGTATTGTCGTGAAACATATTAAGACAATCAGCAACCGCGTATTAAAGGATACAATGAAGCACGGCGGATGTGGCGAGTGCCAGACATCATGCCAGTCAGCATGTAAGACATCTTGCACAGTTGGTAACCAGAGCTGTGAGAATAAGAATAACTAGTATTTTTAGTAAGAGAGTGTCGAACTATTCTGCACTCTCTTATTTTTCGTAAATGCATTGAGAACATTTACGGTTTGGAGGCTATTTTTAAATGATACATCAGTATAAGAATAACGGCTATAACATTGTATTGGATGTCAACAGCGGCTCAGTACATGTTGTTGATGACATGGTATACGATATTATAGGACTTTACGAGAATAATACGCTTGAGCAGATTACAGAAGAACTTAAAGACAAGTATTCTGTTCAGGATATTAGAGAAGCATATGAAGAGATTGGCGAGCTTAAGGAAGCAGGCCAGCTCTTTACAGAAGATATATATGAACCATATATAGACAATTTTAAAGACAGACCTACAGTTGTTAAGGCTTTATGTCTTCATATAGCACATGACTGTAATCTTGCATGTAAATATTGCTTTGCAGAAGAAGGCGAATATCATGGAAGAAGAGCTCTTATGAGCTATGAGGTAGGAAAGAAGGCACTTGATTTCCTTGTTGCCAATTCAGGTTCAAGAAAGAATCTTGAGGTTGATTTCTTTGGCGGAGAGCCAACTATGAATTTTGAAGTTGTTAAACAGCTTGTTGAATACGGAAGAAGCATAGAAGAGGCTAATAATAAGAAGTTCAGATTCACACTTACTACCAACGGAGTGCTTCTGAATGACGAGATCATGGAATTTGCCAACAGAGAGATGGCGAACGTGGTGCTCAGCATAGATGGAAGGAAGGAAGTCCACGACTACATGAGACCTACAAGGAATGGCAAGGGAAGTTATGATGTGATATTATCCAAGTTCCAGGAATTTGCCAAGAAGAGAGCAGGCAAGAGCTACTACGTAAGAGGTACTTACACTCATAACAACCTTGATTTCTCACAGGACGTGCTTCATATGGCGGATCTGGGATTTGACCAGATATCCGTTGAGCCTGTTGTATCACTTCCGGACGAGCCATATGCTATAAAGGAAGAGGATATACCGGTACTGCTTGAGCAGTACGATATCCTGGCTAAGGAGATGATCAAGAGACATAAGGAGGGAAGAGGCTTCAATTTCTTCCACTTCATGATAGATCTTGAGGGTGGACCTTGCGTAGCCAAGAGACTTTCCGGTTGTGGTTCAGGTACAGAGTACATGGCGGTCACTCCTTGGGGAGACCTTTATCCTTGCCATCAGTTTGTTGGTGAGGATGATTTCTGTATAGGAAATGTATTCGATGGAATCAAGAATCAGGATATAGTCAATGAATTCAAGCTGTGCAATGTATATGCCAAGGATAAGTGTAAGGACTGCTTTGCAAGATTCTATTGCAGCGGTGGCTGTGCGGCCAACTCATACAAGTTCCACGGCAATATACTTGATGCATATGACATAGGTTGTGAGCTTCAGAAGAAGCGTATAGAATGTGCAATCATGCTGAAGGCGGCTATGGCCGATGAGGCAGAAGAGGAATAAAAAGGGTAAAAGGAGAAGACGATGAAGAAGACAAAGAGAAACGCTGTGCTCGTCATCATTGCCTTTCTGCTTATACTGGGTGTTGCTATATATACAGCAATATTCGGTGTTGCAGACAGAGGTAAAGTCGAGTACATCAAGCTTGGACTTGACCTTAAGGGTGGTCTGAGTGTAACTTACGAGATTCAGGAGGATGATTACAGCGACAAGGATCTCGAGGATACCAAGTATAAGATTGAGCAGCGTGTAGAGGCCTACACCAATGAGTACTCAGTCTATGAAGATGGAGACAAGAAGATCACAGCAGAGATCCCGGGTGTAACAAATGCAGATGAGATACTTAATGCTCTGAATATTGAGGGAAAGCTTGAGTTTCTTGATCCGGACAATTATACAAAGTGGTCACAGGGACAGGAGTATGAGGCTGCTCTTACAGGAGATGACATCAAGAATGCCACAGCCGGAATTGACTCAGATAACGGCAATGACAATGTGGTACAGCTTGCATTCACCGATGAGGGAGCTCAGAAGTTCGCTGATGTTACCGCGGCAAATGTTGGAAATATAGTATACATTATATATGACAACAAGGTCGTAAGTGCACCAACAGTACAGTCAGCCATAACAGGCGGAAGCGCAGAAATCAACAAGATCGGAAGCTACGAGGAGGCCGAGCAGCTTGCTACTACTATCCGTATCGGTGCACTTCCTCTTACACTTAAGCAGGTTCGTTCCAATATAGTAGGTGCTACACTTGGATCAGATGCCATCAGCACAAGCCTTAAGGCAGGTGCGATCGGTATTGCACTTGTATTTCTTATCATGATCATAGTATTCAGGATCCCAGGTCTTGTGGCATCATTTGCTCTGGCATTCTACACAATACTTGATCTGCTGGTACTCAATCTGTTCAACGTAACACTGACACTTCCTGGTATAGCTGGTGTTATCCTGTCAGTAGGTATGGCGGTCGATGCCAATGTAATCATATTCACGCGTATCAAAGAGGAGCTGGCGGATGGCAAGTCCGTAAAGCAGGCTGTAAAGGGTGGTTTCCACAATGCCCTGTCAGCCATCATAGATGGTAACGTTACAACACTTATAGCAGCTCTTGTACTTGGAATATTCGGAACAGGTACTATCAAGGGATTTGCGATCACACTGGCTATCGGTGTTGTTCTTTCAGTATTCACAGCTCTGGCAGTCAGCCAGTCACTGCTCACAGCGCTTGTAAATCTCGGCGTTACAGATGCCAAGTATTTCGGCGTTGCAAGAGAGCCAAAGAAGACAAACTTCGTGAAGGCAGGTAAGTTCTGTATGCTCGGATCACTCATTGTGATCATCGCATGCTTCTGTATGATGCCTGTTAATAATAAGTCAAAGGGTTCACCACTTAACTTCAGTGTTGAGTTTGCAGGCGGTACAAGCCTTACAGTAGGTTTTGACAAAGAGTACTCACTTAGCGAGGCTGAGAAAGATATAGTTCCTGTCATTGCAGAGGCAGCCGGTATCGGTGAGGCGGGAATATCAGTACAGACAGTATCAGGTACAAATGAGATCGTGTTCAAGATGCCTGAGCTTTCAGATGACGGAACAGATGACTCACAGATGTCCAAGGTGCGCAGCGCACTCACAGACAAGCTTGGCGCAGATGTCAAGGAGGCAAACGTAATAAGTGGATCAGTCAGCAGCGAGATGTCCAAGAACGCTATATTCTCAGTTATCCTTGCAGCTATCCTGATGCTTATATACATTGCTATCAGATTCCATGATGTGAAGTTTGGTGCAAGTGCAGTTATCGCACTTCTCCACGATGTTGCGATGGTATTCTGTCTGTATATTATACTGAGACTTACAGTTGGTAACACATGTATCGCATGTCTGCTTACCATAGTGGGTTACTCGATCAATGCTACTATCATCATATTCGACCGTGTAAGAGAGAATATAGGTGTTATGAAGCCTAAGAAGGCCACATACAAGGATATAGTCAACCTGAGTATCAACCAGACCTTCAGCAGAACAATATATACATCACTCACAACATTTGTTACAATATTCGTTCTGTATATCATGGGTGTAGCTTCTATCAAGGAGTTCGCTCTCACACTTATGGCTGGTGTAGTTATCGGTGCTTACTCTTCAGTATGTATCACAGGACCACTCTGGTACTACATGAAGACAAAGCTTGGTAAGACAGAAAAAGATGCTTAATAGAATAAAGTTATCGGACGGATGTCAGATGACAGATGATAACAGGCTTCCATGGCAGAGATGCTGTGGAAGCCTGTTGTATTATTGGGAGATGGAAGAGATATGAATTGTAAAGCAGTGGTGTTTGATATGGATGGAGTCATCCTCGATTCAGAACAATTGGTTGTCAAGAGCTGGCAGAAGACAGCGGACAAATATGGCATAGAGGACATAGAGAGCTTCTGTATGGCTGCCCTTGGACTCAACCGTGAGGCGGCGAAGAAGCTGTTCGTGCAGATGTACAAAGGAAGATGTGGTGAAGGACAGGATACATTGGATGAGGAGAGATATGAGAGCCTCAAGGTTGAGATGGCGGCGGAATTCCACCGGGCAGCGGCAGAGGGAGAGCTTGTGCTGAAGCCGGGAGTTACGGACATGCTGAAGATGCTCAGGGATAATTGCATACCATGTGCCCTTGCCACATCCACCAGAAAAGAGGTAGTCACCATGGAGCTCATCAACCTCGGGGTGATAGATTACTTCGACAAGCTTGTATGTGGAGACATGGTAGATCGGAGCAAACCCGCACCGGATATATTCCTGAAGGCCTGTGAAGAGCTTGGAGTTGAGTCGGAGAGTGCATGGGCGGTGGAGGACTCATACAACGGAGTCAGAGCAGCATATGCGGCAGGGATGAAGATTGCCATGATCCCGGACCTCGTGCAGCCGGATGATGAGATGAGGGATAAGGCAGATTTTATATTTAAGAATATGAATGAGTTTCAAGAGTATATTCTTGAGTCCATCAGAGCATGACAGATGGATCCGACGAACAAAAAAAGAACTCCTGATGCAGAGAGAGCAAAATCTCTGTAACAGGAGTTCTTTTAGTTAGTTTTTAGGGGTTTAAGGGGACTGGTGAGGTCCCATATATAATATGTAAGTCCCGGCAAAGGACTGACATATTTTGATCTAATGGGTCAGTTAGATCAATGACTCGTAGAGCTTGGTGATATCCTCCACGCTAGTCTCCTTTGGATTGCCCGGACGACATGCGTCATCGTAGGCTGACTGTGCCAGGAATGGAATATCCTCTGGCTTTACAATGTCTTTAAGGTCTGTAGGAATGCCTACATCGATGGACAACTGGCGTACTGCGTCAACTGCAGCTTTTCTGTATTCTTCCTGGGTCATGTCGTCTACGCCCTTGACGCCCATGGCTCTTGCTATCTCACGATACTTTTCTCCTGTTGCTTCTGCATTGTATTCCATTACAGTAGGCAGGATAATCGCGTTGGCAACACCGTGAGGTGTGTCATACAGAGCTCCCAGTGGATGAGCCATGGAATGAACGATTCCAAGACCTACATTTGAGAAGCCCATGCCTGCAACATACTGGCCAAGAGCCATATCTGCACGGCCCTCAGGTGTATTGGCAACAGCCCCTCTGAGCGAACGGCTGATGATCTCGATTGCCTTGAGGTGGAACATGTCTGACAGCTCCCATGCGGCTGCGGTGATGTAACCCTCGATTGCGTGTGTCAGTGCATCCATACCTGTGGCTGCTGTGAGTCCCTTTGGCATGGAGCTCATCATCTCAGGATCGACAAATGCCACAACAGGAATGTCCTTAGGATCAACACATACCATCTTGCGGTTCTTCTCAACATCTGTGATGACGTAGTTGATAGTTACCTCTGCTGCGGTTCCGGCTGTAGTTGGAACTGCAAATATAGGAACTGATTTATTCTTTGTAGGTGCAACACCCTCCAGACTTCTGATGTCTGCAAAATCAGGGTTGGCAATAACTATGCCGATACCCTTGGCAGTGTCCATGGATGATCCGCCGCCTATGGCGATGATGTAATCTGCCTCAGCAGCCTTAAATGCGGCCACACCCTGCTGCACGTTCTCTATAGTAGGGTTTGGCTTGATGTTGGAATAGATCTCGTATGCAAGTCCTGCACCGTCCAGAACATCGGTGACCTTCTTGGTCACACCGAACTTGATCAGATCAGGATCTGAGCACACAAGAGCCTTGGCGAAGCCTCTGCCGACTGCCTCTGTGGCGATCTCAGCGATGGCACCCGCTCCGTGGTAAGAGGTTTCATTGAGTACGAATCTGTTTGCCATAAAAATATCTCCTCCTTTGCACTGCGCATTTGTGATAGAACTTCCAGATACTGCCATCAAAATGCACAAAAGATATATTAAAAATGTATATTTATTATAACATTTGTACAATAAAAAGCAAATAGACATAACAGGTGAAATGTCAACATTTACAGGCAAAATGGTGGCATTTACACTGGTAATACCATAATGCGTCTGCTAAAATATGTGGATGGATACAGCAGGGATGCGGATATGTCCCAGGGATAAAATGATACGGAGAACAGAATATGACATTGACACCGGAGCAGAAGGATATAATAGATAAATATGTGAAGAAGCCAGAGTGGAGAGTGGCGGGCAAAAGAGCGGACTTTAATGCCATAGGCGAGAGGTTCGGTGTGAGTCCTGTTGTGGCGAGGGTTATCACGAACAGGGGAGTCACCGGGGAGAAAGCCATAGCTATGTACCTTGATGGCGGCTGGGATTCCATGCACGATCCGGCACTGATGAAGGATATGGTGGAAGCCGGTGAGATAATAAAGGAAAAGCTCAGCGATAACAGGAGGATAAGGATAATCTCGGACTACGACGTGGACGGAGTTACCTCCAATTATATATTGCTTCTCGGTCTTCGGAGAACATGGGCGGCGCTGCACGGAAGCTGCGCTGATGACTGCACCGTGGTGGATTACGACATTCCACATCGAGTGCATGATGGATACGGAATAAATAAAAGACTTATAGATGCCGCCATAGCGGATGGTGTTGATACTATCATAACCTGCGACAATGGAATAGCGGCGATAGAACAGGTGAGATATGCGAAGGAGCGCGGGCTTACGGTCATCGTCACGGATCACCATCAGATCCCATTTGAGGAGAGTGATGGCGGCGAGCGGATATATATGCTGCCCCAGGCGGATGCGGTCATAGACAATCAGAGGCAGGACTGTGAATATCCATTCAAGGGGCTGTGTGGGGCCGGCGTTGCGTTCAAGCTCATCCAGTACATGTACAGGATATGCGGGATAGCCGAGAGCGAGGTAAATGAATTCATGGAGATCCTGGGGCTGGCTACCAACTGTGACATGATGGATCTGGTGGATGAGAACAGACTCTATGTAAAATATGCCCTTGAAAGTCTGAAGGACAGCCGCAATCCGGGTCTGAATGCCCTCATGATGCTCAGCGGCAGAAATGAGAAGAAGATATCAACGTATGATCTGGGATTTCTGATAGGGCCGTGCATCAATGCGGCGGGAAGACTGGGGGATGCGAAACAGAGCCTTGAGTTCTTGCTTGAGAGAGATCCAAATGTCGCCGAGGCAAGGGCTAGGGAACTGCTGGCTGTCAACAATGAGAGAAAGAGCATGACGGAGGCCGGAGCCCGGCATATCACAGATATGCTTGAGACAGCCACTGTGAACGGAGAGTTCGGACAGGCGGCTACCCTTGCGGACAAGGTACTTGTGGTGTATATACCGGCTGTACATGAGAGCGTTGTGGGAATAATCGCCAGCAGGCTCAAGGAGGCATACACAAGACCTGTGATGGTGTTCACGGACGCAGAGACGCCGGGGATACTGAAAGGATCGGGAAGATCCATAGACAGCTACAACATGTTCGAGGAGCTGAACCGGTTCCGGGAGATGTTCACTGCATTTGGCGGACATGCCATGGCGGCGGGCTTTTCCATAGAGAAGGAGAGGCTTGACGAGCTGAGGCGGAAGCTCAATGAAGCGGCGGTGCTGACGGATGAAGATATAACACCTAAGCTGATGATAGATGTGGCCATGCCGCTGGCGTACAACAGCATAGAGCTGACGGAACAGATCGAGAGGCTTGAGCCATACGGAAAGGGCAACAGGAAACCGCTGTTTGCACAGGCGGCAGTACCGGTGCGAAGGGCGCAGATACTTGGAAGAAACAAAAATCTTCTGAAGCTCCAGCTTGATACCGGGTACGGAAGGTGCGTGGATGCCATAGATTTTGATCCGGATACATTTGTGAATAACATAAAACAGTGGTTTGGAGAGGATGAATGTGTTAAAATGTTAAATGGTCAGCCGAACGCCGTAGTGATAGATGTCGCATACTATCCGACCATCAATGAATATATGGGAAGACGTTCGCTCCAGATGAAGATGGAGGCCTATAACAAGGGAATATAAGCTGACTTTGATGAGAATACTATTAAGTGCATTTGTAATATATATCATACAGGAGGACGTAAGATGAGTGAGGTAGAAAAGTATATCAAGAGTATTCCTGATTTTCCACAGCCGGGAATCATATTCAGGGATGTGACAAGTGTAACTGAGGATCCTGAGGGCATGAAGCTGGCCATCGATGAGATGGATAAGCTGCTGGAGGGAGTAGATTACGATGTCATCGCCGGAGCAGAGTCCAGAGGATTTATATTTGGAGCACCGCTGGCATACAAGAACGGCAAGGGACTTGTTCTCGTGAGAAAGAAGGGCAAGCTTCCGAGAGAGACCGTGGAGATGTCTTACGATCTTGAGTATGGACAGGCTACTATAGAGATACATAAGGATTCCATCAAGCCGGGTGAGAAGGTCGTGCTGGTGGATGATCTTATTGCAACAGGTGGAACCATAGAGGCTGCGGCTAAGCTTATAGAGAGCCTTGGCGGAATAGTAGTCAAGATGGTATTCCTCATAGAGCTGACAGACCTGAAGGGAAGAGAGAGACTTTCCAAATATGACGTGGCTTCAGTAGTACAGTTTGAGGGAGAATGATCAGGGCAGAATAAAACAGGAAGTGTGGTGAGCATATGGGAGAGACATTGGATAAGACACAGGACAATATAATAGCTCAGGAGACAAAGAGGGCTGCGGAAGCAGGTGTTATCACCTCGGAGCAGGCCACGAAGGATGGAATAGCAGCCATCGAGAAGGCTCTTGCGTCTGGCAAGAATGTTCCTCAGAATGAACTTATAAAGCTGGAGGAGCAGGCGAATAAGCAGATGAAGGCGAAGAGAGAGATAGATCTGTCTACACCGGCAGATTTTACACCGCCGGAGGAATTGTATAAGGAGCTTATCTCAAGGATACTCACATATCACCCATCTGCCGACATCACTATGATAGAGAAGGCATATAAGGTGGCGGACGCTGCCCACAAGGGACAGCTCAGAAAGTCCGGGGAGCCTTATATCATGCACCCTCTGAATGTGGCCATAATCCTGGCAGAGCTCGAGCTTGACAAGGAGACGATAGTGGCTGGAATACTTCACGATGTCGTTGAGGATACAGTCATGACATCTGAGGAGATAGCAGCGGAGTTCTCCGAGGAGGTTGCTTTCCTTGTGGATGGAGTTACGAAGCTGACACAGCTCAAGATGACCACGGACAAGATAGAGGTTCAGGCGGAGAATCTGCGTAAGATGTTCCTCTCCATGGCGAAGGATATCAGAGTCATACTGATAAAGCTGGCGGACAGACTCCACAATCTGAGAACCCTCCAGTATCAGTCACCGGAGAAGCAGATAGAGAAGGCCAGAGAGACCATGGATATATATGCGCCTATCGCACACAGACTTGGTATCAGCAAGATCAAGGTCGAGCTGGATGACCTGTCCATGATGTACCTCATGCCGGATGTGTACAAGGATCTCAAGGCGCAGATAGATGAGAAGCTTACCGAGAGGGATGCTTATATCAAGAGGGTCGTTGCCGATGTCAAGAAGCATATTGATAATGCCGGACTTGAGGCTGAGATAGACGGAAGAGTAAAGCATTTCTTCAGTATATATAAGAAGATGAAGAACCAGAACAAGACTCTGGATCAGATATACGATATATTTGCGGTACGTATCAAGGTGAATACGGTCAGGGACTGTTACTCAGCACTGGGTATCATTCATGAGATGTACAAGCCTATTCCGGGAAGATTCAAGGACTACATAGCTATGCCTAAGTCCAACATGTACCAGTCCCTTCACACCACACTGATCGGACCTGAGGGACAGCCATTTGAGATACAGATAAGAACCTACGAGATGCACAGAACGGCTGAGTATGGTATCGCTGCGCACTGGAAGTACAAGGAGAACATAACCGGTACGGTCATGCAGAAGGAGGAGGAAAAGCTCTCCTGGCTCCGTCAGATCCTTGAGTGGCAGAGGGATACCGATGACAACAAGGAGTTCATGAGCTTTGTCAAGACTGACCTTGATCTCTTTGCTGAACAGGTATACTGCTTTACTCCTGCCGGAGATGTTAAGAACCTTCCTAGCGGATCCACACCTATAGATTTTGCCTATGCCATTCACACGGCGGTGGGTAACAAAATGGTCGGTGCAAGGATCAACGGACGACAGGTTCCTATAGATACCAAGCTTAACAACGGAGATCGTGTGGAGATCATAACCTCACAGAACTCCACAGGACCAAGCCGTGACTGGCTGAATATAGTCAAGAGTACACAGGCGAGGACAAAGATCAACCAGTGGTTTAAGCATCAGCTCAAGGATGAGAATATCAGCCGCGGAAGAGAGCTCATACTGAACTACTGCAAATCAAAGGGAATAGACTACTCCATGTACTCAAAGCCTGAGTATCAGGAGAAGATATACAAGAAGTACAATTTCCAGGATTGGGATTCCATAGTTGCCGCCGTTGGACATGGCGGAATCAAGGAAGGTCAGATAGTAAACCGTCTGATTGATGAGTACAACAAGGAGCACAAGCCACAGACTGCCACGAACGCTGAGGTTCTGGACGAGTATTCGGTGAAGAAGAACCATGGCAACCATACCGGCAAGGGTGGAATAATCGTAAACGGCATAGATGACGTTGCCGTGAGATTCTCCAAGTGCTGTTCACCTGTTCCGGGGGATGAGATCATAGGATTTATCACCAGAGGACGAGGTGTGTCCATACACCGTACCGACTGTGTAAATGTGTTGTGCATGAGCGAGGCGGACAGAGCCAGAGTCATCGAGGCCGAGTGGAAGGATGACGCTGTTGCATCGAACACATACATGACCGAGATAAATATATATGCAGATGACAGAAACGGCATATTATTTGACATAACCAAGATCCTCAGCGAGGCAAATATAAACGTAAACAGTATCAACAGCCGTACAAGCAAGCAGGGCAAGGCTACGATCACGATCTCATTTGCGATCAAGTCGAAGGAACAGTTGAATACGATAATTGCCAAGATAAGGAATGTTGATAATATAATTGATATAGAGCTGTCTCTTATACACATCTCCGAGCCCACGAGACTAGGCAT
>ERZ1026977.1050-NODE-1050-length-11296-cov-4.842452_pt1 | contig 11296 bp, 10 predicted proteins | sample MGYA00519292_ERZ1026977 | MGnify/ENA primary metagenome ERZ1026977 (study PRJEB26926, sample SAMN06164410) | human gut metagenome | biome: ENVO:00009003; feature: ENVO:2100002; material: ENVO:00002003 | host: Homo sapiens | place: USA | collected 2012 ... | reverse complement strand
TAGGTCATGAAATTGACCGTAAGATCATCGTTGTAAAAGACGCTGTGAAAGAAGTAGGTAACTACAAAGCAGTAGTGAAACTTCACAAAGAAGTTTCTGTTGAAATTCCTTTCGAAGTAGTTGCAGAATAAGAGCAAATTTACTTCATATACGAAAAGCGATTTGTTCTGATGAATAAATCGCTTTTTTTATTATTCCTGCTAATATTATGAGATTCAAATGTCGTTTTCTGAAGAAGAAATTTTTGCTTCTGCTGATTACTTTAGGAATTGGCAGTGCTCTTTATGCGAATGATGAATTGAAGTCTCTAGCGGATTCATTGCGCAGGATGATAGATGAAAAACCACTCTTCATTCAACAAAAAGAGCAACGGATCAATAGGATTAAATGTCTGCTGAAGGGATCAGGCCTAACTCTTGAACAAAAATATAAGATAAATTTTCAGTTATGTAACGAATATAAGAAGTTTGTCGTTGATTCGGCCATTCATTATGTCGATCAGAATTTAGAGATTGCCCGTAAATTGAATAACAGGGATTTAAAGAACCAGTCATCTTTGCAGCTTAGTCTTTTATATTCTATGTGCGGTCGGTATAGGGATGCGGAGTTGATTTTGGAAAAAATAAAAACCTCAGAACTTTCCAAAGATTTATTATCTGTTTATTATGAAACTTATTCCCGTTTCTGGGAGTATTACTCTATCACTGCCAATAGTCGCTATGGGAAGCAGCGGGCAGTATATCAGGATTCATTACTATCTCTTCTGGATCAAACTTCTTTTGATTATAAATTATCCCGGGCATATTATTATGGAGGGCGCGATTCCATAAAAGCGAAAACAGTTCTTCAGGAATTATTAGATACGGAGGAAGTGGGGACGCCTCATTATGCCATGATTACTCATGCGTATGCATCATTCTGCTGGCATCAGAAAAAAATGGATGAGAGAAAAAAGTACTTGATGATGTCTGCTATTGCGGATATCCGGAACGCAACACGGGAAACCGCTTCCTTGCAAGCATTGGCATTGATACAGTACGAAGAAAAGAATTTGTCTGACGCTTTTAAGTTTACACAGTCTGCTATTGATGATGTTGTTTCTTCCGGTATTCATTTCCGTGCAATGGAAATTTATAAGTTCTATTCTATTATTAATACTGCTTACCAGACAGAGGAGGCCCGGTCAAAATCAAATTTGATTACTTTTCTTATTTCAACCAGTATCATTCTTTTTCTTTTGGTCTTGTTGGTGATATGTATTTATATTCAGATGAGAAAGATTCTGAAGATAAAGCGGGCGTTGGTGCAGAGTAATGAAAAACTTTTGCGATTGAACGAGAAACTGAATACTATGAATAATCAGTTGAACGAACAGAATAATCAGTTGTCGGAAACTAATAATATAAAGGAACATTATATAGCCGAGTTTTTTGATGTATGTTTCAGTTATATCAGTAAAATGGAGAAATATCAGAATGTTCTGTATAAATATGCTATCAATAAATATTATGATGAACTAATTAAGAAGTTAAAATCGTCGGCACTTATTGATGAGGAACTTAACGCATTATATGCCCGTTTTGATAGGGTGTTTCTTAATTTGTATCCCACTTTTGTTTCCGATTTCAATGCTTTGTTGAAAGAAGAAGAACGGATTGTCTTAAAAACTGATACATTATTGAATAGGGAACTTCGTATCTATGCCTTGTTACGTTTGGGAATTTCGGATAGTGGGAAGATAGCAAATTTCCTTCGTTGCTCTACTAGTACTGTTTACAACTATCGTACAAAAATGAGGAATAAATCTGCTGTTGATCGGGATGAATTTGAAAATGAAATTATGAAAATTTGTCTCATAGATGAAAGATAAACCTCGAATCACACAAAAAAAATTCCAATCTTTCTACATTTTTAGCCCTCCTTTGAATACTTAATGTGTTGATTATTAAGTGATAGTATATTTTTTAAGTCTACATAAATTCGTGTAAGCTAAATGAAGTATTGTTTATTTGGCTAGTTTTGCAATATCAGTTTCCGGTTAATTAGCTTGATAATGAAAATTGACCGATTTATATTGTTTGCACTTAAATTTGCTATGTTTTATGAATACACAATTCTCGCTAGGCACGAAAATAAAAGTAGGAATAATCGGCTTTGGTAGAATGGGAAGATTCTATTGGGATGCGATGCGGAAAAGTGGGCGATGGGATATTGCCTATATTTGTGATACGAATCCTGCATCACGTGAATTGGCAAAAGAATTATCTCCGGAATCTTATGTAATAGAAGATAATCAGAAAATTTTTGAAGATGAAAGTGTGCAGGTTGTCGGGCTTTTTACATTAGCTGACTCCCGAATGGAACAAATAGAAAAGGCCATTCGATATGGAAAACATATCATTGCAGAAAAGCCTGTTGCAGATACAATGGAAAATGAATGGAAAGTCGTGGAAATGGCCGAAAGTTCAGATGTCTTTTCTACGGTGAATTTGTATCTGCGAAATTCCTGGTATCATAACCTGATGAAAGAATATATTCGGCAGGGCGAAATCGGTGAGTTGGCTATTATTCGTATTTGCCACATGACGCCTGGATTAGCACCGGGTGAAGGGCATGAATATGAAGGTCCTGCTTTCCATGATTGTGGCATGCATTATGTAGATATTGCCCGTTCGTATGCCGGATGTGAATATCGGACATGGAACGCCCAAGGAGTGAATATGTGGAATTACAAAGACCCATGGTGGATTCAATGTCACGGGACTTTTCAGAATGGAGTAGTTTTTGATATTACGCAGGGGTTCGTTTATGGACAATTATCTAAAGACCAGACACATAATTCATACGTCGATATTATCGGAACAGAGGGCATTGTACGCATGACACATGACTTTACTACCGCTGTAGTCGATTTGCATGGGGTGAACCAGACACTTCGCGTTGAGAAACCTTTCGGTGGCAAAAATATTGATGTATTGTGTGATTTGTTTGCCGATTCTATCGAAGCCGGGCAACGGGACCCGCGCTTACCATTATTGCGTGACTCTGCTATTGCATCCGAATATGCATGGAAATTCCTCCAAAACGCACATATGCACGATTTACCGGCTATCGGTGATCTGCGTACGCTTGAACAAATCCGGGAACGAAGAAAAAATATGAAAAATGGATACGGATTGCTACATAGTAATCTACCACAAATAACAAACCCTTAAAATTACTAATTATGTCAGACATTTCGAGAAGAGATTTTCTTAAAACGGGCGCTATGGCTTTGGCAGGCATTACCATTGCTCCAAGCTCTATTCTAGGTATGAGCCACGGACACGTGTCTCCCAGTGATAAATTAAATATTGCAGCCGTAGGTATTGGTGGCATGGGGCATGCCAATATCAATAAAGTAAAGGGTACGGAAAACATTGTGGCTCTTTGTGATGTGGACTGGAAATATGCAAAAAGGGTATTCGATGAATTTCCGAAAGCAAAGAAATACTGGGATTACCGTAAGATGTATGAGGAAATGGGTAAATCCATTGATGGGGTAATTATTGCTACTGCCGATCATACGCATGCTATCATCACTGCCGATGCAATGACAATGGGTAAACATGTATTCTGCCAGAAACCCTTGACTCACTCTGTTTATGAATCTCGTTTGTTGACTAAATTAGCTGCTTCGACTGGTGTAGCCACTCAAATGGGTAATCAGGGAGCATCCGATGAAGGGACAGATTTAGTTTGTGAATGGATATGGAATGGCGAGATAGGTGAAGTGACTAAGGTGGAATGTGCTACTGACCGTCCTATCTGGCCGCAAGGACTAAATGCTCCAGAAAAGGCGGACCGTATTCCTGGTACCTTGAACTGGGACTTATTTACCGGTCCGGCTAAGTTGAATCCGTATAATGAAATTTATCACCCTTGGAACTGGCGCGGCTGGTGGGACTATGGAACAGGTGCGTTGGGTGATATGGCTTGTCATATCCTGCATCAACCGTTCAGAGCTCTGAAACTGGGCTACCCTACAAAGGTGGAAGGTTCTTCTACTTTGTTGTTGAGTGCTTGTGCTCCGCAGGCACAGCATGTGAAAATGATTTTCCCTGCCCGTGATAATATGCCGAAAGTTGCGTTGCCGGAAGTTGAAGTTCATTGGTATGACGGTGGTATGATGCCTGAACGTCCGAAAGGATTTCCGGAAGGAAAACAGCTAATGGGGCCTGGTGGTGGGCTGACTATTTTTCACGGAACAAAAGATACATTGATCTGTGGATGTTACGGTCAGCAGCCATTCTTGTTGTCGGGCCGCGTGCCGAATGCTCCGAAAGTTTGCCGCCGTGTACCGAATGCGATGAATGGTGGTCACGAAATGGATTGGGTACGTGCCTGTAAAGAAGATAAGTCAAGCCGCGTCATGACTAAGTCTGACTTCTCGGAGGCAGGTCCGATGAATGAAATGGTAGTGATGGGAGTATTGGCTATCCGCTTGCAGGGTTTGAACAAAACGTTGGAATGGGACGGTGTCAATATGTGCTTTACGAATATCAGTGATACGGAAACTCTTAGAACTTGTGTAAAAGACGGATTCAAGATTCACGACGGTCACCCGACATTTGACAAGACTTGGACAGATCCGGTTAATGCAAAACAGTTTGCTGCCGAGTTGGTGAAACATAATTATCGTGAAGGGTGGAGATTGCCCGATATGCCTCGGTAAGAATAGATGAAAGAAATTAAAAGATTAAAAATTAAATAACTATTAGTATGAAGAAAGTATTTTACCCTTTAGCTTGTCTTGCAGCAGGAGCCTTGGTTGCTTGCGGTGGTCAGAAATCAGGAAGTGCTCAGGCCGATCAACCCAATGAAGTAGCATTGGCATATTCAAAATCATTGAAAGCACCCGAAACGGATAGTCTGAAATTGCCTGTTGATGAAAACGGTTACATCACGATCTTTGATGGTAAGACGTTTGACGGATGGCGTGGTTATGGAAAAGACAAAGTTCCTGCTAAATGGACTATTGAAGACGGTTGTATCAAATTTAACGGAACCGGTGGCGGTGAAGCGCAAGACGCTGATGGCGGCGACCTGATTTTTGCTCATAAGTTTAAAAACTTTGAATTGGAGTTGGAGTGGAAGGTTGCTAAAGGTAGTAATTCCGGTATCTTGTATTTAGCTCAGGAAATTACTTCTAAGGATAAAGACGGGAATGATGTGCTTGAACCTATCTATATTTCTGCACCTGAATATCAGATTTTGGATAATGCCAATCATCCGGATGCAAAATTGGGTAAGGATAACAATCGTCAGTCGGCTTCTTTGTATGACATGATTCCGGCAGTTCCTCAAAACTCCAAGCCGTTCGGTGAATGGAACAAGGCTAAGATTATGGTTTATAAAGGTACAGTTGTCCATGGACAAAATGATGAGAATGTACTTGAGTATCATCTGTGGACAAAACAATGGACTGATATGTTGCAGGCAAGTAAATTTAGTGAAGAAAAATGGCCTTTGGCATTTGAACTGCTGAATAACTGTGGTGGTGATAATCACGAAGGTTTTATCGGATTGCAGGATCACGGCGATGATGTTTGGTTCCGTAATATCCGCGTGAAGGTATTGGACTAATCACATAGATAACTCGAAATTCCGCAAGTGAATGAATTTATGTTTGTTTGCTTGTGGAATTTGAATCATTGTAAACTTCTGATATCTAATTATATGAAGGATCGAATTTGCTTATGTGTGTTAGCTGCTCTTCTGATGATTCCGGTTGCAGTGACGGCACAGACTAAAAAAACTAAGAAAGAAGTGGCTATTCAGCTCTATTCTGTTAGAGATATATTGAATAGGGTAGACAATAAGGACGGAAAATGTGATCCGGCTTATACTGCCATTCTCGCGAAATTGGCAAAAATGGGATATACCGGTGTTGAAGCGGCTAATTATAATAATGGAAAATTTTATGATAGAACTCCCCGACAATTCAAGAAGGATGTCGAATCGGCCGGAATGAAAGTTTTGTCTTCGCATTGCACACGTGGATTGTCGAAAGAGGAACTGGCTTCCGGTGATTATTCAAAATCACTTGAATGGTGGAATCAGTGTATCGCCGACCATAAGGCAGCAGGAATGAAATATATCGTAGCTCCCTGGATGGATGTTCCTAAAACATTGAAGGATTTGGAAACTTATTGTGCTTATTACAATGAAATAGGTAAGCGCTGCAACCAACAAGGCTTGCGGTTTGGCTATCATAATCATGCGCATGAATTTCAGAAAGTGGAAGGTCAGGTGATGTATGACTATATGCTGGAACATACGAATCCTGAATATGTTTTCTTCCAAATGGATGTTTATTGGGTCGTTCGCGGACAAAACAGTCCGGTAGATTACTTTAATAAGTATCCCGGTAGGTTCAAGATATTCCATATCAAAGATCATAGAGAAATCGGGCAAAGTGGAATGGTCGGTTTTGATGCTATCTTTAAGAATGCAAAGACAGCGGGAGTTCAATATCTTGTTGCTGAGATAGAAAAATATAGTATGCCGGTAGAGGAAAGCGTAGAGGTGAGCCTTGATTATTTATTAAATGCTCCTTTTGTAGAGAAGTCCTATACTAAATAGCGTAATTACTTGGATTTAAGATATAAAAAAAGTCTGTGCATGCTTTCGCATGTCAGACTTTCAATTCTCTCTAGCAGTTTCTGAATTATTCAGCTGTTTCAGCTGCTACGCTATCAGTTGCCAATGTATCAGCTGCTGCTGCGGCTGCTGCTTCTTCAGCTGCTGCTGCTTCTACTGCTGCGATTGAGTCAGCGATACGGATAGAATCTGCAGTTGCTTTTGCAGCGTCTGCTGCTTTGTTACCACATGATGCGAATGATACAGCTACGATAGCTACTGCCATTAAAACTAATTTTTTCATTTTCTTTGCTTTTTAAAAACGTAATACAATCAATTGCTTTATTAAAACGCTGCAAAGGTATGTACTTTTTCAATATGTTGTTCTCTAAAAGCCAACTTTTTTTATGTTTTTTTTCGGAAGGTTGGTTAATATATCTTCACTTTATGTTTTTAAACATGCTAATCTATTGTAATACTGTTATATAGATATCTTTTGATACTCCGTTTCGGAGTCTTTTCAAATTCTGTAGGATATAGCTGGATTTTGCTGATTTTTTCATAAGCAGCCACACTGTTATTCAGATTCTTCAGATTTTCATCCATAATTGTTTTCAGATTATCCGGATTGTTCAACCCGAGAGAGTCCAATGCTTCATAATCAGCATAAACAAGTGCCACCAATTTCTTGTTGTACTCGATAACAAGGCTTTCAAGGATAAAAGGCAGGTTGTTGAGTTTGGTTTCCAGTTCTTCGGGGAAGATGTTCTGCCCGCTTGAACTTAAAATCATTGTTTTCAATCGTCCGCGAATGAAGATGTTGCCGTTTGCATCCATTGTGCCGAGGTCGCCGGTACGTAGCCAGCCGTCTTCGGTGAATACTTCGTTTGTAGCTTCGGGATTCTTATAATATCCCACCATTACATTCTCGCCCCGGACTTGTATTTCTCCGGTTTCTGCCTCCGGGCTTTCCTTGTAGATGCGTGCCTCCATAATATCCAGAATCTTTCCGGAGGAGCCTAGAACGAACTCATTCCATGGAGCATAACTGATAAGGGGACCACACTCTGTCATTCCATAACCAATAGTAAAAGGGAATTTTATTTTGTAGAAAAATTCTTCCACTTCTTTGTCCATAGCTGCGCCGCCGATAATAATCTCTTTGAAACGGCCACCCAGCGCATCAATCAGTTTTTTGCGTATCTGATTGTAGATTTGCGTATCAAGCAAGGGGATGTTGAGTGCCCACTTCATACCTTTCTTATTAATGAGCGGCTGAATGATGTTCTTGTATATTTTTTCGATGACTAATGGAACAGTGATAATCAAATTGGGTTTCACCTCCTCGAAAGCCTTCATAATGATTTTGGGAGAAGGGATTTTACCGAGCAAGGTGACATGGGTTCCGACTGCTGTCGCTGTCAGAAAATCAAATGCACAGCCGTATGCATGAGCGAGCGGGAGGAAAGAAAGCACTTTATCTCCCTTTTTCAGTAACTCGGTCCGAATACCGAAAGTGACGTTTCCTGCCAGGTTGTTACCTGTCAGCATGACTCCTTTACTGAAACCGGTCGTTCCGGAAGTGTAGTTCAGGAGCATTACTTTATCGTTGGATAAAGTGGTATATTGTATATTTTCACGGCTGAATCCTTGCGGATAAGAAGAATGCATTTCTTTATCAAGATTCTTCAGGAATTTCTGTATGGTTTCTCCGTCCCGTTGGTAGAGACAACGGAAATCGGTTAATGAGAATACACCACGCAATCCGGTGAGTTTTTCTTCCTCCAGGTTATCCCAAATATTGTCACTGGTGAATAAGAAAGTTGATTCGGAATGGTTGACAATATGGTGAACATCGTTTGGAGAAAAGTCCTGTAAGATAGGGACAATAATTGCTCCGTATGTAATTGTTGCCATATAGGCGATGCACCAATGGGCATTATTTTTGCCGATAACGGAGATCTTATCTCCTCTTCGGAGGCTACAATGTTTGAATAACAGGTGTAAACGGGCGATTTCTTCGGCTACCTGACCATACGTATATTGGGTATTTTCTCCATAATCGGTGTAACAGGGTAAATCCCAATTCTCACGAAAACTGTTTTCGTATAGTTTAATGAAATTCTCTTTAATCATTGCACGTTTTTTAGTGAATTGTGCAAAAATAGGAATAAACTTTCGTATCCTAAAGTGTTTTACTAATAATAATGTGTAACTTTGCACGAAATATGTGTTTATAACAGCTTATGATAGATACCACTGTGTTTCAAAATAAGACAGCCGTTTATTATACATTAGGCTGCAAATTGAATTTTTCAGAGACTTCAACTATCGGTAAAATCTTGCGTGAAGCAGGGGTCAGAACTGCGCGTAAAGGAGAAAAAGCAGATATTTGTGTGGTAAATACCTGTTCGGTGACGGAAATGGCGGACAAGAAGTGCCGGCAGGCCATTCATCGGTTGGTGAAACAACATCCCGGTGCTTTTGTGGTAGTGACCGGATGCTATGCGCAACTGAAACCCGGCGATGTGGCACAGATAAAAGGAGTGGATGTCGTGTTGGGTGCTGAACAGAAAAGTGATTTGCTCCGGTATCTCGGCAACCTGCAAAAACATGAAGAAGGAGAGGCTTTTACTACTGCAACCAAAGATATCCGTTCATTTTCACCCTCGTGTTCCCGTGGAGACCGTACCCGCTTTTTCCTGAAAGTGCAGGACGGCTGTGATTATTTTTGTTCGTATTGTACGATTCCTTTTGCCCGTGGGCGTAGCCGTAACGGAACAATCGCTTCTATGGTGGAACAGGCCGGGCAAGCTGCTGCCGAAGGCGGAAAAGAAATTGTATTGACAGGTGTCAATATCGGAGATTTCGGTAAGACAACAGGAGAAACCTTTTTTGATCTTGTAAAAGCATTGGATCAGGTTGAGGGCATAGAACGTTACCGTATATCTTCCATTGAGCCAAATCTGCTGACAGACGAAATTATTGAGTTCGTATCCCGCTCGCGTAATTTTATGCCTCATTTTCATATTCCGTTGCAATCCGGTAGCGATGAGGTGTTGAAATTGATGCGTCGTCGTTATGATACCGCTCTTTTCGCATCGAAGGTGAAAAAGATTAAGGAAGTGATGCCGGATGCTTTTATCGGTGTTGATGTGATTGTGGGTACTCGCGGCGAGACGGAGGAATACTTCGAGGAGGCTTATCAGTTTATCGCCGGATTGGATGTGACACAGTTGCATGTGTTTAGCTATTCCGAACGTCCCGGCACGCAGGCATTGAAAATAGACTATGTTGTTTCTCCGGAAGAAAAACATCAGCGCAGTCAGCGGCTGTTAGCGCTTTCTGATGAGAAAACGCAGGCTTTTTACGCCCGACATATCGGGCAGACAATGTCGGTTTTAATGGAAAAATCAAAAGCGGGGACTCCGATGCATGGGTTTACGGAGAACTATATCCGTGTTGAAGTGGAAGCGGACAACTCATTGGATAATCAGGTAATCAATGTCCGTTTGGGAGATTTTAACGAAGATAAGACAGCACTTAAAGGTACAATTCTGATATAAGTATGAAATCGAGATTTATCTATTGGCTGGTATCCACTGGAATGTGGCTGTTTTCAGCTCTTCCTTTCCGAGTTCTGTATATACTTTCGGATTTCAATTATCTGTTGATGTATTATGTGGGAAAATATCGCCGTAAGGTTGTCAGAGGAAACTTGACGAAGTCATTCCCGGAAAAGACTCCCGCTGAAAGGTTGCAGATAGAGCGTAAATTCTATCGTTATCTGTCGGATTATATGCTTGAAGACTTAAAACTTCTGCACATGTCGGCTGAAGATCTTTGCCAACGGATGATTTACAAGAATACGGAACAATATCTCGAACTGACGGAGAAGTATGGCGGGATTATTGTGATGATTCCGCATTATGCCAATTATGAGTGGTTGATCGGAATGGGAGCAATAATGAAGCCGGGAGATGTACCCGTACAGGTCTATAAGCCATTAAGAGATAAATATCTGGATGAACTGTTTAAACGTATCCGTTCTCGTTTCGGGGGATACAATATTCCTAAGCATTCTACTGCACGGGAGATTATAAAGTTGAAACGTGAAGGAAAGAAAATGGTTGTCGGTTTGATAACCGACCAGTGGCCTAGTGGTAATGACAGGTATTGGACTACATTTTTAGGTCAGGAAACAGCTTTCTTGAATGGGGCGGAACGGATTGCCAAGATGATGAATTTCCCGGTCTTTTACTGTGAACTGACTAAAAAACGCAGAGGATACTGTGAAGCGGAATTTAAATTGATGACGGAAACTCCTAAGGATACAGCCGAAGGAGAAATTACTGAAATGTTTGCCCGGTATCTGGAACAGACAATCCGTCGGGAGCCGGCTTATTGGCTGTGGTCGCATAAGCGTTGGAAAGCTTCCAGAGAAGAATGGGCGGACATCGTGGAACAGGAGAAGGAAAGGCTGAAAGAGAAACAAAAGTAATGAAAGTATCAGTAGTCATTTTGAATTGGAACGGGTGTGATATGCTTCGCACTTTTCTTCCGTCGGTAGTCCGGTATTCGAAAGAAGAGGGGGTAGAGGTTTGTGTGGCTGATAATGGTTCTACGGCTGTCTCTTATACACATCTGACGCTGCCGACGATAAGGCTCGTGTAGA
>ERZ1026977.1029-NODE-1029-length-11443-cov-38.718739_pt1 | contig 11443 bp, 12 predicted proteins | sample MGYA00519292_ERZ1026977 | MGnify/ENA primary metagenome ERZ1026977 (study PRJEB26926, sample SAMN06164410) | human gut metagenome | biome: ENVO:00009003; feature: ENVO:2100002; material: ENVO:00002003 | host: Homo sapiens | place: USA | collected 2012 ... | reverse complement strand
GCTGAGGCTTCTCTTCGATACTCAGGCAATTGCCTTGCTCATCAAACTCTGCCACACCATATCGCCAGGATCGCTTACTCGATAACCAAATACAGTAGCTTTGTTATTGATAATATATCATCGGTTTATCGAAGATAGGAATCAGCTGCTTGCTGATACCCTTTGTGATAGGATACAAACGAGTACCGCTACCACCTGCTAATACGATTCCCTTCATTGTCTTAATGTTAAATGATTAGTATTTGTTGTTTTATTTGTATAAATCTACATTTAGTATTCAAAAGGACTTTCAAAGTCCTTCAGCACCTCATGTTTCGCATCCTTCTCCGAAAGATTAGCGTGTTCCGTAGGAATGCGCCAATCGATACCAAGCGATTCATCTAAAATAGTGATACCCCCATCAGCCTCTGGGTGATAGAAGGTATTACACTTATATTGGAATACCGCAGTTTTTGATATCTATTATTTCTTGTTCTTCATCCTCCAGAAGAAGTGCCAAGTTCTAAACAAAGGCTCGCATAGAGCCTCAGCAGGAAAATACCTCACGAGCTTTATATCCCGATACACCCTTTGGAGATTATGTCCAAGCTGTGACCTACCAAACTGATTCCGAGCATCATGCCTTCCGAAGTTCCCGGCTTCCAGCACTTCATTCAGTACAAACCTACCATACTTCTCATTCGGAGGAACAATAAGCCGAGAGGCAGGCATACCGAACACCTCCTGCATGATATACATGATACCCCCGGCAAACTTCCACAATCCCAACTCCTTCAATTCCTTCTGCACCACATCCAAAGCCTTAGAGGCAGAAGAAGTAACAGCAGTAGAAAAATCAGAAGCAGAAGAACCAGAAGCAGAACTCGTATCCCCACTAACACCCCGGCGGTCCCATCCCGCACAATCTGACGAGACCTTTGATGGTCCGCCATCCTTAGAGCGTAGCGGTTCCGAGCACCGAGAAGGTGCGGTTACATCCCTTGCCCTTTTGGAAAGGGCGAGGGCTTGGGAGTGGGTTAAGGACCCTCCCGCAGGGGAGGGACAGGTGGGGCAAATACAGCACCGAGTAGGGCGGTTTCCCTCTTCTTCCCTGAGGTTTCAGTCCCCCGCTAACGGGGGAACCGAAGGGGGTATAAAGACAATTGAAGGTAGGTTTCCAGGATGCTCCTCCCCCAATCTCTCAATATCCTCAAAGCAAAGTCCCAGTAACGCCTGCTTAGAAGCAAAAGAATACAGCTCCTGCCAGTTCATACAAGCCAACAGTTTTTCTTCCCTAATCTGGAGTTCAATATTCCTGAACTCAGGTGTATTCATCACCTCTGCCTTCAGATGCTTCTTTGATGACTTTTTTCAGATACCGTCGCCATGCCTCCTTGTTCTCTTCTGTAACAAATGGCGGGCATTGCTCTCCGTAGAAGGTGTGCCAGGTGAATGGCTCTATGTCTAGATGTCAGAGAAAGGATTTATGTTGGGTGCTGTTGAGTTCTATTGGGTAATATATATACAGGGACGATAACTAAAATGCCTTATTCAAATCAATATTGAAGCCAACGGCTTTCATGTCTTTCGCTAAAGCTACTTTCCAATAGCCGTTGTCATCAACATTCACATATACGATTCCATCTATATCTCCAGGTTTTTCAACATTATCCACAACAAGAGCACACACTCTGTCTCTACCTAACTTTCCAATTAGATAGCCATGTTCAAATACAACATTCTGTCTTGCTCTTGTTGATAATTCTGCGTTTCCTTTCAATCGTCCCTCATCATCTGGAGTATACAGAACTATTCCAAAGCCTACATCTGTATATTTTTCAATCTTTTCAATGATGGTCTTACCCATGTTAGCCTGTTTATGTAATATAATAGGCTCCAAACCTAATTTCGTCAAGAATAGTTCAACTTCTGTTTTCAAGCTATCGTGTCCATGTACGATAAACACCTTGTTATTAGAAGTCTTGCTCATTTGAATATCATTTTTACCAGTTGACATATCATTTAATTTTTCAATATAGATTTTGTAAATTGGATAAGCTTTTTGATAAGAGTCTTCTAATGAATATCCGTTACCTGTTACATCTATCTTGCAAAACTTGTCAATATATTCGTCTGATTTTCCGAAATATTTGACAAAGACTGCACATGCTTCTCCATACCATTCTTGGAAAGCATCAATGGCTTCATAAGAATCAACCTGTTGTTTCTTTTTATATATGTAATCTTGGAGCAACTGGTCGAGTTTTTCCAATCTGCTTTTTATTGTCTCATTCATATCTATACTCATTTTAATTTTCACGTTTTTATTATCTGTTTTCAATTTTCCTAAAAATATATCTATGGCATTGCCTTTTGTTAACATTAAGGGCTTGTAATTTTCTGCCACATTTTTGATATTACAAGAATACGTATATGTATAAATACCCCTTAAGGTAGGCGCATTAGTCTTCGTTATAGCTATTCTCTTGATAGGATTATTACCCATCCAAATATATTTTAGGAATGGATATACACCTTCTAAAGCAACAATACTCAACTCATTGTTGTTGATAATCAAGCGTTCGAGTTTTCTGAATTCTCCAATATTTAACCTCGACAATCTATTGTTGGATAACAATAATTGTTTTATGCCGACTTCTTTAATGCCGTTTGGAAGACACACAATTTGATTATAACAAAGATTCAGTATCTTCAATTTTGGCAACTTCAGAACTTGATATCCAATGGTAGATAGCTCATTGTTCGACAAATCTAATACCATCAACTTGCTCAAAATCTTAATTTGAGGTGGTATTTTACTTATATGATTGTTATGCAATATCAACTTTCTCAGATTAGTCATTTTGAAGACATAATCAGGAAATGATGTCAAATTTTGATTTGACAAGTCTAATTTTGTTATTTTCTTATAATTATTTTGTATTTTTGGGGTTGTTGCCATTTTTTTTATTATTTTTGCAAACAAGTCGGCTATGGGAGGTAGCGACTATAAACAAAGTACTCCATCCAACTCGGGTAAACGTCACCAAGGGCTGAGGAACAGAACTTATAGCAGGGGGAAGAACCAACTGCATCGACGGTTAACCTAGTGGGAAAGTATTGGGCTTTTGCCAAACTCCTCTTGGCTCGTCATGCAATATCAAATTGTGTGGCGAGTAACTTTATTTATGGGTTCTCACGTTGCCAAGATGCAAGAATCCAAGGATAATCATTCTCTGCCGTGCAGATGACCTTAGTTCTATCAGTGGAAAGCCGACTGTCAATCCTACGATCATCACAACCATTGAATTGATAAAAATTTGAAACCAGCAAAATCTCTTTGAGATATTCCTTATATAGTTTCTTCAAGTCCCCAATTGTAAATTTACTTAATGCTTTGTCTATCAGCATCTCCCCTTCATGCCCAGGACTTCCTGCCACATTTTTCAAGGTTACAGTTACAATCAACTTCTTGTTTGAATCTTCAAAAACAACCTGTATGTTGTATTTTCTTGAATCAAGAAATACTTTTCCTTCGCTCTCGCCTATACAACTTTCCAAAATAAACTTTCTTAGTGCTATAAAATGAGCATTCATGCAACTTACAAGAGCTTCATCAACACCAATCTTTGCTTTCCATTTCTTAAATTCCAATAGGGACATCAAAGGAATATGTTTAATCAAATTAAATTGGTTAACAAATTCTTGCATATTTTTCCCCTTATTAGTAAGGCAATTATACCTTAGCATTATCATTTCTTCGTCACAAAGCTGAGCACGGAGGCATTTTGCATAGATTACTCGATTTTCTTCATCAAGAATAGTATTGCCATCATCATCTTCATTGTCTGCCATACCTATCAGTCTTGCTACATGGTAAAGCATCCGTAAATGGACAGACATCTCACGACAATTTGCCGCATAAATTTGCTCGTATTCTTTAACAGCAGCTTTAGTTCTACTTATATAGGTACTATTATTATGGAAAGGTTTTTCTAAAAAACTATCTATAATGTTGACAAAAGCCTCCCTACCTTTATTATTATTATATCTATAAGCATCTAAAGCATGTTGGTAGAGACTTAGGAATGTCGTAAATTTATTATCAAACAATTGTAAGTACGACTGGGCTATAATAATTTTATTAGTCTTCACTACTGCATTGTTTGTGCTTATAACATTTGTGTTAACTTTCTGCGTCTTTTTGTTTACAGCATTTTGTTCTTTTAGAGTTATAAATAACAAATATGCTGAATACAAGGTAACACCAGTTCCTATAAAACCTCCTATAAAATCGCCATATGTACCTAAGACATCATTCTCTATTTTAGACCAAGTGAAGATTTTACTAAAATCACGCCCCCATAGAAATATTATGGCTGCTACAACACTAATGCGTATAGACCATTTTTTAATCTTATTGATTCTATCGGATTCTTTCAAAATTCTGTCGTTAGAAGTAACATTATCATTCTCTGTCACTTCTATCATTCTATTTGCCATATGCGTATCTTTTCAATATTCACATTTCCGTCAGAACTTACACAAGTCCGACATACAGGATAATCTTCCCCCTTATATTTATTGTTTCGCCAATGTAATAGCTGTAAATTGTCGAAATCACTATTTCCTCCCTTAGATAAAGGTCTAATATAACTGACCTCCCAGCCATATGGAGTCCTTTTACCATATTGGTCGTATCGAATCCAAGCTCCAGCAATATCCTTACGCCATATAGCTGGTGGTTTCCCTTCAACCTTTTTCGCTTTATTCCATAAAGAAAACAGTTCTTTTTGATTGACTTTTATTGAATTTCCCATATAAAACCCTCTTTATCTCAAATAATCCTTCAGCATCCTACCTTTGTAATTTATTCCACTTAAAGCATCCTCTACATATCCATCATGTAACCCATACTTTTTTTGAAGATAACCTGCATTTCCCATATAGAAATCATTAAGACGCAGATTCTTCTCCCTATGTTCTTTCTGTGGATTATCGCCACTGTAAGTAAAAGACAACTTCATAGGTATCCATCTTATCTTGTATTCAGGTTGCCCCATTATCTTATATGCCACCAAGTCTTGGTTCATAGTAGTCTTATATATATGCTGTGCTCCATCTAGGGTAGGAATATTAATAATTACCTCCTCATTTTTTGGAACTACTATACGAATGTCACATTCCGACAATTCATGATATACATCAAAGGCAATTTCCAACTCCTGGCCATAAAAATCCATCTCAGGATTGTAATGGGAAGATGGATTGAGCAGTATATTTTTTATGCTATCCAAAGCATGGATGGCATCCAACGGTATATTCAGGTCAGGAAAATGTGTTTTGGAAAGATGAATATAGTCACCTAACATGGTTTTGGAGAAATCAATGCTACTACCATCTGCATTCTTTGTTATACCTAAACGAGTGTATATCATTTTAAATGCTCCTTCTATAGCTTGGCGTAGGGCATTCCCGCAAGCTGCAAAATCAACATTGCCACCATCTCCTTGATAATATTTACGAGCCTTTGTGTAAGAAGAAGCGTAGGGCTGTACTATTGGCTTGCTTACCTTTCCTTCTCGACAAGCGAACATTTCCATGAATTGCCACCCAATATCTGTTTTCAATAGGTCTTCTTCCTTTGAAATACCATTTCGATTCATCAACTCTCTGATTATATACGAATAGAGAGAACGATCGTGGGTGAAAAACAAAATTTGGAATTTATCCGCCAACTCATCCAAGATAATACGAATCAGTTTGGTTCGATTGCATCTGTCCAAACTGACCATCACATCATCAAGCAATAGTATCTTCAAGGCATTAGGAACCTCGCCTTGCCCAAGTCGGTAATCAAGTACACACCATCTGATACAAAAAGCCAAGGCTGTCATTCTCGCCTCGTTTAGGAATTTGCTCGGATACTTCACGTTGACAGCTGTTCCTTCAAACTCTGTAAGTTTGAGTTCGATATTATACCGATGTCTCTCTATACTTTTATCTTTCTTGGCATGTGAGGCAGAAGTGTATTCCAAATGTACCTTAAAGTCATATTCAAACTTTTGAATTTTGTCATAAATGTTGATATTAATAAAATCAACGAGTTGCTGGATTTTTTCATTCAAATGTGCCTCTAAAGCTAAAAAATCATTATAATCTTGACTATTTTTATAGACAATAATACGTTCTCCCTTGGCATTGGTCGTATAACCTGGCCCTTCATTATATTCCTTTATCATGGTCTTTACGTTGCGCAAGGTTTTGCCATGATAATGAATTGCGGGGAAAGATAAATGAGGGAACACCGAGTATTCAAAGACATCTATCAAACTGGAAGTTTGCTCACTATGAGGTATTTGAAATCTGAATAGGGACTGATAGTTGATAAGATCGGATGCTAAGTTTGACTCCAACAAGTCCGTGTCCTGACAAGAATCCAAATTACGATATGAAATTTGATATACCTTACCATTATTGTCTTCTACAGACACAAATGCATTGGTTCTTTCTGCACCTTCATCCATTTTTGCGTGGATATTTATCAATGAGTCTTCACTCTCAGACGGCAAAGCAAACTGTTTCTGCACTTTTTCTGGTGAATTTACCGCAGCATCTAGTAATGTGTTAAGCCCATAACATAAAGAGCTTTTTCCACTACCATTCTCACCATACAACAGGAGGTGCTCACCAGCCAGCTCTATTGGGGAAGAACTACCAAAGAACTTGAAGTTATTCAGCCAAATACGTTTTATCTTACTCATTTGAAATAAAAATTATGAATTCTACCTAATATTAGAGAACTTCTGGTATCCAAAAGCATGATACGTTGGCGAACCACATTATCAGATTTCATCAACCACGAATAAGTTTCTGACACTTTATCTTCCATATCAAGTTCCTTATTTATAAAAGGAGCCTTCATTAGTTCATGAACAACCCCAAGATTGTTCTTTCGCATATGTCCAGCAAAGTAAAGCTCATATATACACATATCTATCAATTCTTGAAGATAATGAGCTTTTCTATCTTCTTTGAATGAACCATTAATACTATTCTTCTCTTTATAAGCCACAATTGTATCCACTAGATTATCTAAAACGAAATGAAACTCATTGTTTATATAATATGGAATAGGGAAAGATTTTATAGCTGCAAAATGGGCACACTTTTCTTTGCGATGCGCCTTCTCATATTCCATTTTATAGAATGAGAATAGTTTGGAATTATATATTGCCAATGTTATTTGGCGGGATAAACATGCAGGCAATGTGTCTGCTGGCATGGCATACATACCTACCGGAAAAGCCCAATGCTTGTCTTCATCATACACACATTTGCATAGTTGGTTTGATGTTGAGACTATGAATTTCGGGGCATCTACAACCCATCTTCTTTTGGGACTCAAGAGACTAAAAGAAATAGATTTCTTATCTTCCTTATCTATAGCATCACACTCATTCAAGTAATTGTTTAAAAGATTGCTTGAAAGAGATTGACCTGTGTCCTTATCATTAAGAATCAAATAATTGCGGTCTTTTTGCGACTCAATTACTATATAACCTTCAACTGTTTTACTATATAGTAAAGGTCTTACTTGCTGTCTTTCTATGCAGACATCTACCCCCAAAGCACGAGAATGCCCTGTTAGTATATCAGCCTGTGGATTACAGTATTGCAAGACAAATATCTTTCCTCTTTGCATTCTAAACCCTGAAACAAGAATACTATTGTTTCTTCCAAGCCAAGAATTCCCATCCATCAAACGTTTTATGGTGAGGAAAGTTTCATAGTTTATACTATCATTAAACATATGTTATGATTAGGTTAATAAAAACGGGCTACTAGGCTCCATCACCGAAAAGTAGCTCAAAAAATGGGAGAGGGATCCGTTCGCCCGTATATCTATTATTTCTTGTTCTTCATCCTCCAGAAGCAGTGCCAAGTTCTGAAGATTGGCTCGCTCAATGCCTCAGCAGGATAGAATCTAACGAAATGCATATTTCTCCATATCTTCAGGAAATACTTCTTCCCCATACTCTGATGCGTAAACCCAGCATACTTCGTAAAGTGCCTACCGAAGTTACCACCATCCAGAATCTCTGCTAGCAGCAACTTTCCTCGCTTTTCATCCATTGGAGCTATCATCTTCTCTTCAGATAGTCCCAATGCCTCATGCAGTACATACATCACAGCCCTTGCAAATTTCCACAATCCAAGATGCTTCAATTCTTTCTGCAATGCATCCTTAATCACCAATAACTCATCATTATTCACTACATAATAGTAATCAATGATTTGCCTCATTCCAATCCCTTCATCGAAGAAATGGTGATACAGATGCGTCAGCTGATAGATAACATTGAATGCCGTCGTTGGTATAGCGATTTCTCCAATACCGTCTGGCAGGCTAACAACATTTGAGCATTGCAAATCTGCATTTCGCTTGAACCACTTCTGCAATCTGGCATGATAAAAAGGATTATTCATCGAACAAGGAAAAAAATGCAACTCTACAGGCACACCATCCATTGTTGTTTCAAGATGATAAACCTTATATCATCCTCTAGGTTAAAATGACGCTTTGCATATTCTGTTATATCTTCTCTACTAGCATTCACCCAAACATCAATATCCCCAGGAGTACGGGAATATGGATTCGGATACATCAAGGCATTCCCTTGCCCTTTTAATATGCAGCATCGCAAACCTTCTTCTCTAAACTTTGAATAGAGTTTTACAGCAACTCCATTCACATTTATGTTCTGCCTACGTATTTGCTGCGCCTTAGCCATCCAAGTCATCAGCAGTTCCCTTCCAATTGGATTCAGCTTCAACTCCTCAGGATACTCCTTCCCCAATCGTTCTATGCCCTCAAAGCAAAGCCCCAGCAACGCCTGCTTGAACGCAAAGGAATACAGCATCTGCCAGTCTATGCCAGCAATCATTTTATTCACATCACTTTTTGCCCCTAGGCAATACTTCAGAAAATCAAAATACTCTCTCATAATAGCAAAACCTACTTTCCTTCAGTAAGTTCCTCAAACATTTTAACATGTTGATCAACAACTCTTGAAATGTCATAGTTTTCTATCACTTTCTTCAAAGCCTTGGATTTCATTTCTGCAGCTTCCTTTGGATGACGATATAACCAGAGTACCTTTTCTGCGGCATCTTTCGGATTATCCATTTCCACCAACAAACCATCAATACCATCATCTATCAATGTAGGGATGGCATCAATCTTTGTGGCAACCACATTCTTCTCAGCTGCCATATACTCAACAACAGCCAAGCCGAATCCTTCCCACCTAGACAAGAGCATCGCCACATCAAATACTTTCAAATAGCTATATGGCTCGTCAGTCCAACCAGTTACAACTAGTTCCAAACCATTCTCCTTGGCAAAAGCCTTGACTTCTTCCTCTTCCTCACCACTTCCTACTATGATGAAAGCAGAGTTAGGAATCTCATCATGAATCAACTTGGCTGCACGGATAAATACATCAGGTGCCTTCTGTGGAGAAAGCCTTCCTATCATACCTACCACAAAGGCATCTTCCGCAATGCCAAGTTCACTTCTAGACTTAGCCAAGGCATTCCTCACAGCACCCACATCAATACCATTCGGAATCAAAGCTAGCTTCTCATCCTTAGCAATATGTTCACGCTCTGCCGAAGCCTTTTCTGCCTTAGAGATACAAACAATCTTGTCTGTGCAAGGAGATAATATTTTCTCTAAGCACAGATACATCATACTTTTCAGTTTCATTTAATATAGATTTATATGAAATAATCAGAATTTGCCAATCATCCAAGCTATTTTTTTGTTGATTACATTAACAATAGGAACACATATCAAAAGCAAAATACATACACATATAATACTAAGTAAAATGTTACCTCTCAGTTCTTCTATAGGCAAAGATGATACTTTAGACAATACAACTAGAAGAACTCTTTTAATAGGCTCATGAATACACATGATTATCAAGCTGTTCTTTCCTAAATAAGAGATTTGCCCCCCCCACAACACTAAGATTATTGATTAAATATGAAATACAGAATATAATCAGCGAACCAAGAATTGCCATGCCATAAAAGCCATAAAATGGAGGAATGACATTAGCCCTTATATCTGATTGAATGTTAAACTGGATTGTCAAAAATATAAAAAAAAGAATACACATAAGAGTAATAACCAGCATATTCCTTCTAGGAATACGACTCGCTAGCTTAACTAGTTTGGGATACCCCTTATGTCCTATAAAAATAAAAGGAACTACAAGTATGGCAATATTCAAACTCCATATTAAGCATGGGAGCTTACTTACCCATAAATAATATAAAGCGATAAAAGCTATCATAACAACCCATATTCCTTTAAGGTTCTTTATCTTTGCATAAATCAAATCTGCGACAAACAAACATGGTAAAAACCACATTACGATATTATAGGTATAGGCATTTGCACTATTCACAGCCAAAAAGATATTAATAAACTGCTGTACTTTAACATTAAGAGTTCCCAGATATCCACCAAACAGAACTTCATCATGAATAGGTCTAAACTTAGATTCTACAAATGCCCAATAGAAGAAACAAAGAATAGAGAAAATAAAATAAGGAACCATTATTCCTTTAAATCTTCTGCCTATAGAATAGTTATGTCTCGTATAATTTAACACCGAACCAGACAACATAAAAAACAGTGGCATATGAAAAAGATACAACATTCCACTATTATGGTATGTATGTCCTACTACAACAAGAAAAATACCAATACCACGCATAACGTCTATTTGTTTATTTCTCGATAAAACTATCTCATTAGCCATAATTTATTTCAATTTTGATTATACATTTTAGATATGAGAAATCAATACTACCATGGAATTTACTTGATGTTAAAAGCCCAACCATGAGGATTGTAAACAACCTTACAATGTAAACCTATGGCAGCCATACGCCCTAAACCTCCAGCAAAACTGCTATGACAATACAGAATATCAGGATTGACTTTTTTGATTTCCTGGCGAATAGCTCTAACTTTAGCAATCACTTTCAAAGGTGAGAATGATTGCATAAGATCCATTTGCTTCACACCATCCACCATCTTGCTATATGTACCTTCATCATAATTGAGAGAACAGATGAAATACTGCTTAATTCCCTTTTTCTCCAATCGTGGCAGAAGCATCTGAAGATAACGTTCTACACCACCTGCACACTCAGCTATATGTAAAATTTTCATACAATATTCTTTATCTAAACAATTCTCTTGCTAATTTCTCCAACTTTGTAAACTTATATAGGCTATAAACAAGTGTAATAACACATAAAACCGTTAGTATATTCATAACACACAATGGTACAAAGTATCTTAATACAATACTGCGTTAAATTAACATTTAATCGTCTGTAAATCAATAACTTATATTAAGAAATGCTTATGAAAACTTAA
>ERZ1026977.1009-NODE-1009-length-11641-cov-5.176506_pt1 | contig 11641 bp, 9 predicted proteins | sample MGYA00519292_ERZ1026977 | MGnify/ENA primary metagenome ERZ1026977 (study PRJEB26926, sample SAMN06164410) | human gut metagenome | biome: ENVO:00009003; feature: ENVO:2100002; material: ENVO:00002003 | host: Homo sapiens | place: USA | collected 2012 ... | reverse complement strand
TCTACACGAGCCTTATCGTCGGCAGCGTCAGATGTGTATAAGAGACAGCATCCAAGACAAAATGTCCGTTTACATCAGTGATTGTTCCCGACTTTCCGTCTTTGATTCTCACCGTAACGCCGGCCAGCGGTTCTCCTGAGGCATCTTTTACCACACCTTTCAGTGGAACAAGATTAGCAGCAAGCAACATTCCTCCCCCTAAAACAAAGGTGAGGGCAACGGCAAAACGCCTGCTTACCAAACTCCATTCTAAAAAACATCTTTTCACTTTCATACTGTTCAATTGATAAAATAAATCAAGAATCCTTTCGGGGTGCAAAGGTGGAGGCTACAGATTTCAACTACGCTACAAGAAAGTGAAGTTAGGATGTCAATAGAATGACGAGATTTCAACAGCTCTTATGAAAGACACACGATAGTAGACACAAAAAGCCGTTTCTTCACAGAAACGGCTTTCTTCTATAGGTCAACATAAAGTTAAACCTAATTCGTCAGAGAGAATTCTAATGATCTGCTTTTATTTTCTTTATTGATAGACCTTTAAAGATATCATAATAACCAAGATTATTATTGTTACCAAACGTTGGAGACTTAGAAGCAAAAACATAAACTCCTATAGCATCGATAAAACTCTTTATAGTCCCTGTTTCTCCTGTAAAAGAAAATCCCTTTTTATCCTTGAAAGGGAAGAAAGGCATTAATTCTTCATCGTCTACATCAAGCTCAGCTATAGCTGGATAGGACAATGATGTGTCCGCATGTACATAGCCCGCTTCACTTCTCACGATGGTATAAAGATACCATTTTTGTGATTCTATAAATCCAAGATATTGTCCGTTAAGGGCACTCAATTGGTAGGTTTCACCATCGAATTTCAGAGGCAATACAACTCCTCTTATAGAACTCAAACCGTCTGCATAGAAAACCGCTTCATTTTCTTCATCTTGCAAAAGTTCTATTTTCACAGTTTCACTCACCCAATCATCCCCTTCACCAAAAGTAGAATAAGTAGCTTCATAAGTACCTGCAATATCATTCACACCAAACTGAACAAAAGTTATTTCTTTAGTTCCTTTTTGGCTCTTGAATATTACAGTTCCTTTACGGGCATTTCCTGTCGTATTCTCTGTTAAAGTAAAATTATAACCTTCTTTTACTTTCTCACCGGTTATCCAAGCTGGCATATCAACAGTATAGTCATAATCACTCTTCACAGGGATCGTTATAGTACTTTCTTCGTCAGACATTCCGTAAAGATCATCTCCGTTCACATACCATACTCCACCGGCTTGTGACACAGGTACACGCACCTTGCTATCTAAGGCATTCGATATTTCAACAACGGCATTTCGGCCTACAAGACCAGTATAAGTAGGAACCGCCACTGTCACGACATTACCGTTAACAGTAACCGTACACCAATCCTGATTGCTTACCGCTGTAATGGCAGAATTACTTTGTACCTCTATAGTGCCGGTAGTTGCGATGGCAGTGAAAGATACATCAGACTTTATCACCTGTAAGGATGCAACGGCAGAATCATCATCATCTGAACAGGACGTTACCAAGAACAGGCATCCTATCAGCATCCATAAAATATTTATTTTTTTCATACGCTAAACAGTTTATTTTTTAGTTTTCAAAAGTTTTCGAACCGAAGCATTAATAATTGTATCAGAGAGATAAATAAAGAAAGTTACTCCCAATGCAATACACAACGATTCTGCGAAAGAATGTTTACTATCAAAGAATATCAGTAACAACATAATAAGTGCCGCCACTATTATATACTTCAGTATTTGCTTCAAGACAGAAATTTCATCAGATTTCTTAGCAATCACCAAATTTGCCGGTGAATAACACAACAAATCTATTAAAATAACCATTAACAATGCTTGTGGGAATGAATATCCGTCTTCTCCATACATAAAGAAAGGGATTCCAACTAAAAGCACTATAATAGAGGCCACTACAGATAAAATTACTTTCCTATTCATAACAGTATCTTCCTTAATTAATAAATCATTGCTTGGTTAAACTAAACCAGACCTTATTATCAACTGTACTAACCAACTTAGCAGTAGTAGGAGTTTGATCATCATCAAATTCCACAGTATAGGGACTATGCGCGTCAACATACTCTATGATAGGATCTAAGAATACATAAAAATCATAGTTAATGCCAGGAGCAGTGGATTGAAGAGAGATTTTTTTGCTCGCCTCATCTATAATAGACATTTTATATCCATATGCAACATCCCAAACCTGTAATCCTAACCAATTAGATTCCCAACCCATACAATATGGGTTTGTATCATTTCCCGGATAGGCAGAATTTGCTCCAATATACCAACCAATAAACTCTTCATACTGGGTCGATTTATTTATTGCATAAGCATTACTGAATAAATCCATCAGTTCCTTGTCCATATCTCCAGTCCCCGCAGCTATATCAAAAGAAAGGTACCATTGAGAAGTTGTCCCACAGAACTGCTCCAAAGCTGTAGGATAAGGAAAAGAAACATCTGCATCCGTAGCTTTTATAGCCCCCGTAGCATCGTCATAGACCAAGTGTTGAAAAGTAATTCCATTTACCGTAAGCGGTTCATAGAGATTTATTCCATCCGGAGTATAAATATATGCCATGTCTATATTTTCCAAGGAGCTGTCTTCTTTCATATCCGTATAAGAAAGTAATTTGCCCACCATGCTGACAGTATATTCTTTTCCTCCCACTACCATTTTCATGCGAGGTACGGCTGCCATTTTTTCCTGCATATCCAGTACCTTTTGCATATAGCTACCAGCACTCTCAGTCAGTTTAGTCATGACCATCTTATTGCCATATTTCTTTCCTTTTAGTACAATGCGGTCTTCACTCACTTCCATAAACACAAACTCATAGTCGCTGGCATATCCGTCAACATCACTGGACCCTCTTGGTTCTGAAAAGAAATGGAACAACAAATTGTAAGTATCGAATGTAAGAAGTGCACTTTGTTCGGAGATAACCCGGTAATACGAAGTCACTACCGTACCAGCCGGCCATTTATCACCGCTGCTGGAATTTAAAGATAATTCCGAAGTCATATCAACCTTACCATTATCGAACTTTGCAGTATAAGTATATCCACCCATCGAACGGTCGCTCGGATAGAACTCCATTACCCAACCCTGCGGATCATCCTGAAGAATAGCTTTATATTTAGTCAAAGCTTCATTCATCCTTTCAGCTGCCGACTTATCAAATAAGTCCTCTTCTTCACTTACACATGAGTTGAAGCAGAATCCGGCGAGCAATAAAAATAGAATATAATATATTTTTTTCATCATTTCTCATATTTATTTAAGTGTTTCCAAATCAATTTCTCCGGTCACAACATCACTCATACGACGCTGAACAACGTCACGGAGTTCGTCCATATCAATATTCCATGCTGTTTGCATGTAATTCTTTACAATCGTCAATTTCTGATTGATGATTTCAGCACCTTTGGTTCCGGCTGTTTCCATCTGTTTCGCCCAATACTCAGCCGTATTTGTGATATAAATAGAAGTAACTTCCGCAATATCTTCACGAGGTTCGCTCATTGCATAAGGAGAAATGAAACCACTTGCCAACGCATCTTCATCAGACTCCAGATACCAGTCACCACTCACATAAAGCCCCTCGGAAATACGGTCATAATCTGGATCATAACTCTTTGTCTGGTGAAGGATATGGGCAAACTCATGATGCATGGTCTTAAAATAGTACTCATTCAGAAAATCTGCATCTATCTTCAGATTGTTTACAAGATATAAAGTAACCTTTAACCCACCTTCCGCAGTACCAAGCACCATCGTTCCATTGTCCTCGTAGGCAGCGGAACCTACCAAATGAAGAACTTTGGGCACATACTGACGCGTAAAGTCGATACCCGCCACTTCATCATAGGTTTCCAGCCATGCATACTTCACGATATGCGCCAACTTCACCGATTTATCATAATCAGCAGGAGCCAGAGTATAATCATGATTAGATTCAATATCCTCCATATGATATTTCAATGCGATATTATAAGGCATTGTATAGTTAGCGAGGATCCATTTATCAAAATCATTTTGTTCACTTGTCGGCTGATCTTCAAAAATGCTCTTAGGGTCCAGATCATCTTCGCTACAACTTGTAAAGTTCAGCAATGAAGCCGCTATGCCTAATATATATAAATATTTCTTCATAATTTTTCTTTTTAAAATTAACCGATTAATTACGCGGATTAGCTTCCAATCCTGCTGTTATTACGCTTTGCGGTAACTGAATAGCCCGACGTGAATCATCCGCTTTCAATTCATCGTTCACAGTAATTTCATTGTTATATACAGTACGACGATAAATTTCCAAACCATATCTCTTAATATCAAACCAACGCAAGCCTTCATGCAAGGTCAATATACGGCGTACATGCAAAATTGCATGAATAAGGTTTTCTTGTGTACCCGATTCTACCGTAAAATCAGGATGCAGCGCCTTTTTAGGAGTAGGAGCTTTCGGAGTATAAAATTTCATACCCGTACCGGTTGCTTCTGAATATTCTCCATACAATGCATTGACAGACTCTACCGTTACAGTATTCGTGGATTTAGTGAAAGCATGTATCCATGTATCCAAATCCGCTGCTGCTTTCGTATAGTCTTTTTTCATTGTGTAGGCTTCAGCACGATTCAGAATTACCTCATCAGTTGTGAAAGCTGGAAACATCACATGGGCATTACCAATATCATTCACAGGATCTGTTATTTCAAAATATTCAGCCATCTTTCCCATTATAACTTTGGGAAGTCCCTGATAAGACGGTATGCTGAAATAAAGCATGGAATAACCACCCCAGATAGAGATTGTCTTACAAGTCTCCTTATTGGCTATCATATCATTATGAGTATATTTTTCTCCTAACCCATAAGGTCCGTGAATTCTTCCCCATGAAGAACTCGTTGAATATAATAACAGATTAGCCTTCTCGCTTACATTGATAAATGCAGTGGCACGGATAGAGTTATTAGGACTCAGTGCTCCGACAGTAGCCCAGTCCCGCAACATTGCCGTCGGATTTTCTGTCAGAACCACCGTTGCATACTGAATGGCCTTATCATAGTTTGATTTATCATCCTTTACATAATAAAGATAAAAACGTGTTGCGAAAGCATATCCGGCTTTTTTATTAAAATGATATTTAGGAACAGAATAAATAGCATCATTCAATAAAGGTAGTCCGGCTTCTATATCAGCTGCAATTTTTTCATAGACTTCCGCTACAGTTCCGCGAGTATATTCAGGAGACACGGTAGTTTCCAAATGAGTCATATATGGAATGCCTAAATCCGTAGTGCTGGTTTTCGGACTATACGCCTTACTAAAAATATTGACCAGAACAAAATGGTTGTAGGCACGGCATAACAATGCTTCTCCCCTCTGAGGATCCAAAGATGACGGGTTCCCCATAGTATTAATAGCATCCAGAGCTGCATTAGCTGCTGCAATCGCCTTATAGCAATCATTCCACAAAGAATATGGGCTGTCTTCTTCCTTATATGTCGCATCCTTCCAGGTAGCGGCTTCTTCCTGCAACTTGTTATACGCAGTCCAGGTACCACCATTATCATCCGCATTATCAGATGACATCTCAGCCAGCAATGCATAGTTAGTTTCAGGATAAGCAGATACCAGCATGCTGGTTATTTTGGCTTCCGTATCCAGTTCTGTACGGTTATCCGGCATTTCATCCAAAAAGTCGTCACAGGATGACAATGCTACAGTCATCGCCAATACCATAAATGGATAATATATATATTTCTTTTCCATAATCTAATTAGCTTTTAATGTTTTAAATACCAAGTCTCAAAGTCAATGTAAACTGCTTAGGCACAGGAGCTGCTACACCACCGGAACGGAAGAACTCAGGATCTTGTCCGTTCAGTTTATCATCCGAATAGATCAGGAACAAGTTAGTAGCTTGCAACTTTAAAGAAAGATCATTAATAAATATTTTCTCTAACCACTTCTTCGGGAAATCATAAGAAACTGATATTTCTTTCATACGAATAAAATCCCCTTTAGCTATACGTTCCGTAGAATAATTGTATGCGTTATAAAGAGTTTTTAAGTGATTATCAGTATCGCTCTGCCGCTTCGTTACAATCGTTGGTATTGTGGTTATACTCTCTTCACCTGCCAGTACCCAACGATTTTTAAACTCTTTCGGCATAGAAGTCAGATCCGTATATTCGTTACTGAATACAGGATCCAGGCGAATAACATTACCGAATGAATAAGTGATAAATACATTCAGTTTAAACCCTTTGTAACGGAATATATTTCCGAAGCTACCGGTAATAGTAGGATCAGTCGGACCTTCATATTTCAGATAATCCAGCTTCTGACTTTGAAAATCAATATCATTACCATCACTCGTCAAGTTTCCATCCTGATCAATAAAAGTAGGTAAACCATCTTCATTCAATCCCTTAAACTGATACGAGAATAACCCACGTACCGGATAACCTTTAAGTGCAAATCCTGTACCGGAAACCACGTCAATAACTTCTGCATCCGATTCCAGGTCTGTAACTTCATTTTTTGCCTGAGAGAAGATAAAATCCGTAGTCCACCCAAAGTCTTTCGTTTGAATATTTCGTGTAGAAAGCGTAAATTCAACACCATGTGATTTCATGGTAGCCACATTAGCCAGTTTACGAATTTGTCCTCCGACACCGGGAGTCTGTATCACACCAATCAAATCATAGTTATCACGTTTATACCAGTCAATAGCAAAGTTGATACGATTGTCCAGGAATCCCATATCTGCACCAATATTCAACTCATGTTTCTTCTCATAAGTCAGGTCGTCATTTGCCAAATCTATAATCTTTAGACCACTTTCCTGAATGTTGGCAAACGGACGATAAGGTTTATAACTCTTTAATACCATGGTAGAGTTAGTAACCGTATTCGGCCCCGGATCTCCGGTCAAAGAATAAGAAGCCTTCAAAGCAAAGTGTGCCAAAGCCGGTTTCAATGACTCAAAGAATTCCTCCTCGTGCATATTCCATGCTGCTGATATATTCCATGTGGGTAACCAGCGTGCACTACGACTCTTGCCTAAACGGTTAGTACCCTCATAACGATAAGTACCATTCACCGTATATTTACCCTGATAAGAATAAGTAGCGTTTGCAAAGAAAGCTGCTGATCTGGAACGGGTATTAGTCAATGAATAATAGTCAGTGCCCTCTTCTATGCTCTTTTTAAAGAACTGATAAGTATAGAACGGAATTTCGCCCTGCGTATATTGCATACCCCAACCATTAAAGTAAGTCTTATTACGATCGGAAGAGTTTGTCTCCATACCGGCAAAAAGATTCACAATATGTTTTTCGGCAAATACATGATTCCAACTTCCAGTAGCGCGGAAGTCATATCCCAGCATCTTATAGTTCGTACGTTGATAAATACCTCCTTGAGGCAATACGCTAATAGGTAATGCATATGGGTTATCCGGATCAGTATACAAGAAGGGGTTACGATCACGTACCGTAGCATCGGGCATAGCACGATAAGCCATAGCCTGGTTAGAATCATCCGTAATGAGGTGTTCTTGTGAAGTTGCAGAATACTTCACAGCTCCCAATGCTGAAAATTCCAACCCTGTAATAGGTTTCCATTTCAACTCCCCCTGGAACTTTAAATCTGCCACATCCAGATTCATATAGTTATTATCCAATTCATGAAGGATATTGAAATCAGCATAATTACGGGTATACATTGTCTTCGAATCCAATGCACGGGAAGTGTTCAACGCATACGAATACGGGTTAATATCAAAGTCACGCTTCACTTCACCATATACAGGATCCACACTTTGGCTCAAAGTACCAGGAGCCTTTTGTTTCCTATAGGCTGCCGAAGATATAAGATTAATGGATAGCTGTTTTGAAATATTATATGTAGCATTCAGATTAGCCGTATATCTGTTTACCTCACTATCTTTATACCATCCCGGATCGGCCATAGCACTTAAAGAGGCATAGAAAGAAGCTTTTTCCGTACCGGATGAAAGACTGACAGAATGATTATGCATCACAGAATTACTGAATAGTGCATCAAACCAATCTGTATTTCTGTACTCAGCCTCCTGCAAATAATCATTCATTGCAGTGTCTGTGTGTTCCAAGGCAAATGTACCGGTCACCGGATTATAAGTATTCATCAACTGATACATCTTACCATAGACACCACTTTGAGCAGCACGATAAGTATCCGAGAAATTTAACCAGCCTTTCTCCTTCATCTCTTTGTAAACTCCCATCTGTTCCTGTGAATTCATAATATTGAAGTCGGCATATCTCGGAGTCATACGCATGGTAAATTCACCGGTATAGGAAATATGACTTTTTCCGGCCTGCCCTTTCTTGGTAGTAACTACAATCACACCTGCCATGGCACGTGCACCATAAATAGAAGTCGCAGATCCATCCTTCAAAATTTGGAAACTCTCAATATCATTTGCATTCAGACCTGCAATGGCAGAACTAATCAATGTAACGGCGTCACCAGAAGACAACTCATCGGCACTTACTTCCGTAACATCTTCCATTATGATACCATCAACTACCCACAACGGTTTAGAACTACCATAAATAGATGTAGCACCACGAACACGTATTTTAGGAGCTGTACCGAAAGTTCCGGAAACATTTTGTACAGATACACCTGCCGCACGTCCTTCCAACGAACGGCTAATATCTGCCAAACCATCCAATTTCACATCTTCACTGGACAATTTGGTCGCAGCACCTGTAAAAAGTCGTTTATCCATCTTTGTCATACCGGTAACCACTACTTCTTCCAAAACTTCAGCATCCGGTTTCATCACGATTTTCATCGTCCCGCTTTTTATATTCACCTCTATCGTCTGCATGCCGACGTAAGTTATTCTCAGTATTTTTGCCGTACCCGGCACATTAGTAAGTGTAAACTTACCATCGAGATCTGTTACCGCCCCCTGGTTTGTACCTTTAATCAAAACAGATGCACCTACAATAGGCTGATTGTCTTCTTCAAAAATGACTAGTCCCGTCACTGTTTTTGGAGTTTGCGCAATCGCCAAGCCAATTCCAATAAGTAGGCAGGCTAATGATAAAACAATTTTTTTCTCCATAAGCTCTCTTAAATATATGTGTTAATACTAGAATCTACCATGTTCTAGCAGAACTTATGAAAAGCAAATTCTCAACAGTTATTTTTTATTATTCAAAATAGCTTGTTCGTTATGAAAAATTTCATTTGAATGTAATCAATGAGATTATATCTAAAAAACAAACTCATAGTTTACATTTGCTTTTATGTTAACATTAATGTCTTTTTCTATAAAGCGGTGCTATTTTTATGTTATTAACAACAAAAGAATCTTTATTATTCACTAAAACAAAGCATATTTCTATCATTTTGCTTTTTAAAGCAATCATATAACCACTATTTTCTTGATTAAAAATAGATATAAATGTAATATAAACACTTAATCAAATACATATTCAAACAATATGTATTTGCAAGTATTTTAGATTTTATTTCGTATTTTGCTTTGATTTTATAGAATATTACTTAATTTTGCAGATGTGGAACATGAATAAACGACTATGCTTTCAGAGGATATGATCAAAACACATTTACGAAAGAAAGATTAATGTCATTCTTCATCTACACTTCAAATAAATATATAGCTCAAAGTTTGAAAAGATAATAAAAATCTATATTCCTGAAAAAGTAACAGAAGTATCATGAAAACAACAGCTACGGTAGAAGCAAATATTTGCTAATATCATTGATTAGTACACTTTAACCAATCTATCAAGTTCTGCTAGAACTCCATCTTTTAATCAACATTTTAGAAAGACAAGAAGCACACAAAATAGGATATTTAATTTGAAACTCTTACCTTTGTCCGCTGATTACATGAAACGACAATATGACAGAACAGGAAGTCAGAAGGTATCTACGGAAAATGAGCGAGCAGGATTCGCAAACTGCTTTCCGGGATTTTTATGATATGACGTATGACCGTCTGTTCCGTATTGCTTATTACTACACTCACCACGAAGAATGGTCGCAAGAGATTGTGCTCGATGTTTTCATGAAACTCTGGGAACACCGTAAGCAATTATTAGAAATTACCAATATCGAAGATTACTGTTTCATACTCGTAAAGAATGCCTCTCTCAACTATATAGAAAAAGAGGAGCGCCGCCCCACCCTATCAACAGAAACCCTACATGAACACTCCGATCAAGCAGTATCACCTGAAGATACTCTGATCAGCGAGGAGCTTTTTTCCCGCTATGTAAAAGCTCTCGACCGGCTACCGGAACGTTGCCGTGAAGTCTTTATCCGCATCCGCGAAGAAAAACAAACCTATGCACAAGTAGCAGAAGAGTTGGGCATCAGTACAAAAACGGTGGATGCGCAATTGCAGAAAGCAACCATTCGATTGAAAGAAATACTGCTCTAATAAACAGTCAGAGTCCATCATCTTATTTTCTCTATTATCTGAGGTATATCATCAATTAGCCTTTAACACTTTTTATTTCTATCGCCATAGGGAATTTCTTTTTTGCTCCTGTCTTTACTCATGAACTATATAAACTAAACTAAATTAAAACGACATGAAAAGATTTTGCAAACAAATGGCAGGAACCGCAGGGCTTCTCTTTATCCTTGCCGCATGCAGTAACAACAGTTCCAGTTATCCCGAAGAGTATGTAGGTTTTGAGAAAGCCACCAAAAACTATTCGTTCGACAAAAACAAAGACACAGAAGAGTTCGACGTAAAGATTATTGCCGCTGAAAAGAAAAATGAGGATAGGGAAGTTCTCATTAATGGCATAAACATGCCGGGTAAAGCAGCTATTTTCAGTATTGAAGACAAGACGGTCATTATCCCTGCCAAGAAGAAATCAGCCAATCTACGAGTGAAGATCTATCCGAAGAGAGTGACAGACAAAGCTGAATTCCGCATCGTCTGTACCCCGAAGGATAAAGAAGGCAAAAAGACACAGATCACTATCCATCTAAGTCCCCAATAATGGGAACTACAACTCCATTCTGTTTCATCCTACCACTAGCTTTTTCTCACGTGAGCTTGGTACATAAATGCCTTAAGGCCGTATGAAAACTAAGCTTTGCTTTATTGTTTTTGTTCTTTTGCCCGTAACAAAACTTCGTCCCACAGTTGCGGGCTCTACGTTTTCCAATTGAGGGCTGTCGGTCCCACAACTGCGGGCTACACAGCCCTCAACTGAAAAACGAGGTTTTGCTTATAGCATAATGACATTAACATTAAGGCTTTAGGAGAAAAAGGAAGGAGCATATCAAGTTTCTCCTCTATCATTCAGCTTTCTATATAATGGGATTATGAAGCCTGACTCCTCAATTCTTACGAAGTGATAACTTCTGCGATGAAAATTCAGTTTAAAAGGAGATATTTGCATGAATACAGGCAAAGTTTGTATAATACATATTAAGGACTTGTGAATTAGTGAATTACAAACATAAAAACGCTCTTTTTTTCTATTTTTCGGTGTAGGATGCAACTTTCCTACACCTGTC
>ERZ1026977.999-NODE-999-length-11772-cov-5.858582_pt1 | contig 11772 bp, 8 predicted proteins | sample MGYA00519292_ERZ1026977 | MGnify/ENA primary metagenome ERZ1026977 (study PRJEB26926, sample SAMN06164410) | human gut metagenome | biome: ENVO:00009003; feature: ENVO:2100002; material: ENVO:00002003 | host: Homo sapiens | place: USA | collected 2012 ... | reverse complement strand
ATGAACAACTCAAAAAGAATTCTAGGTGAAATCCCTTGTTAATTTAAGTCTAATTAAAAAAAAGTAGTTTAATGAAAAAGAAAGAACACAAGTCCAAATCGCTATTCTGGCGATTATCATTAGTTCTATCAGCATTGATTTTGAGTACTAATATGATGGCTCAATCTATAACCCAGACTGGTGTTATTGTTGATCAGAATAATGAACCGATGATTGGTGTAACAGTACAAGTAAAAGGTGCAACGACTGGTGGCATCACGGATTTGGATGGTAACTTCTCCATCAAATGTAATAAAGGTGCCACATTAGTATTCTCTTTTATGGGATACAAAACTGTAGAACATAAAGCGAGTGGTCAGAGAATGAGAATAGAAATGGTTGAAGATGCTCAAGCATTAGATGAAGTTGTTATTGTTGGCTTTGGTTCAATGAACAAAAAGCATATTACAGGCTCAATGACTTCAGTAGATTCTAAAATTCTGGAAGAGAAAAACTCAGTGAATGTCTTTGATGCATTACAAGGTGCAGCTCCCGGTATGCAAATCGTTTCAAATTCTGGAGCCCCCGGATCTTCGTCATTTGTATCTATTCGTGGTGCTTCCACTTTTAGTGACGAAGGCGTATCTCCATTGTATGTTGTAGACGGAGTAGTGGTAGATAATATCGACGATATCTCTGCGAATGATATCAAGCAGATTGATGTTATGAAAGATGCAGCTTCTTCCGCAATCTATGGTGCCCGTTCTGCCAATGGTGTAATATTGATTACAACTAAATCTGGTGAATCTGGTAAACCACGTGTTGATGTACGCTATCAACATTCCTTTTATACAGTTGCACGTAAATTACCCCAGGTTAATGCTTTCGAAAGTCGTTTGAGTATGGCTGCGTCTGATTTAGATAATCCATCTAAGACTTTGGAAAAATTCTCTGCACGTACTGACTCTGTTGGTATGAAATACAGTACAAATTATTATTATCAAGATCTATTATTCCGTACAGGTGGACGTGACGATGCCAGCGTACAGATTAGTGGTGGTTCTAAAGGTTTCAAGTACCGTGCATCTTTAAATTATATTGGTGAAAAAGGCGTTATATTGGAATCTGGAAACGATAAATATACGGCTAACATTAATGTTGATTATGAACCGTGGAAAAACATCAAATTTACAACCCGTGTTCGTTTAAGCTATAATAAAGTTAACAATATTAAAGAATCAGTTTTGCAGGATGCCATGCGTCGTGATCCAGATATGATTATTTGGTATCCGGACGGTGAATTAATTCCTTATTATTCTTCCGGTGGACGTCGTAATCCTATTGCAGAATTAAAGCAAAAATTAGATGAGCGTTCAACTTATAGAGGTAACTTCTATCAAGGTGTAACTTGGACATTTACTCCTTGGTTAAGATTAGATGCTGACATTTCAGCAGATTATACATCTTATAGAAACTTAACATTCTCATCCAAGTATCTGGAAGGAAGTGATAACGGAAAAAACACGGGTGCAGATAGAAGTCAGCAGACTTGGAAATATGCAGGTGAAGCGTATTTGAACTTTAATAAAACAATTGCTAAAGACCATTCTTTAAATGCTATGGTTGGTAGTAGTTTTGAAGTAAGTAATCAATTAGAATACAATATAGCTGGTTCTTTCTTCTTATCTGAAGATATTCATTACATGAATCTTGCTACAGTAAAGGATGTAAAGAACATCTATACGAGTGGTTGGGATGAAGCTATGGTTGGCGTTTTCGGACGTGTTGTGTACAGTTGGAAAAGTCGTTACACCATAACTGGCAATCTTCGTTTTGATGGTTCTTCACGTTTTGGTAAAAATAATCGTTGGGGATCTTTCCCATCAGTTTCTGCTGCATGGCGTATTTCGGATGAGCCATTTATGCGTTGGTCAAATAATGTTCTTACAGATGCAAAAGTTCGTGCCAGTTATGGTATTACCGGTAACGATAAGATTGGTCGTTATGAATCGCAAACGGTTTATACCGCAGGTTCTCAGTACTATAACTCAGTAGGAGGCATAGTCCCCGCATCCAAGTATGGTAACCCCAATTTAAAATGGGAACAGACTAAACAGACCAATATAGGTTTAGATTTGAGCTTTTTAAATGGACGTATCATGTTTGTAGCTGATTATTATATAAAGAAAACAAGTGATCTACTTTCCGATTATAATCTTCCAAGTACTACCGGTTATGATAAAATGCGTGTAAACTTGGCAAGTATTGAGAATAAAGGTGTTGAATTATCTCTCACTACCACTCCGGTCAGAACACGTGATTTTAGTTGGAGTACAACAGTTAACTGGTGGAAAAATGATAATAAAATCTTGGATTTAGCTCGTGAAGATTATATCAGTAGTGCTTGGTTGATTGCAGCAGGAAAGCCTGCAGGTTTATTCTATGGTTACAAGAATCTGGGCGTATATGAGTATGATGCGAGCAATGCATGGACTCAAGACTATAAAACTCGTTTAACTCCTGTCTTTAAACGTGATGGTGATGGTAATGTCGTTATCGGTCTGAATGGTCAACCGACATTAGAAAAATATTTAAATTCTGATGGCAGTGAATATACTGGTAAAGTCGCTCAAATGACGGTGAATGGTGTGATAGCTGGCGGTGGTGATGTCATATGGTATAATAAGCCTAACGAAAATGGTGAATTGGATAATGTAATTAACTCTAATGACCAGACAGAATTAGGTAAAGCTACCCCGGATTGGTTTGGTTCTTGGGGAAATACTCTTACTTACAAAGATTTCTCTCTTTCATTTAATTTCTATGTTAGTTGGGGTGGTCAAGTTTGGAATGACTTGAAACGTTACTATTGCTCATGGGGAGGTAATACTCATAAACAGACTCCTGAATATATTATGCAAGGATGGAAATATCCAGGTGAGATTACGGGTTGGTATGCACTGAATTCCAAACAACGTAAAACCAATAATCATTCAATGAGTTTGAGTGATCAATTCCTGGAAGATGCAACTTTTATTCGTTTACAATCTGTTCGTTTAAGTTATAATGTAAATCAAAGATTCTTGAATAAGACTCCGCTTCGTTCTGTACAAGCATATATTTATGGTAATAACTTATTGACTTGGACAAACTATACCGGTTATGATCCAGAATTGAGTGGCGGTGTTTTGACACCTGGTAAGGACAGTTCCAAGTATCCTCGTAAGCGTGAATTTGGTATCGGATTTAATGTTGGATTTTAATTAAAAGGATAAAAAATGAAGAAATATATTATTTTAGCTTTAACAAGCCTTTTAGCTTTAACAAGTTGTGAAAGCTTTTTGGATCGGTCGCCTCTATCAGACTTGTCTCCATCAAGTTATTTCAAAGACAAAGCTGAAATGAAAAACTGGAATGCGGGTATCTATGATGCATTTCAAAGTGCTCTTTCGAAGAGACAAGTACTTTTCGGTGATGTTCGTTCTGATAATGTGACAGGTACGACTTATGAAGATTCAAAGATTTATATGAATGCTTTGATGCCTAACATTTCAGATGCCAGTTGGGAACCTTTCTATACTTGTATCTCCAGATGTAATATTGGTATTCAGAAATATCCAACTATTCCTAATATCCTGGAGTCGGAATATGCTCCATACATTGCACAATGCTACGCAATGCGTGCTTATCTGTACTTTTGGGGCACCAGAACTTGGGGGAAAATGCCAATTATTACAGAGCCATGGGATGGTTCCTTAAATTCTATATCTATTCCTCGTTCTTCTTTGGAGGAAGTAAAAGAACTAATTTTATCAGATATAGAGAAAGCCATTGGATATTTTAATATGATAGTAAATGAGACAAGTGACAAATACTATTTAAGTAAAGATGCTATGTATGCTTTATTAACAGAAGTGCACATGTGGTATAATGAATACCAAGAGGCTTTGATTGCTTCCGATCATTTTATCAATCATAAGACTTTGGTATTATCAAATGGGGAGGTTGAATGGAAAAAAATATTCACTAATCCTTCTGATTCAAAAGAAGTAATCTTTGCTATGGCATGGAATTATGAAACAGATGGTGCTCTCGGAGGTTGGCCTCAACTTTTAGGTGCAAGTAATACCAATAATGGTTATAGAATGTCACAACCTATTTTTGATGAATTCATTGATCGACTACGTTCTGGCGAAGGTTATGATGCCCGTTTCTGGAATACAATTGACACAGTCAAAATATACTATAAGGCTTCTCGTGTACCTTTAACTTACGCTAGTTATACAGCTGGCGTAGAAAGTGTAAACAAATGCATCAAATATAGTGATATTGATCTTGCACGTGAATATGACTCAGCCAACCAGGTATATAAATCATACTTTGCGGTCAAAAACACAACAGATAGCGAATTTGCATTGGTAATGATGCGTATGGCAAATATCATGTTGCTTCGCGCAGAAGCTCTGAACAAATTAAACAGAGGAGATGAAGCATTAAGCATCGTCAACGATATTCGTAGTCGTGTAGGGTATTTAAAAGACGCCAAGTTAGAAGTTTCAAGTGTCAATAATACGAATGAAGTAGAAAATCTTATTTTACAGGAAAGACAATTGGAGCTTTTTGGAGAAGGTCATCGCTGGTTTGATTTGATGCGTACAGGACATTTAATAGAGGTGATGGATCCTATATATTCAGCACGTCAAGAGGCTGCTAATGTTACAGTGACTGGTTTTGGTCATGAAGGTACTAAATATTGGCCTATTTACTACAGTGAGTTTGAGTCTAATAAAGCACTTATTGGCGATCAAAATGCACCCTATACAGAACGTTAATTATGAACTATTAAAATGAAGCGAATAATGAAACTAAAATACTATAAAATAACATTAGTCTTATTGGCACTTCCTTTCTTATTCACTAGTTGTGAATTGTTGGGACTGGATTATCAAGATTCATATGATTATGATTATGATGCGGGTATGCCAAGTAATAAAATAGATATGTCTGCTTTTGAATTTATTCAATCTCGTACAGATATATTCTCTTTATTAGGAGAGGCCATTCTATATGCAGGAGTTGAAAATGAATTTAAACGTAGTGGTGTAACATACTTATTGCCGACAAATACCGCTTTTAATTCGGAGACAAGTACTGATTTGAGCTATTTTCAAACTCATCAATTAACCTATATCGATGATGAGACCGGTGAGCCGGTATCTTATGCACCCATAAGTATGACTGCTTATCCGAAAGAACAAGTAAAAGAGTTTTTACTTTACCATATTGTGCAAGGTAAATACACCTTTACTAATCTTCCGGCAGAATCTACTTGGTTTGAAACAATAGCTTCAGCCGATACAGCTAAAGTAAACATGTATTTATTGAAAGACCGTGATCCTAACATTGCATTTAATAACTTTAATGGTCATTATAAGTCTTCAATTAAGCCACGCACTTCCAACTTATACAACTCTGACGGATCATATATGCATGTATTGGATAGTTGGTTGGACCGTCCTACTAAAGAACAATTGAATATGAAATAACCTAAAAAGATTACGATTATGAAATATATTTATCGATTTTTCCTTATCCTACTTTGCGCTTTCTCCTTTGCAAACTGCGGTGATGATGATTTTATAGAAATAGACTCATTGAGTGCAGATGGAGATGAGTTCTATTGTAACCAGAAAGTGAAAGTATGGATGTGTGTACGCTCTAGTGACTTATGGCATACCAACTATGAGTGGGATTGTGATGCAGGTACATTAACTCAGCCTCAAGGTTTAAATGAAATGACATGGAAAGCACCAAGTATTCCAGGTACTTATACGATTACTTGTCGTGCAAGTATCGGTGGTGAAACTCAAGTGCGCTCTCATAAAATGTATGTTTCCAGTTACTACTTTGATAAATTTGAGAAAACTCCTCATTCATTGTCTCTACAAAGTAATACTACCGGTACATTAAAGAAAGAAGCTGATGGTAACCAGTACCTACAAACCAAAGTTAATTCTGCAGCAGAAGTGAATCGGTATGTGCGTCGTGCTTTTGGTGATAATACATTATATACTCCATTTAGCACTCGCATGAAGCTCGGTTTTGAATCTAATGTTCCTAATCTGCAAGAAATAAAAGTTGGAACTAAAACAGGCAAACCCATGTTGGAATACCGTTGGAATTTGCGTTCTGACGCTTCTAATAATGGTGCTTATATTAATCAGATTCGTTTATTGTGGTATCCGGGAAAACTGAAAAGTGGAGAGGTTTACCCTGCCGTACCTAATGATGACGTAACAGTTGAAGGAACTTCCGATTATAATGTACAGTTAATAGTACAATATACATCTGCAGAAGGTAAGAAAACTACGTATAACGAATATCATAACCTGAATACGATGAATACATTTACAGCTAAGCTTTATCAGACAGTTTCTATGTCTGTAGACGAAAGTGAGGCACTCATTGTCCATGTAGCAGGTCAGGAAGTCTTGAAAAGTACCATTTTAAGTAATGCCCGTAATATAAATGCTTGTGAAGGCCGTATGTCCATTAATAACTGGGAACTTTATCTTCCTAATGGTAATGGTGGAAAAGATATTCCGGTATTATATATTGATGATGCTTATGCTTCAAACACCGGTATTTTAGAATAATATTCATTAATCAAAAAGTATCTTAGGAGTCATTATACCCCTAAGATACTTTTTTAATTCTTACGATTATGAAAAAACGATTATTTCTCGCATTGTGTACATCTCTGTTTATACTAACTGCCGTAGGGCAGGATTTTAGAGGAGTTATTGTTAATGCTAAACAACGACCTCTGAAAGGAATGAAGGTTTGGAAGAAAAATACTACAGAGAGTGTGAAGACTGACGAAATGGGAGTATTCTCCTTTTCCGGTTTAAAACCTACAGATACATTGGTTGTGTCTATATCAAAAAAGGAGGAAGCTGTTATTCCAATTGGTAAAATGTCACAAGCTTCTCTTAAAATAGAAAAGAAATTCTTTATATTATTTGATGGTCAAAAAGACGAAAAAAGGGAATATACCAAAATACTTCGTGCCAGTTATAATTCCAACGTACTGACTCGTGAGCAAATTCAGAAGCTATCAGCTAATAATATTTATGATTTATTCAAAGGTGGAGCTATTCCGGGAGTAACTGTAAACGGAGATAAAATAACAATCAGAGGTGGAAGTTCATTCGATTTGGATAACGAACCTTTATTTGTCGTAGACGGAACTTTGTATGAAAGTAGCAGTGAAGTTGATGGAGTAGTCTCAATCAATGATATTGATAAAGTGGAAATTCAGAAAGATGGTGCAGCTTATGGCATGAAAGGAGCTAATGGTGTCATTGTTATCACTACAATTAAAAAATAGAATAATACATATCCACTATGAGGAACAGCCGAATACGTTATCTCCTAACTATATGGGTGATACTTTTTGTTAGCATATTTACATGCAATGCCCAGCAAATTGATACTGTTTATATGAATAAAATTGCTAGTTCATTTAAGCAAATTACCAATCTGCCGCAAGAAAAAGTATATCTGCATACAGATAAACCATATTATTTTGTAGGAGATACTATTTGGTTAAAAGCATATTTGGTGAATGCCATTACTCATTTTTCAGGAAATGGAAGTCAGTATGTATATGTAGAACTTATAAATCGCAAAGATAAAGTCTTGCAACGTATCAAAATTCAGCAAGATAAAGATCTCTTTGCAAGTTATCTCACCTTACCTAAAACTTTGGAGGCGGGTGATTATTATCTTCGTGCATATACTCATTGGATGCTGAATGAAGATTCTTCTTTTTACTTTTCTAAGAATCTAAAAATATTAGCTTCTCAATCATCTTTTATGTATCCTGAAATTCGATATGAGCAGAAGGGTAAAAAGCGTACGGCAATTATTACATTCAAAAGGCCTGACAATGGCGTCTATGCAGGCAATTATGTACATTATATGGTTCGTACTAAAACACATGAAAACAAATTTCGGCAGCAACAAACTAATAAAAATGGAGAAATACAGATAGACATCCCGGAAAAAGAAGAGATAGAACAATATATCTATGTTGTACTGGAAGACAAACAATTAAAATATAAGCATACATTCTACGTTCCTGATGCTTTTGATTATCAAGTTGATTTCTTTCCGGAAGGAGGTAACCTGATAGGAGGTTGTACTCAAAAAATAGGTATAAAAGCTATAGATATAAATGGAAATTCAGTAGAGATAGCAGGTGACATTTTAAATAGTAGTGGTGATACCATAACTCATTTTAAGAGTGTCTATGCCGGTATGGGTAGTTTTATGCTACCAGTTTCAATGGGTGAAAAATATAAGGCAATTGTTAGTACAACAGAAGGTATAAAAAAAGAATTCTCATTACCAGAACCAGAAGCGAATAGGCTTGCTTTATCTATTACTGAACGTAATGGAGTTATACACTATACAATATTACATACTCCTCAGAAAAAGCTTTCAGAGAATTTGTATTTAGTAGCTCATATTCGTGGATTTCTTCTATTTATACAACCAATCGAAAAAGAACAAGGAGCTATCAATTTACAATCCGTTCCGGAAGGCATACTAACTCTTACAATATTGGATGGAAACTATCTTCCGCATAGTGAACGTCTTGCTTTCGTTCGCCGGGAAAATAATTCAGTTTGGAAACTGACTCCTGATAAATCATCTTATGATTCACGTTCTCCGGTTTCTCTCGACATTCATTTATCTGATCTGTCAGGACAACCCATAAAAGGCAATTTTTCATTAAGTGTTACTGATAATTATGCAATTGGATGTGATTCGATAGGAGATAATATTCTTTCTAATCTACTGTTAACATCTGATTTAAAAGGATATATTGAAACGCCTGGGTATTATTTTAAAAATAATACCCAGCGACTAAAAGCTTGCCTGGATAATTTAATGCTGACACAGGGCTGGAGTCGATTTAATGTGGAAGATCTTTTAAAAGAACAGCAGACGAATCCGCAATATTTTATGGAAGTCGGACAATTTGTTTCCGGTAAGGTATTGGATATCCGCAACAAGCCACTTGCAGGAAAACATGTGAATGTGTTTGTCAATAAGCGCCCTTATCCTTCAATATATACAGATAGTAATGGAGTATTTCTTGTTGATAAGTTAAGTTATGCAGACACAGCCAGAGTGGAAGCACAAGTAATAGAGAAAGGAAAAATATTTCGTGCCAATGTTCAAATAGACCGGGATTATTTTCCAGAAGCGACTAATGCCCACCCTTATATAAATACAAAATATCAGCACCAAAATGAATATATCGAGGAGATGCAATCGCCCTTTGTAAAAGAAGATGGTGTTTTAATGTTACGGCTTCCGGAAGTCGTAATCAATGCCAGAACTCTGGTGAAAGATCGTTTTTCTTCTTATAAAATGGACGATGAAGAAATGTTATCTCAACAAGATGCACGCACAGCACTTGATCTGGTAAAGAAAGTTCCAGGATTTCGAATTATCGATAATCGACCCTATATTAATCCTAAATACTCTCAACGTCCAGAGCATTTAATGTCTAATGATGTAAATAACCGAAATGCATTACGTCCGAAAGAAAAAATAGATTACGGCCGTACCGCACGCTTTATGTTAGATAACAGGGCTGTTGGCTTTAATGTGCTTTCTCTTATCGATGCAGCAGATATTATTGGTGTTCATAAAATAGATCCGGAAGTTGATGCAGCTGTCAATATCACTCAAAATCTGAAATATTTGGAGGCAGCATATAATGAGGCATTTGAAAGCGGTGCTACTTTAGAAGAATTGGAAGAACTGGAAGTTGACAAGCAGCTTCAAAAAATGAAAGATGGATCTCAAAATATTTCCGGAGGATGTATTGTATTAACCTCTCGTACCGGTAATTTAGCAATTCCCAGTAATTCTCAGGGAGACACCGCTTTCCTGCTTGGCTTCAATCGGTATAAATCTTTTTATAGTCCTAAATATACAACTGATATTGAACGCCAATCTTCTGTACCAGATAACCGTACTACTATTTATTGGCAACCAAAACTTTTAACTGATGAAAATGGTAATGCCAATGTTCATTTTTATACTGCTGATCGGCCAAGTTATTATACTGTAGTTATTGAAGGGATAACAGATAAGGGGGTTCCTTGTCGGTATGAATATTTATTAAAAAGATAATGTCACATCTTATAAATGATAAAACTATGAAACATATTAATTTATTTCTGATGTTGTGCGTACTTTGTATTGTTGTATACGGAATAAGTGCTTGTTCCAAAGAAGAGAATCATAAGCCAGATACGGATCAGTCTATTCCAACTCCAGAGCCAGACCCTACTCCAGAGCCCGAACCTGACAATTACACATTGCAAGGAACTATGCAGGCTGCAGAACAATTAGTTGGGAAAAATTATTCTGAGATTCATAAGTATATGCGCTCTTACGGCTGGGATTATTCTGAACACCCCAATTCATCTGACAAAGATCACAATGACGGTATACATTGTGAGGTTGTATACGACAAAATCATACAACAATATGTTTTTAAATTTATCATTCATGCCAATGCAGAGATACTTGATGGTGATCGCGGAAAATTGGAAGACCGTCAACGTAATGAAATGAAAACACAAACAACTGCTGCTTGGTATAAATTGAATGGAAACTGGGACGAATGGCAACGCTTGGAATGGAAATTCCGTATTCCGAAAGATTTTAGACCTTCTACGAGTTTCTGTCACATTCACCAACTAAAAGCGCAGGAAGGAAACAATGGCTCTCCACTGATAACGATTACTCCCCGCTGCAATAGCAATGGTAGTAATCGACGAATACAAGTTATTCATACAGGTGATAAAAGTGCCACTAATAAAGGTACAATAATAGACAATTTACCTCTATCAGACTTTGAGGATGAATGGATACAAGTAGAGACAGAAATGCATTATACCCATAATGGTTCATTTAGCATTAAGATGACACGTATCAGTGATGGAAAAATCCTAGTTAATAAATCGTTCTCTGATATAGACATGTGGAGAAAAGGTGCTATTAGTATTCGTAATAAATATGGTATTTATCGGAGCTTTGGCAGAAATATGGATGGTGTGGATGATCGCCCAACAAACGGAATAAAGGATGAAACTCTACAACTGGCTGATTTTAAAGTCTACGAAAAAAATACGAACCCTAATCCGGAGAGTCACGATTAAAATGTAAGAAATAACATAGAGAGTTCTACTCCGACCCTAAATAAGGTAAGATGAAAAAGTTGTTTATTACAATGATCTGTATCTTTATTCTTCCTTCTTTGTTTTTCAAGGATGGAGGCGAAATACTAGCTTTTCCAACTCAGGAGAAAGCCTATCTCCACACCGACAAGTCTTTCTACTTGATTGGCGATACCATTTGGCTGAAAGGTTATCTTGTAGATGCACAAACGCATAAAGAAAGTGATGCACAAAGTCGCTTTTTATATATCGAACTCATAAACCGGAAGAATAAGGTAATTCAGCGTAAAAAAATAAAAGAACAAATAGCTTTATCTATAATGGATAATGATAAAAAAATGATTAATATTCAATCAAATATTACATATAAGATAATGCTTTGCGAAATATATGAAATGCTTAATCAATTAATTGAAAATCAGTCGTATTAATCATAATTCACCTCTCATCAGAGCGACCGCAAAGGTAGTCGAGAGACTGTCTCTTATACACATCTGACGCTGCCGACGATAAGGCTCGTGTAGAT
>ERZ1026977.998-NODE-998-length-11775-cov-3.674061_pt1 | contig 11775 bp, 14 predicted proteins | sample MGYA00519292_ERZ1026977 | MGnify/ENA primary metagenome ERZ1026977 (study PRJEB26926, sample SAMN06164410) | human gut metagenome | biome: ENVO:00009003; feature: ENVO:2100002; material: ENVO:00002003 | host: Homo sapiens | place: USA | collected 2012 ... | reverse complement strand
CCTCCAAGCTGACGCGCAAACTGACCTACCAGCCCACCACTGCCAATGATCCCGGAATGGGCTGCTCCACTACCGTGATGGATATCTCCATGCCCCTGATGTCCGCTGTGTTTACGCTTTGGGTACCCGGCGCGGTCGGTCTGTACTGGGCGATCAAGAGCATCGTGGGACTGGGCAAGCAGTTTATTATGAGCAAGGTTATGCCGATGCCTACCTTCACGGAGGCGGATTACAAGGCGGCAGAACGCGAGCTCGCAGGAAAGAGCAAGAACAAGCCGGTCAAGAAGAGCGGCACCCGCAACCCCAACGTGCGCTCCCTGCATCACATTGATGACGAGGATTATGACACGTCCGCCAAGCCGGCAAAGTCCGGCAAGCCGACGGCAACAGAAACGCCGGATGCCGACAGGCCCGCAGAGGCACCTGCCGAGACCCGGATGGGGGAGGGCGCTGTGCTGAAGGAGGATGTGCCTGCCGAGGAGCGGCGCGCAAACCGGAAAAAGAAGAAGGGCGGAGAGTCTCCCGCCGAAACAGACAAGCAGGATGAGGTAAACGGACATGAAGAAGGAAATTGAAGTCAGCGCAAGGACTAAGGAAGAAGCCATTGCCCAGGCAGTCGCTGAACTGGGCGCACCGAGTGAATCGGCACTGGTCATTACAGTGGTGCGTGAGGCACGCAAAGGCTTTTTGGGATTCGGCGCCGTGGACGCGGTGATTCATGCGGCATATCAGGTTCCGGACGAGCCGGCGGTTTCTGCCGGGGAGGACGGGGATGCCGAAGCCGCCGTGCGTCCCGCACGCGAGCCGCGCTCCGATAAGCCCCGCCGTCCGCGCGGAGACCGCCGGGGACGTCCTGCACGCGCACCGCGCCAGGAGGGCGAGACGGAGGAGACGCCGGAGGCGACGCCGGAGACGACGCCGGAGACGCCTGTCCGCCCGCGTCCGGAGCCGATTGATCCCGAGACCGCTACCGCAAGCGAACAGACGGCATACCGCTTTATCTGCAAGCTGGTGGAGGATATGGGGCTGTCTGACGTGACGGTCGCCATGCACCCGGGAACCAATGACGATATGGTCATCACGGTGGACGGCAAGGAAGCGGGCGTGCTGATCGGGCACCACGGCGACACGCTGGATGCTCTGCAGTACCTTGCCAATCTTGCCGCAAACCGCAAGGAGGAGGGTGAGAAGCGGGAGTACGCCCGCATCACCGTGGATGTGGAGGATTACCGCGCCAAGCGTGAGGATGCGCTCCGTGCGCTGGCACGCCGCAAGGGTGCGCAGGTGCTCAAATACAAGAAGAGCATCATGATGGAGCCCATGAATCCCTACGAGCGCCGCATCATCCACTCCGAGATCCAGATGATGGAGGGCGTTTCCACCAACTCTATCGGCGCCGAGAATAACCGGCGCGTGGTCATTTTCCTGGAGGCGGAGGGAATGCCTACCGCCGGGATCCGTCCTGTCGCGGAAGGCAGGGGAGACAGACCTGCCGGGGAAAAGACGGGGCGCAATCGCCGGCGCCGCAAGCCGAAGTCCGAGCGGACGGTAGACCCGCTGGCACCGGCGATCCGCCGGGAGCCGCAGCCGTCGCTGTTCGGCGAGGACGATGAGCATGACCCGTTCGACATTGACCTGTCCGCCGCCCTGCCGCCTGAGGAGGATGCAGGCGATGCGGCTGCATCCGGGACCGAGGTCGCAGCAGAGACCGAGGTCGCGTCCGACGTTGCCGACGGGCACGACGACGCAGAGTAACGCGAGGAGGGCAGACTTTCCGTTTGGGGGTCTGCCCTCTTTTTGGGAGGAAGTATGAGTACCTACGCTTTTTTTGATACGGTTGCCGCTGTGGCAACGCCCTTTGGAAAGGGCGGCGTTGCGGTCATCAGGCTGTCCGGTACGGATGCGGCGGCGGTCGCCGCGCGGCTGTTCCGCCCGCGCTCCGGCAGGGCGCTGACCGACTACCCCGCCCGTGTGGCGGTCTGGGGGGATATCCTGTCCCCGGACGAGCCGGGACGTGTGCTGGATGACGGGCTGTGCACCCTGTTCCCCGCACCGCACTCCTTTACCGGGGAGGATGTGGCGGAAATATCCTGCCACGGTGGCGTTCTGGTCACGCGCAGCGTGCTGGACGCCTGCCTGCGGGCGGGTGCGCGACAGGCTTTGCCGGGCGAGTTCACGCGTCGGGCGTTTCTGAACGGTCGGCTGTCCCTGGACGAAGCGGAGGCGTTGGGCAACCTGCTGGAGGCGGGCAGTGATGAGCAGCTGCGCCTGTCCCGCGCGGGCATGAGCGGGCATCTGGCGCGCGAGACCGAGGCGATTTACGGCGCCCTGTGTCCGGTGCTGGCGAATCTTGAGGCGGGCATTGACTTCCCGGAGGAAGATCTGACAGAGCTGACTCCGGCGGAGCTGGCGGCGGCAGTCGCGGAGGCGGAGGGGCGCGTTTGCCGCCTGCTGGCGACCTACCGGACGGGGCACGCCATTGCGGAAGGCATCCCGACCGCCATCTGCGGGGCGACCAACGCGGGAAAAAGCTCGCTGTACAATCGGCTGGTGGGGCGGGATGCCGCCATCGTGACCGCTGTTGCCGGCACGACGCGGGACGTGCTGTCCGAGACGGTGCCGCTGGGGCGCGTGACACTGCGGCTGTCGGACACGGCGGGACTGCGCGAGAGCACGGATGAAGTGGAACGCATCGGCGTCAGCCGCGCCCTTGCCGCGCTGGAGGCGGCAGAGCTTGTGCTCTGGATTGCCGATCCGACCGCACCGGCAGAGGCAGACGCAGACGCGGATGGGGCGGAGGCGGTTGCCGCAGCCGAGGCGTCCGGCAAGGCGGTCATCCGGATCCGTACCCGTGCCGACCTGTTGCCGCACCCGTTGCCGACCGGGGACGGCTGGTTGTATATCTCGACCGTGACCGGGGAAGGGATGGACGCTCTGCGCGAGGGGGTGGAGCGGCTGTTCATTGACGGCGCACTGCGCACGGGCGAGGACGCCGTTGTGTTCAGTGCCCGGCAGGCGGCGGCGCTTTCGGACTGTGCCGATGCACTTCGCCGCGTTGCCGGGAGCCTTGCCGCCGGGCTGACTGCCGACATTTGTGCGGAGGATGTGCGCGTGGCGTTGGACGCGCTGGGGGATGTCTGCGGGCGCAATGTGCGGGAGGATGTCATTTCCGAGATTTTTTCCCGGTTCTGCGTCGGGAAATGAGTGCCTGCGACTGCGGGACGTATGCAAAGTGGGGGTAAAGACTCAAAATGAGTTTTTGCCCCCTCCTTCTCTCTGACTGCGTTGGTTTTTGATTTTCGATTTCCGTGCCGGATCGGAATCGGCGGAAAATGCGCGGAATGTGCGGTGGCGCGAAACAAGAAAAAAATCCCGCACACAGGTGCGGGATTTTTGGTGGGGGATGGTGGATTCGGACCACCGAAGTCAGAGACAACAGATTTACAGTCTGCCCCCTTTGGCCACTCGGGAAATCCCCCATATGGAGCTGGTGAACGGAGTCGAACCATCAACCTGCTGATTACAAATCAGCTGCTCTGCCATTGAGCCACACCAGCATTGACTGTTCGATCTGACAGCACATCAGCGGAACAGTGCTATTATATCACATTGCCGTGGGTTTGTCAAGGGGTTTTTGAAAAATAATACGGGTAAGGGCGCAACTTCCTGCGCCGGGCGGGTGGCTGCTTGATCTGCCGTTTCGGTGCCCGCCGGGGACTTGCCCTCCTGCCTTGCCGACAAATTCTGCCGGGGAGCGGGAGGGCAGCCGACCGGTCGTTACCAGATCCGGCGGTAGATCTCCATGACCTCTTCCTTGAGAGGCTTGCGGGGATTGGTGGCGGTGCAACCGTCGGCAAGGGCGGCTTCAGCCATGGATTCAATCGCCGCCTCATACTGCTCCTGCGTGATCTTACCTGCTGTCGCGGCAGAAACGGACTTGGGAATGTTCATTTCCTCGTTGAGGAAGTGGATATAGCTGATGAGCGACCGGACGGTCGTGACCTCGTTGAGGTTGTTCACGCCGAGAATGCGCGCCATGTTGCAGTACTTGCGCACGCAGGCTGGATACTCGCCCTGCGAGCGCGACACGGGACCGATGCCGGTGTTGTACTCCACGATGTGGGGGAGCAGGATGGCGTTGGCGCGTCCGTGCGGGATGTGGAAGCGCGCGCCCAGCTGATGCGCCATGCCGTGGTTCAGACCCAGCGATGCCGAGTTGAACGCCAGTCCTGCCAGGCAGGAAGCGATGTGCATCTTGCGCCGCGCGTGCGTGTCCTGATTGCTGCTGTAAGAGCGATACAGGAACTGCCCGATGATCTCCACAGCCTTCTCTGCCAGAGCACCGGAGAATTCGTTGTTGTTGATGCTGACGTATGCCTCCAGCGCGTGGGTCAGGACATCCATGCCGGTGTCCGCCGTGACCGATGCGGGCACGCTCTTGACCAGCTCCTCGTCCAGAATCGCCTCGTCAGGCGTCAGGCTTTCGGAGACAAGCGGGTACTTGCGCCCGGCGGCAGGATCGGCGATGACGGCAAAGGAGGTCACCTCGCTGCCGGTGCCGCTGGTGGTCGGGATGGCAATCAGGTGGGGCGCATAGCCCTCGGTCATCTTGCCGGCAAAGATACGGATCGCCTTGGCGGTGTCGATGGCGGAGCCGCCGCCGACGGCGATGATGCAGGGCGCCTTCTTCTCCGAGACGGCGGCGATGCCGTTTATGACCTTCTCGATGGGCGGGTCGGGCACAACGTCAGTGAACACGTCAAAGGCGATGCCTGCACGCGTCAGCGGGTCGGTGACCAGCTTAATCATGCCGGAGGAAACAACGAAGGGGTCAGAGACGATGAAGACCCGGTCATAGTGCAGCTGGGCAAGCCTGTCCAGCGCCCGTTCACCGAAATAGACTTCTGTGTTTACGTGAAATTCTTTCATGGGTATGCGTATCCTTTCGTCGGATGGTTTGTATATATAGGGAAGGGAAGCAGATTGTTATGTGTCGGCGTTGTTCCCGATTACGCGTTCCGCCATGCGCAGGAGCCGTTCGCGCAACCAGTCCGGCTCTACGATGCGGATGCCGGAACGTGCGGTCAGAATGGCGCACAGGAAGCGGTCGATGTTGCGGAACTCACACAGATAGGTGCCGGCGCGTTCGCGGGAGAGAATGTAGCTCCGCATTTCCAGAACCGTCAGCCTGTCCTCGATCCGCAGAACGGCGGTATAAGGAATCTGGCTCTGGATGATGACGCTGTCCGCCTCGGGGTGTTCGGCGCCGTCTTGCGTATCGGCGAAGCCGTTGTCCCGGACGTGCGACCGGGACTCATCGTTCTCAGACACCAGTATCACCGGCAGGGAGAACGGAGTCGTGTATGCATACCCCTGCCGACCGGCATCATATTGCAGGGGCGCACCCAGATCGGTGCGCATGTATGTGATGTCGCGCTGCGCCTGCCGCACGGATATGTCGAACCGCTCGGAGAGCCGCGCCGCGTTGGGGTATGTTTTCCGCGTCAGCTCGTCGTGGAACCACTGGATGCGGATGTAAGGAGACACTTTCATGGCTGTCCCGCTGCTCACATCTGAGGAGGCAGGTCGTCCGTGACGTCCCCCTCGTTGGTTTCCGGCTCCGCTTCAACCGGGACATCGGATGCCCCGGCGGCGAACACGCACTGCGCCAGCCGAATCAGCATATATACCCCCATCAGGGCAGAGAAGCAGAGGTACACGAAATACAGCTGACCGCCTTCGGCGCGTCCGGAGGGAATGCACCCGGCGATCCGGGCGATCAGGCAGGGGAGTGCTCCCGCCACACCGAAGAAGGATCCGGCGGACAGGACAGTCAGCGCCAGACGCGGCGCCGGCTTGCAAAGTAGCATACGCAGATCGGCTGTCATGCCCAGCATGACGCCGGCGCAGGCGAACTGTACTGCCAGCTTGACCGGGCTGTTCATGGTGACGTAGGGGTCGTTGTAGGTGCGCCCGATGACGAGCATGCAGAGCAGGATCACGGCAAAGCCGAGCAGTCCGCGCACATTCCTGCTGCCCACGCCGAGCAGCGCGAGCAGAAAGTGTGCGGCGGCACATACCGCCAGCACGGCACCCAGGATGGGGGTAACTGCCTTGCCGGAACTGCTTTGCAGGAAAAACGGGACGGTTATCAGGGATGCGATCAGCGGAACAGAGGCAGACAGGTCACGCCCGACGCCGATGCGCGGGGCGGACAGACTGCCCTCCGGAATGAGCATACCGCACACCGCCGGGATCAGCACAATGCACAGGCACAGTACCCGGTACACGACCGTCACGGCGGCACTGCGGAAATACCCGATGTCGCCATCATAGCCGGTGAGGAATGCCGCAGTGCGCAGACAAACGGCTGCCAGCGTCAATGCCGCAACCGACCAGAAAGCAACGCGAGAGAGCACCCGTGCCTTGTTCATGACAGATACCTTCCTTAATATAACAGCAGCTACAGCAACAACCCGGAATGACAGCGCCGCAGGCGCCCGCTTTTGCTCTCTGCATTCATCCGTATATTATACCGCGAATTTGTGAATAAATTGTATCAGAAATGGCGATCGGAAAACTTTTTTTGCGTTTTTCGTCCGAAACGGCAGCCGTACCCGACTGCGCGGGCGGAATGCGGGACCGATGCGCCCGGAAAGCCGTGACGCGACGTTGTGCGAATTGCATAAATGACGGCGCGCAAAACCGCTGAAATTCTGCACGTAAACCGCCTGCAAAGTTTTGAATTTCTCTTGCAATTACCTGCGGTTTATGGTATAATCTGAAAGCTTGATGTGCGTAGATGTGAGAGGTTGCCTGCCGGTTTACCGAGACCGGACAGGGGAATTTTCACGGAGTATGTCCGAAAATCGGGCGAAGCAGTTCAGCCTGCTGCCCGCGCGCGCCTTGCTTTCCACGAAAGAGAATGGCGGTTGACCGCCGTTTTTACAGGGGACGCAAGAAACGCCCGGGAGCGTGCTGAATCGGTCAGCCCTCGCTTCACACATCGTGCCGGGGAATCAATTTTTCTGTATCGGTCAAGAAAAATCCGCGGCGCGAAATCTGAAAAGGAGGCAGAAAACAAATGGCACTGAAAGAGAAGATCAGAGTCCGGCTCAAGAGCTACGATCACACCCTCATCGACACGGCGGCAGAAAAGATTGTCGCGGTGGCGAAGGCAAACGGCTGTGAGGTTTCGGGTCCAATCCCGCTCCCCACTGACCGCGAGATCGTTACCATCCTGCGGTCCGTCCATGTCAACAAGGACAGCCGCGAGCAGTTCGAGTACCGGACCCACAAGAGACTCATCGACATCATGAAGCCGTCTCAGAAGACAGTGGACGCTCTGATGAACACAGAGCTGCCCGCCGGCGTTGAGCTCGAAGTCAGACTGTAATCAAGCGCCTGACTCCGACCGGAGCACCGGAACCCGGTTGCATCGCCGCGACCGGCGCCGGAGAAAGACCGGCACAATTTCCACCAGGCGCCTGTCGCAGGCGCAGCAAAGACAACAGCCGAGGGAGCTTTTCTCCGGTTCGGCAACTTTGTAAGTCATGTTGACCGCCGCCGCATGACGGCAGCCAACCAATAATTTACAGGAGGAAAACAGCAAATGAAAAAGGGCATTATCGGTAAGAAAATCGGTATGACACAGATCTTTGACGAGAACGGAAACGTGATTCCCGTGACCGTCGTGGAAGCTGGTCCCTGCGTGGTCGCTCAGAAGAAGACCACCGAAAACGACGGCTATGACGCCGTTCAGCTTGGTTTCATGGATGCGAAGGCGAAGCAGACAACCAAGGCTGAGAAAGGTCATTTCGAAAAGAACCAACTCGGCGTCAAGAAGCACCTCAAGGAGTTCCGCTTCGATGACTGCTCCGGCTACAACGTGGGCGATGTCATTACAGTCGATACCTTCGCCGCAGGCGACAAGGTCGACGTTACGGGTATGACAAAGGGCCACGGTTTCTCCGGTGTCGTCAAGAGATGGGGCTGCCACAAGCTCAGAATGACGCACGGTGTGGGCCCTGTGCACCGCCAGCCCGGTTCCATGGGCGCAAACTCCACCCCGTCCCGTATTTACAAGAATAAGAGAATGGCTGGTCAGTACGGTAACGTGCAGGTCACGGTTCAGAATCTGAAGGTTGTCCGCATTGATACCGAAAAGAACCTGATCGCCATCAAGGGTGCCGTTCCCGGCGCCAAGGACGGCATCGTGTTCGTCCGCAACTCGGTCAAAGCGTAAGCGGAAGGAGGAAACTGAATCATGGCAAATGTAAAAGTATTTAACATGGCCGGCCAGGAGGTCGGAACCATGGAGCTGTCCGACGTCATCTTCGGCGCGGATATCAACGGAGCCGTCCTTCATGCCGCAGTGAGAGCGTACCTGCTCAATCAGAGACAGGGCACACAGTCCACGCTGACCCGCACCGAGGTTTCCGGCGGCGGCAGAAAGCCCTGGAGACAGAAGGGAACCGGTCGCGCCCGTCAGGGTTCCACCCGTTCTCCCCAGTGGACACACGGCGGTATCGCGCTGGGTCCCAAGCCCCGCAGCTACCGCACCGGTCTGAATAAGAAGACCCGCAGAGCGGCTCTGTTCGGCGCTCTGTCCGCCAAGGTCGCGGAGGGTAAGCTCATCGTGCTGGACGATCTGACCTGCACCGAGTACAAGACCCGCCCGATGGTGACTATGCTGAACGCGCTGGGTGTGGACAGCCGCGCCCTGATCGTCATGCCGGAGGTCAATCCCTTCGCCGTGAAGAGCTGCGCAAACCTGCCCCGCGTCGAGACGTCGCTTGCCACCAACCTGAATGTCTATGAGGTCATGAAGGCAGACAAGATGGTCATCACCGCCGCGGCTGTCAAGAAGCTCGAGGAGGTATACAACAAATGAAACGGATCGAAGATGTCATCATTAAGCCGGTGATCTCCGAGGCCTCCATGGATATGCTGTCTCAGGAGGAGGGGAAGGCGAAAAAGTACGTCTTCCACGTTCACTCTGCGGCAACCAAGCCCGAGATCGCAGCCGCCGTTGAGTATATGTTCGCCGGCACCAAAGTGGCGAGCGTCAACGTCATCAACATGAAGAAGAAGCCGAAGCGCATGGGCGTCCATTTCGGATACACCTCCGAGTGGAAGAAAGCCATTGTCACCCTGAAGGCTGATTCCAAGCCCATCGAGTTCTTCGAGGGTCTGAACTAAGCGGAGGAGGTTGAAGAAATGGCAACGATTAAGTACAAACCCACAACACCCGCCAGACGGAATATGACGGTTCCCGCCTACGGTCAGATCATCACCAAGGATACGCCCGAGAAGAGCCTGGTTGTTATCAAGAAGAAGCACGCCGGACGCAACAGCTACGGTCGCATCACCGTCCGTCACAGAGGCGGCGGTAACAAGATCAAGTACCGTATCATTGACTTCAAGCGCGCGGATAACACCCCCAATACCGTCATCGCCATCGAGTACGACCCCAACCGTACCGCCTACATCGCTCTGCTGCAGAACGAGGCAGGCACCAAGAGCTACATCATCGCACCGGAGGGTCTGAAGGTCGGCGATGTGATCTACTCCGGCTCGGATGCCGATATCAAGGTCGGTAACACGCTGCCCGTGGCGAACATCCCCACCGGTACCTTCATCCACAACATTGAGCTGTACCCCGGCAAGGGCGCGCAGCTTGCCCGCTCCGCCGGCGTTATGGCGCAGCTGATCTCCAAGGAAGGCGGCGTTGCACAGGTTCGTCTGCCCTCCGGCGAGGTGCGCATCATCCGGCTGGATTGCAAGGCTACCATCGGTCAGGTCGGTAACTTTGAGCATGATACCGTTAAGGTCGGTAAGGCAGGTAAGACCCGCCATAAGGGCATCCGCCCGACCGTCCGCGGTTCGGTCATGAACCCCTGCGATCACCCGCACGGTGGTGGTGAGGGTAAGTCCCCGATCGGTCATCCGTCGCCTGTTACCCCTTGGGGTAAGCCCGCGCTGGGTTATAAGACGAGAAACAAGAAGGCGCGTACCGACAAGTTGATCGTCAAGCGCAGAAACGCTAAGTAAGGAGGGAATATATCATGAGCAGAAGCTTGAAGAAGGCTCCGTATGTGGAAGCAAAGCTGTACGCACGGATTTGCGCCATGAACGAGAAGCATGAGAAGAAGGTGCTCAAGACCTGGTCGAGAGCATCCACGATATTCCCGGAATTTGTCGGACACACGATCGCAATTCACGACGGTAAGAAGCATGTTCCGGTGTATATCACCGAGGAGATGGTCGGACACAAGCTGGGTGAGTTCGCACCCACCCGCACGTTCAAGGGCCACTCCGGAACCAAGACCGCGAACTCGTAAGGGAGGAGACTGAAACATGGAAGCAGTTGCATATCTGAAGCATGCCAGAATCTCTCCCCGCAAGGTACAGATCGTTCTGGATCTCATTCGCGGCAAGGATACCGATACGGCTATGGCAATCCTGAAGAACACCCGCCGCGGCGCCTCTGAGTACCTGATTAAGTTGCTGAAGAGCGCGGTGGCAAACGCCGAAAACAATTTCCAGATGGACGCCTCGAAGCTGTATGTCTCCGAGTGCTTCGTTACCCCCGGACCTACCATGAAACGCATGCTGCCTCGTGCCAAGGGAAGCGCCGACCGCATCCTCAAGAGAACCAGCCATGTGACCATCGTGGTCAAGGAAAAAGACTGAGAAAGGGAGGCCAGAATCAATGGGACAGAAAGTCAATCCCCACGGCATGCGCGTGGGTGTCATCAAGAACTGGGACTCCAGATGGTACGCAAGTAAGGAGTACTTCGGCGACACCCTCGTGTCCGACTACCAGATCCGCAAGTACCTGAAGAAGGCGTTGCAGGATGCCGGTATCCCCAAGATCGAGATCGAGCGTGACGCGCGCCGCGTGCGCGTGTTCATCCACTGCGCTAAGCCGGGCATGGTCATCGGCAAGGGCGGCAGCGAGATCGACAACTACAAGAAGGAGCTGGAGAAGATGACGGGTATGCCCGTCTCGCTCAAGGTCGTTGAGATCCGCCAGCCCGACCTGAATGCCCAGCTCGTGGCAGAGAACGTCTGCGCTCAGCTGGAGCGCCGCACGTCCTTCCGCCGCGCCATGAAGATGGCAATCCGCAACACCATGCGGAACGGCGCCAAGGGTATCAAGATCGCCTGCTCCGGCCGTCTGGGTGGAGCCGAGATCGCACGTGCCGAGCACTACCATGAGGGTACTATCCCGCTGCAGACTCTGCGTGCGGACATCGACTACGGCTTCTGGGAAGCCAATACCACGTACGGCAAGATCGGCGTGAAGGTCTGGATCTACAAGGGCGAGATCCTGTCCCAGGCCCTGCGCACCACCCCGCGCACGCTGGACACCAGCAAGCCCTATCAGGAGCGTCGTGAGCGTCGCGGCAACCGTCGTGACGGTGACCGCCGCGGTGGCTTCCGCCGCGATGGCCAGAACGGCGGCTTCAACCGTGACCGTCAGAACGGCGGCTTCAACCGCGGTCCCCGTCCCGAGGGCGGCTTCCGCAAGCCCGCAGAAAAGAAAGAAGGAGGCGCTCAGTAATGCTTCTGCCCAAGAGAGTTAAGTACCGCAGAGTACACCGTGGCCGCCTCACCGGCAAGGCCATGAGAGGCAACAAGGTCACCTACGGTGAGTTTGGCCTCGTCGCTGTGGAGCCCGCGTGGATCACCAGCAACCAGATCGAAGCAGCCCGTATCGCCATGACCCGTTATACCCTGTCTCTTATACACATCTGACGCTGCCGACGA